>WNFY01002288.1_pt1 | contig 18717 bp, 17 predicted proteins | sample 5400091 | NCBI WGS metagenome assembly WNFY01 (sample SAMN13153364, study PRJNA577476) | soil metagenome | isolation source: 60 cm soil or saprolite under grassland replicate 1 | place: USA:California | collected 2016-06-15
GCGACTACGACGTCAACCGGGCGATCCGGCTGACGACGCTCAAGCTGGTCGGCTACACCGAGGTCATCCACGCGCTGCTCGACCGGATGGGGGAGTCGAGCTCGATCGTGCTGTTCGGCGGGCTGGCCAAGGAGCGGCCATACCCCGGCTCGACGACCGTCTCCACCGTCAACGGCGGCATCACCACGATGGTCCACACCCTCGCCGTCGAGCTCGCCCCGATCCGCGTCAACGCCATCCACCCGTCGATCGTCGGGGACAGCCCGTACTGGCGCACCAAGCCGGAGGCCGTGCTGGAAGGCTTCCGCTCGCGCACCCCGCTCGGGCGGCTGGTGTCGATGCGGGACGTCGTCGGCGCCGTCGCCTTCCTGCTGGAGAACCCCTCGGTGACCGGCGTGAACCTGCCGGTCGACGGGGGCTGGCTGCTGATGTGAAGCGATAGGATCGCGAGAGTCAACGACCGTTCACCGGACGGGGGGCCGAGTCGGGGAGGGTGACCATGCCTGCTCGCACGACACCGCCGTTTCGGGCAGATCACGTCGGCAGCCTGCTGCGCCCACCGGAGCTGCTGCGGGCCCGTGACGACTTCGCCGCCGGGCGCATCACCGCCGAGGAGCTGCGGGCGGGACGGCGAGTTCCGCCGAGCCACCTGGCACATGGACTTCATCTACCAGCTCGGGGGCATCGGCAGCGCCAAAGACGAGAACTTGAAGGTGCAGTTCTTCAACCGGGACGGGAAGCTGGAGTTCACCTCCGCCGCCCTGAAGGTCCACGACAAGGTGCGGCTCGAGCGGCCCATCTTCGCGGATCACTTCCAGGCGTTGAAGGCGCTGACCGACGAGACGGGTGCGACCCCGAAGCTCACCATTCCCTCGCCGAGCATGGTGCACTACCGCGGCGGTCCCGCCTCGATCGACCCGAGCGTGTACCTCGACATGGAGGAGTTCTGGAGCGACCTCAGCGGCGCCTACGCCGAGCAGGTCCGGCGGATCGCCGAGCTGGGCTGCACCTACCTCCAGTTCGACGACACCAGCCTGGCCTACCTCAACGACCCCGAGCAGCGCCGGATGATGGCCGAGCGCGGCGACGACGCCGAGCACCTGCACCTGCGCTACATCCGCCAGATCAACGCCGCGCTGGCGGGCAGGCCGGAGGGCATGACCATCACCACCCACATGTGCCGCGGCAACTTCCGGTCCTCCTGGGCGGCGGAGGGCGGCTACGACTTCGTCGCCGAGGCGCTGTTCAACGAGCTGAGGGTCGACGGGTTCTTCCTCGAATACGACGACGCCCGCTCCGGCGGGTTCGAGCCGCTGCGCTTCGTCCCCAAGGGCAAGCTGGTCGTGCTCGGCCTGGTCACCACCAAGCGCGGCGAGCTCGAGTCCAAGGACGAGCTGAAGCGGCGCATCGAGCAGGCGAGCAAATTCGTGCCGCTGGAGCAGCTCTGCCTCTCGCCGCAGTGCGGGTTCTCCTCCACGGTCGAGGGCAACCTGCTCACCTACGACCAGCAGGTCGCCAAGCTCCGCCGCGTCGTCGAGACGGCCCACGACGTCTGGGGCTGACCACCTGCCCTGCTGCCGGTGAGACATACTGTAAGCATGCGAGCATCGGGTAGACGACGTCCCCAACGACGGCAGATCGCCTCGCCACCGTTGGGTGTCGACCTGCACGAGTTGGCGGACAGAGTCAGCTATGTGGGCAGCGCTGAGCACAAGCGTCAGCCGTCGTTCGCGGGACCGCCGAGGCTGCGTGCTGATGCCAGCAGGTGTGATCTCAGCCTCGCCGATCGAGACGAGCTGACGGCATGGTTGCGAGAAGCGGTCCGTAAGGGGCAGTTCGGCGCGCATTGGGAGGGCGATTTCCCCCGTTACGTGTGGGTCCTGCACGACTCGAATTGGTACGAAGGGCGCCTGGTGAACCAGGGTCTCGGGGAGTACAAAGGGTATCCATTAAAGAAAGAGGAGCTTCCACAGGGTTTGCCATGATCGAGGGCGAGATCAAGTTCAGGTTCGACTGGGAGCCCGCGCCGGGGGTCCGTGCCCCGGAACTTCGCGTTACGTGGGCTCGCCTCGAGATCTGGGTTGGCGATGAATGCATCACGCAGGTTGAGGACATCGAGTCTCGGAGTATCCGGCGCTCTGTCTACGTTCCTCTTTATCCGCTCGCCGAATGGATTGCCTATAACTGGTGGTTCCTCAAAGCTCACTCACGTCCGGCATCGCTTATTGGAGATCTGGGAGACCTGCATCCCGCTCGGGGCCGACGAGCCGCTCTGGTGAGGATGCGTGAGCATCACAACCTCCGCGCCGCAGGCGACGGGTTTCTGTGGCCGAATCTCACAATCGTTCCAGAAGGGCGTCACATCCACCTTGTCTGGTATCCGGATGACGCCGCCAAGCTCGAGGGACCTATTAGATATATTCGCGGCGGCGAAGCTTGGATCGAGCGCGAGTCACTGGAGAGCTCACTCACCCTATTCGTGCAGGACGTCGTTACCAGGCTTAGCGAGCACGAGATTTCCGAGACCTCGCTGCAGAAGGAATGGGAGGAACTGCAGGGGACCGACCTCGAAGAGGCGGCATTCTCTCTCGCTGCCGCGCGGCTCGGCCTCGACCCCTACTCCGACGCGCTTGGCCTTCAGGATTCGATCGAGCGGGCTGCCGTCGCCTTGGAGCCAAGTCTTCTCGATGATTTCTACGACGCTGTGAATCCTCAAAGAATGGCTGCCGGGATCACATGGGTCGTGGATTCCACTCGAAGGATCGGTGACCAGGCGCCATACAGCACCCGCGACAATGGACTTCGCGCTGAGGTGGAGCACGCACTCACGGACGCGACCCAGAGACCCTGGGACCTCGGGTACGGCCAAGCCGCCAGAGTGAGAAGCGTGTTGGGTCTGGGCACCCGCCAGCGCTTCGAGCTCGGAGACCTGATGTCCGTGTTGTTGTCGGAATCGCACGACGTCGGGCTACAGGCGATTGGTCGTACCTCGGGCGGGACGAACCTTCTGGTATTGGGCCGCCCGATGATCCCGCCGACCCAGCGATTCGCGCAAGCACGCGCGCTTTGGCATTTCCTGTTCGGGCGCGTGTCGGATCCTTTCCTGATCACACCTGCACACACGGATCGGCAACGGGTTGAACGAGCCTTTGCGGCGGAACTGCTGGCTCCTGCAGCCGGGATCCGTGACCAGCTCGACCTAACGGAGATCGAATTCGCATTCGATGACATCGAACCGATAGCAGAACATTTCGAAGTCTCTTCGATGGTCATCCAGCACCAGATCGAGAACCAGATCCTCGCGAGCTCTTGACCCGGGGCTTGACAACCGGACGCATGTGTCAGGCAGGCTCCGGTTCTGGACCGGGTAAGAGCGGCGTGGTTCCCTAGGGTTGTCATGAGTGTGCTGGTCAGCCGGGTGGATGCCGCCGCGGCGGCGTATCGGGAGAACCGGAGCGCCAACCTGTGGCTGCTCTCCGAGATCTCCGAGCAGCTCGCGCTCGCCAGGGCCGGCGGGGGCGGGCGGTATCTGGCCCGCCACCGGGCGCGGGGCAAGCTGCTGGCCAGGGAGCGGGTGGAGCTGCTGCTGGACCGGGACGCCCCGTTCCTGGAGCTGTCGCCGCTGGCGGCCTGGGGCAGCGATTTCCACGTGGGCGCGAGCGTGGTCACGGGCATCGGTTCGGTCGAGGGCACCGAATGCGTGATCGTGGCCAACGACCCCACCGTCCGGGGCGGCGCCACCAACCCCTTCGGCCTCCGCAAGTCGCTGCGGGCGATGGAGATCGCCGAGCGCAACCGGCTGCCGCTGGTCCAGCTCATCGAGTCGGGCGGCGCCGACCTGCCGACCCAGTCGCAGATCTTCATCCCCGGCGGGGCCGTCTTCGCCAACCTGACGCGGCTGTCGCGCGCCGGCATCCCCACGGTGGCGCTGGTGTTCGGCAATTCGACCGCCGGTGGCGCCTACGTGCCTGGCATGTCGGACCACACCATCATGGTCGCCGAGCGCGCCAAGGTGTTCCTGGGCGGCCCGCCGCTGGTCAAGATGGCCACCGGCGAGGACGCCGGCGACGAGGAGCTGGGCGGCGCGGAGATGCACGCCCGCACCTCCGGCCTGGCGGACCAGCTCGCGGCCGACGAGCGCGACTGCATCCGGCTCGGGCGCCGGGCGGTCGCCAACCTGCACTGGCGCAAGCTCGGGCCCGGGCCCTCAGCGGCGGCCGAGGAGCCGGCGTACGACCCGGAGGAGCTGCTCGGACTGGCGCCGGTCGACCTCAAGGCCCCGGTCGACGTGCGTGAGATCCTCGCCCGGATCGTGGACGGCTCGCGCTTCGACGAGTGGAAGCCGCTGTACGGCGCCAACCTGGTGACCGGTTGGGGGTCGATCCACGGCTTCCCGGTGGGCGTGCTCGCCAACGCCCAGGGGGTCCTGTTCAGCGAGGAGTCCAACAAGGCGGCACATTTCATCCAGCTCGCCAACCAGGCCGACCTGCCGCTGGTCTTCCTCCAGAACACCACCGGCTACATGGTCGGCAAGCACTACGAGCAGCGCGGGATCATCAAGGACGGCGCCAAGATGATCAACGCCGTGGCCAATTCGGCGGTGCCGCACCTCACCGTGCTCTTCGGCGCCTCCTACGGCGCCGGCGGCTACGGCATGGCCGGCCGCGCCTACGACCCGCGGCTGCTGTTCACCTGGCCGGCGAGCCGGACCGCGGTGATGGGCCCGGAGCAGCTCGCCGGGGTCATGTCGATCCTCGCCCGCGCCTCCGCCGAGGCCGGCGGCCGCCCCTTCGACGAGGCCGCCGACCAGGCCGTGCGCCAGGCGGTCGAAGACCAGATCGAGGCCGAGTCCAGGCCCCTGTTCAACACCGGGCTGCTCTACGACGACGGCATCATCGACCCGCGCGACACCCGCACCGTCCTCGGCATCGCGCTGTCGGCCTGCCATTCGGGGGAGGTGAAGGGCACGGACGGCTACGGGGTGTTCAGGATGTGACCGCGACCGCGCCGATCGCCAAGCTCCTGGTCGCCAACCGCGGCGAGATCGCGCGCAGGGTGCTGCGGACCTGCCGGGACCTCGGCATCGCCACGGTCGCGGTGTTCTCCGACGCCGACCGCGACGCGCCGTTCGTCGCCGAGGCCGACGAGGCGGTCGCGCTCGGGGGCTCGACCCCGGCCGAGTCCTACCTGCGCGCCGAGGCGATCGTGGCGGCCGCCGAGCGGACCGGCGCCGGCGCGGTCCATCCCGGCTACGGCTTCCTGGCCGAGAGCGCCGACTTCGCCGAGCGCTGCCGTAAGCGCGACCTGGTCTTCATCGGGCCGACCCCGGAGTCGCTGGAGGCGATGGGCAGCAAGCTGGAGGCCAAGCGCCTGGTCGCCGCGGCGGGCGTGCCGGTCCTTCCGGGCGCGGAGGCCGGCTTCCCGGTGATGGTCAAGGCGGTCTACGGGGGCGGCGGGGTCGGGATGCGGGTGGTCGCCGACCCGGCGGAGCTGGAGGAGGCGATGGCCACCGGTCGCCGTACGGCGGAGGCCGCGTTCGGCGACGGCGAGGTCTTCCTGGAGCGGTACCTGGAGCGCGCCCGCCACGTCGAGGTGCAGATCGCCGGCGACGCCCACGGCCGTCTGCTGGCCTTGTTCGAGCGGGAGTGCTCGATCCAGCGTCGCCACCAGAAGGTGATCGAGGAGGCGCCGTCGCCGGTGGTGGACGATGCTCTGCGGCGCCGTCTCGGCGAGCTGGCGGTCGCTGCCGGCCGCGCCGTCGGCTGCACCGGGCTGGCGACCGTCGAGTTCCTGCTCGCCGACGGCGAGCCGCGGTTCCTGGAGATGAACCCTCGACTCCAGGTCGAGCACCCGGTCACCGAGTGCGTCACCGGGTGGGACCTGGTCGCGCTCCAGATCCGCCTCGCCGAGGGCTCGCCGCTGCCGGAGGCGCCGCCGTCCCTGGACGGCCATGCGATCGAGGCGCGCCTGTACGCCGAGGACCCCGCCCGCGGTTTCCTGCCGGCCGCCGGCACCGTGCACCGCTTCCGCATCGAGGGCCGGCCCGGCCTGCGGGTCGACACCGGCGTGGTGGACGGCTCCAGGATCGACGCCCACTACGACCCCCTGCTGGCCAAGGTGATCGCGCACGCGCCCACCAGGGTCGAGGCCGCTCGGGTGCTGGCCGCCGCGCTGGAGGGCGCGCGGCTGCACGGCCCGCCGACCAACCGGGAGCTGCTGGTGGGGGTGCTGCGCCACCCCGCGTTCCTCGCCGGCGAGGTCGACACCGGGTTCCTGGAGCGCGAGGTGGCCGGCGGGCTGGCCCTGGTGGCGCTGGGCCCGGGTTTGGGGCAGCGCTGGCTCAACGCGGTGGCGGCCGCGCTGGCAGGCCAGGCCCAGCGGCGCGCGGGCGCGACCCTGCCGTCCGGCTGGCGCAACAACCCCTCGCAGCTCCAGCGGACCGAGTTCGAGGGGATCTCGGTCGGCTACCGGCTGGGACGCGACGGTCTCCAGGTCGAGGTCGACGGCGAGCCTCGCGCCGCGCGCCTGTGGTCGTGCGGTCCCGAGCTGGTCGAGCTGGAGACCGACGGGGTGCTGCGCCGCTTCGAGCTGCACCGCGTCGGCGACCTGCACTACGTGGACGGCCCGCTCGGCCCGAGCGCCCTGCGCGAGCTGCCGCTCCTGCCTGAACCTGGACCCGCCGCCGGGCCCGCCGTGGCCGGGTCGCTGGTCGCCCCGCTGCCCGGCATGGTGCGGCGGGTCGCCGTTCGGCAAGGCGAGCGCGTCGAGGCCGGAGCACTGCTGGTCGTCCTGGAGGCGATGAAGACCGAGCACCGCGTCACCGCCCCGCGTGGCGGGGTCGTCGCCGAGGTCCCGGTCGCCGAGGGCGACGAGGTCGGGGCCGGGATGGTCCTCGCCGTGGTGGAGGAGGCGCCGGCCGATGCCTGAGGACGGCCCGGTCCGCTACAGCCTCGAGGACGGCGTGGCCTGGCTGGTGATCGACCGGCCGGAGCGCCGCAACGCCATCGACCGCGCGGTCGGCGCCGGCCTGTGGGACGGGTTCCGGCGCTTCGACGCCGACCGGCGGGCCAGGGTGCTGGTGCTCACCGGCGCCGGCGACGCCGCCTTCTGCGCCGGCGCCGACCTCAAGGAGATGGCGGCGATGGGCCTACAGGTCCCGCCCGCGGACATGGCGCCCCACCTCGGCGCCAACATCCAGATCGCCAAGCCGGTGATCGCCGCGGTCAACGGCGCCGCCTACGGCGGTGGCTTCCTGCTCGCCCAGATGTGCGACCTGTGCGTGGCCGCCGACCACGCCACCTTCGCGATCGCCGAGGCGCGCTGGGGTCGCGGCGCGCCCTGGGCCGCGCCGCTGCCCTGGCTGGTGCCGCCGCGGGTCGCCCTGGAGCTGCTGCTCACGGCCCGGCCGATCGACGCCCGCAGGGCGCTGGAGGTCGGGCTGGTCAACGCCGTCGTCCCCGCCGGGGAGCTGCGGCGGCAGGCAGCGGCGCTGGCGGCCACGATCGCGGCCAACGCGCCGCTGTCGGTCCGCGCCGCCAAGGCGATGGTCTACCGCTCGGTGGGCAGCGGGCTGCGCGAGGCGCTCGACGAGGGCTGGCGCCTGTTCGAGCCGGTCTACGCCAGCGAGGACGCGCAGGAGGGACCGCGCGCCTTCGTCGAGAAGCGACCGCCGCAGTGGAAGGGCCGGTGACGGCGAGCGAGAGGGGCTGGGATGGATTTCGCGGAGACCGCGGAGCAGGCCATGCTCCGGGAGGCGGTCGGCAGGATCGCCGCCAAGTACGGCCACGACTACTTCAGCGCCAAGGTCAAGAGCGGCGGCCACAGCGAGGAGCTGTGGCGGGACGTCGGCGCCGCCGGGTTCCTGGGCGTGAGCATCCCCGAGCGCTACGGCGGCGGGGGCATGGGCATCACCGAGCTGGCGATCGTCGCCGAGGAGCTGGCCGCCCACGGCTGCCCGCTGATGCTGCTGATGGTCTCGCCGGCGATCTGCGGGACGATCCTGGCCCGCTTCGGCACGCCGGAGCAGCGCGACCGCTGGCTGCCCGGTCTGGCGACCGGCGAGCGCAAGATGGTGTTCGCGATCACCGAGCCGGAGGCCGGCTCGAACTCCCACCGGCTGTCCACCACCGCCACCCGCGACGGCGACGCCTGGACCATCCGCGGCACCAAGCACTTCATCTCCGGGGTGGACGAGGCCGCGGCGGTCCTGGTGGTGACCAGGACCGGCACGGACCCCTCCAGCGGCCGCGGGCGCCTGTCGCTGTTCATCGTCGACACCGATGCGCACGGCCTGGAGCGGACCATGATCCCGCTGGGGATCGCCGCGCCCGAGAAGCAGTTCCTGCTGTTCTTCGACGGCGTCAGGGTCCCGGCGGAGCGCCTGCTCGGCACCGAGGGCGAGGGCCTGCGCCAGGTCTTCCACGGCCTCAACCCCGAGCGGATCATCGGCGCCGCCGGCGCCAACGGCATCGGCCGCTACGCCCTGGCCAGGGCGGCCGCCTACGCGGGCCAGCGGCAGGTCTGGGGCGTGCCGATCGGCAGCCACCAGGGCGTCGCCCACCCGCTGGCCAGCGCCAAGATCGAGGTCGAGCTGGCGCGCCTTGCCACCCAGAAGGCCGCCTGGGCGCACGACCTGGGCAGAGCGGAGGCCGGCGAGATCGCCAACATGGCCAAGTACGCGGCGGCCGAAGCTGCCCTGCATGCGCTGGATGCCGCGATTCAGGCGCACGGCGGCAACGGCTTCACCACTGAATATGGCCTGGCGGACCTGTGGGGCATGACCAGGGTCCTGCGGACCGCGCCGGTCAGCCGTGAGATGATCCTCAACTATGTCGCCGAACACTCTCTGGGATTGCCGAGGTCGTACTGAGGATGTGCCGTGACACCACCTGATCGAGCGACCAGAGGCACGCCGGGCGCTGAGAACGAGCGGTTCCAGCACCTGGCCGAGGCGGCGCTGGACGAGGCCCTGGCCATGCACCCGGACATGGCCACCGAGCTGGGGGACCACCGCTTCGACGACCGCCTGCCCGACGCGCGGCCGGAGGCGCTGGAGGAGGAACGCCGCACGATCGAGGGACGCCTGCGCGAACTGGAGGCGCTCGACCTGGAGGCGCTGCTGCCCGAGCACCGGGTCGACGCCGAGGTCCTCGGCGCGGCGCTGCGCAGGCGGCGCTACGAGCTGGAGGTGCTGCGCGAGCACGATTGGAACCCGCTGGTCGGCAACCCCGCGGGCGCGGTCTACACCCTGCTGGCGCGCGACTTCGCCCCGCTGGCCGAGCGGCTGCGCTCGCTGGTCGGCCGCCTGGCCGCTGTGCCGGAGTCGCTGGAGGTGGCGCGGCGCACGCTCCACGACATGCCCCGCGTGCACCTGGAGACCGCGATCGGCCAGTTCGCCGGCGCCGCCGCGCTGATCGGCCAGGAGGTCGACGCCGCGCTGGAGACCGAGCCGGCGCTGCGGCCGGAGATCGACGCCGTGCGGCCCGACGCGCTGAAGGCGGTCGAGGCGCACCGCCGTTGGCTCGCCGACCGGCTGGACTCGCTCGAGGGTCCGGGCCCGGACCCTCGCATCGGGCCGGAGCGGTTCGCGCGCAAGCTGGCTCACACTCTCGACGCGGCCGCGACCGCCGACGAGATCCTGGCCAGGGCCGAGACCGAGCTGGTCAGGGTCGAGGAGGAGATCGCCCGCACCGCCGCGCGCCTGGAGGGCAACGGCGCGGCGGGGCCGGAGGTGGTGCGCAAGGTGCTGGACCGGCTCGCCGAGGACCGGCCCGACGACACCACCATCCTCGACCTCTGCCGGCGGGCGCTGGAAGGGGTGACGGCGTTCGTGCGCGAGCACGACCTGATCACCGTCTACGACGACCCCATCGAGATCATCCAGATGCCGGAGTTCAACCGCGGCGTGGCGGTCGCCTACTGCGACCCGCCCGGGCCGCTGGAGCCGGCGGCGCTACCGACCTTCTTCGCGGTCTCGCCCACCCCCGAGGACTGGCCGCCCGAGCGCGTGCTCTCGTTCTACCGCGAGTACAACGCGCACATGATCCACAACCTGACCGTCCACGAGGCCATGCCGGGCCACGCGCTCCAGCTCGCGCACGCCCGGCGCTTCAACGGGCCGACCCGGGTGCGGGACGCGCTGTGGAGCGGGCCGCTGGTCGAGGGCTGGGCGGTCTACGTCGAGCGGGTGGCGGCCGAGCACGGCTACCAGGGCGACGCCCTGCGCATGCAGCAGCTCAAGATGCAGCTCCGCATGGTCATCAACGCGATCCTCGACGCCCGCGTGCACGCGCACGGCATGACCGAGGGCGAGGCCATGCGGCTGATGATGGAGCGGGGCCACCAGGAGGAGGGCGAGGCCACCGGCAAGTGGCGCCGTGCCCTGCTCAGCTCGACCCAGCTCTCAACCTACTTCGTGGGCTACATCGAGGTCAGCGACCTGGCCGCCGACCTCCGCGCCGGCACCCCCGGCCTGACCGACCGCGCCCTCCACGACCAGCTCCTCTCCCACGGTTCCCCACCTCCACGGCATCTTCGCACCCTCGTCGGCCTGTGACCGCACACGCCAGCCCGTCACCGCCCGGGCTCCTCCGCGAGCCACTGCTCGCCGCCGCCCTGGCCGAGGCCGCGTTCCAGCGAGCCGCCCAGGACGACCGCCTGCGGGGCTGGGCGACGTTCTGGCTCGGTGTGCTCGCCGACAACCTGCGCGACGACGCCACCGCCGCGGCCGCCCAGGTGACGCTCGCCGGCGCGCTCGAGCCCGGCGACGAGTGGACCACCCTGTTCCAGGCCGCCCGGCACACCGCCGACGACCTCGACCTCACCTGGCTGCGCGCCTCGCTCCGCGATCCGGCTTAGGCTCCTTACTCCTTCCAGTAGCCGGAGGGGTCCAGCCGCTCCATGGCGGCGTTCACGAACGCGACGAGCCGCGGGTTGCGTAGCTTCTTCGCCAGCCGTGATTCGGCGGCGACGGCGGGGGTCTCGCGGTCGTCCGGCGTCCGCAGGCAATGCTCCTGCTCATGGATCAGCACGAGCGCGGTCATTGCGTCGACCGGCGCCTTCCATTCGCGGGCGGATTGGTGGATGAGCGGCATGTTGAGGACCACCGCGCAGTCGACCATCCCGGCGGTCACGCCATCGTCGGGCAATGCGGTCCCGAGGATGTCGTCGCTGGGCGGGCAGGAGCTGTCGCAGGCGGTGACGCCGATCTCCTCGATCCGCTTGAGGTGCAGGCGCTGGATCTCGCGGCTCCGCTGGTTGGCCATCTCGCCGCGGGCGCGGAGGATGGTCAGTGCCCGCTCCACGATCGCCCGGTTCTGTCTGGTCGCGTGACCGATCACCACCAGTGAGGAAGCCCGGCTGACCGTCCGCGGCATGGTGTTGAACACCGGTTTGTCGTCGCTTGCGGCCACCCGACCGCGCTGGGCGCAGCCGGCCACGGCCGCACCAGTGAGCAGCAGCACCACAGCGGGCAGGAGCCTGCGCCCGATCGATGTGGGAATGGCGAACTCCCGGCTATGGGTGGATCGCACCGTTTGATGGAGCATAGCGAGCTTGCCCTGCCCGCACCACCGGCGAATACCGTAGCCGTTCTCGATTTCCGCCACGCCCCGCCGCGGGTCCTCAGCGACCCCCGCGGCGGCCGAGGAGGATGCCCACGCCGGCGCCGAGCAGGACGCCCGCGGCGACGTCGCCCGGGTAGTGCATGCCGGTGTGGACCCGCGAGTAGGCGACCCCGATCGCCAGCGTCCCGACCGGGATCGCCGCAGCCGGGACGGTGATGGCGACGCTGGTTGCGAAAGCGGCCGCCGAGGCGGCGTGGCCCGAGGGGAACGACGGCGAGATCGGCACGCGGTGGGCGCGGCGGCCGAGCGGGACGGTGTCGAGCATTGGCCGCCGGCGGCCGAAGGAGCGCTTGCCGAGCTGGTTGGCGAGCGCGCTGGTGATGGCGAGCGCGGCCAGGCCGGTCCGGGCGGCGCGGCGCCCCCGCCGCCCGCCGGCCAGCGCCAGCCCACCGGCGACCGCCATCCAGAGCACGCCGTGGTCGGCCGCGCGGGTCAGGCGCGGCAACGTCTGGTCGAGCACCGCCGAGTTCCCGCGCGCGCTCCGCTCGAACAGCTCCTGGTCCAGCCGCCCCGCTGCCCGGCCCAGTGAGCGGATCCGGCGGTTCACGGCCGGCCGCCGGGCCGAGAGTCGGATTCATCGGAGCGGCGCTGCCGCCGGGCGACTGGCCTGCCGTGCTCGTCCCGTGCGGGTCCGAACTGGCGCTCTCCGACCCGGCCGAGCAGGCGGCCCAGCCGCACGAGCCCCGCCACCTGCTCGACGCGCCCCTCGGGGGTCGGGGCGATGCCCAGCGCCCGGCGGCGCGGGGCGGGGGACTTGGACTTCGCCGCCCGCCCGGAGGCTGGCCGGGGCGGAGGGAGCAGCACGCGCAGCGCCCCGGCGTGGATCTTGAACTCGACCGGGGTGTCGAGCACGACCGGCTCGCCGTCGATGCCGACCTCCAGCTTGCCGCCCGGCGAGTCGACCTCGAAGCTTCTGGTGGTCCAGCGCGCCCAGCCTTGCCCGGCCTGGTAGCGGCCGCTGAACAGGTTCTCGAGCGCGCGGCCGATCTCCTGCCCTTCGGTCCGGCGCAGCGCCGACACCTCCAGCATGCCCGCGTCCAGGCGCGGCCGACCGCCGAGCTCGGTCAGCGGGTAGGCGTTGTTGCTGACGAACAGGACCAGCACCTGGTCCCAGGCCACCCCGGAGCCGTCGCGGAAGGTCGCCCGGACCGGCAGGGCGTCGCGCTCGAGCATGCCCTCGAGGACGCCGTCGATCGCGCCCAGCCGGTCGTCGCGGTAGCTCGGCTCGTGCACCAGCGCGGCATAGACGCCGATGGAGGCGTTGTTGAGGAACAGCCGCCCGCCGACCGTGGCGACGTCCACGCGTCGCTCGGGGCCCGCCACGAACGCCTCGATCGCGGCGGCCGGGTCGCCGCGGTCCAGCCCGAGGTCGCGCGCGTAGTGGTTGCGGGTGCCGGCCGGGACGCACACGAAGGGCAGCTCGGCCTCGATCGCGACCGCGGCCACCGCCGCGAGCGAGCCGTCCCCGCCCGCCACGCCGAGCACGTCCGCGCCACCGGCGACCGCCTCGCGGGCGAGCGCGACCAGCTCGGCGGGGGTCCCTGCCTCGCGCACCCTGACGCCGTACCGGCCGGCGGCCTCCAGGAGCTGATCGCGGACCGCCTGGACGCTCCCGGAACGGGGGTTGAGCACCAGGGCTGGCTTCCGGAAGCCATGGACCTGGCGGCCAGGGACCTGCGAAGCCACCTGGCCGCGGGCTGCCACGACCTCGGGCGTGGTCTGGGCACCGCCGGCGATCGCGTCGGCGGGCTCCGCGCTGAGCGCCCGGCGGGTCGCGGGCACGAGCACCGGCAGCAGCAGCACACCCGTCAGCAGCCCGCGCCACTGGTGCCCGCCCACCCACAGCAGGTTGGGCACGATCGCGGCCAGGTCACCCAGCAGGCAGATCACCGCACCGCGCCGCCGCGTCGCCGAGCGCGTGAGCAGGGCGATGCCGCCAGCCGCAACGGCGATCAACAGGTGCCCCGGCAGGCTCAGCACCACGTGCACCCACCCGTGGGTCGTGACGGCCAGCAGCGCGAGCCCGATCGCCGACAGCGCGATGAACGCGAACAGCCATCGCGCAACGAACCGATCGAACCACACGATCCACACCAGCGCGGCCCGCCCCTGCGTCTCCATGCCGGCCATGTTGCAAGCCCCCATCCCCGTGTTCAACCAACGCGCAGCGCGCGGTTCAGCGCATCGGCAGCGGCCGGACTCGAAGGTGCCTCGTGCTGATGGAGACCACGCATCCCGCTTCGAGGTCCTTGACGAGCTGCGGCAGATTCGCCAAGAGCAGTTCCGACTGCTCATCCGGAGCCAGGTGATCGGCGGAACGCAGCAAGACGAGCGAGGGTCCCCGGAGGCCCGCCAGTGCCAGCATGGTAGCGAAATCGCTGTCCGCCGAAATGATGGCGCAGCTCGTGGCGATAGCGTGCTTCAGGATCTCCTCATCGCTGGCTGTCAGCAGATCGTGGTCACCGACGTGTGACGCGTCATGGCCGTCTTGCCGAAGTCGATTGGCGACGAGAGGGGACAGATTGGCGTCGACCAGGAGCTTCATGCTGACTGCGCGAGGGGCAGCTCCCGCTCTTGCATTGCGGCGGCGGCGAACTCGAGCGCGGCAAAGATGTCCTCTTGTTCGAGGTACGGATACTCCTCGAGGATCTGCTGCACGCTCCGGCCGGCGGCAAGCTGACCGAGGACGGCGCTCACTGTCACCCGCGTGTCGCGGATGCAGGGAAGCCCGCCCATTCGGCGGGGGTCGATGCTGATCCGTTCATAGGCCATGTCCGGATAGTACGTCTCAGAGCATGGCTCGCGCGAGTGGATTCCGCGGATGCTTGCTCAGCTACGCGCCGGAGCCGGGGGCGGGGAAGAGGAGGCTGCCGGTGGCCCGGTTGGGGGGCCAGACGACCTTGGTCTGGCCGCCCTGCCACTGGAGCTCGGCGATGGGCAGCTTCGAGGTGTGCCGGTCGTCGAACTTCACCGGCCCGACCACGTAGGTCTTGTCGGTGCGGCCGATCGCCGTGTTGATCCTGGCCTTGTCGGTGGACCCGGCGGCGCTGATCGCGTCGAGCAGGATCCGCGCGGCCGCGTAGCTGTCGGCGATGTGCTGCGAGTAGGTCTGCCCGGTCTGCCGCTCGAACGCCTGCCGGAGCTGGGCGGCGCCGGGGTAGGGGAAGGACGCGTCCCAGTAGCCGCCGACGATCACGCCGTCGCCGAGGCTGCCCACCGCCTGCGCGAACTGCACCGGCTCGGCGCCCTTCTCGGCCACGATCACCTTGGGCGCGTAGCCGGCCGAGGCCATCTGCTTGCGGATGGTGACCGCCTGCGGGGTCACGGCGTCGATCAGGAAGACGTCGGCGCCGGTGGCCTTGGCGTTGGAGATCAGCGAGTTGAACTGGGTGTTGTCGACGGGGAAGGACTGGTTGGACGCGACCGTGTAGCCGTAGCGCTGCGCCAGCGCCGGCCAGAGCTGCCCGCCGACGACGGCGCCGTCAGGGCCGTTGTCGTGGACGATCGCGACCTTCTTGTTGGTCTCGACGCCGGCCGCATCCAGTGTCTTGAATGGTGCCTCGGCCAGGTCCGGCTCGTCGAAGAACACGTCCCAGACGTACTGCCATTGCTTCACGCTCTTGAACGCCTCCAGCGGCGCGCAGCCGGTCACCATCGGGACCCGGTTGCGGTCGGCCACCACTCCGCCGGCGTTCACCAGCGCTGGCGTGCAGGAGCCGAGCAGCGCGGTCGCCCGGTTGCGGGTGATCAGCGTGTCGGTGTTGGCGGAGGTGGTGTTGGGGTCGGTCTTGTCGTCCAGCAGGACCAGGCGCACCTTGCGCTTGGCGCCGCCGACCTGCACCCCGCCGGCCTGGTTGGCCTCGTCGACGGCGTGCTGGTAGCCCCAGCGCTGGAAGCTGCCGAACCCGGCCAGGGGGCCCGACAGCGGGATCGACGCCCCGATGACGATCTCGGAGCTCGAGCTGGAGGAGGAGTTGCCGGCGCAGCCCGCCGCCAGCAGGGCCACGCACGCGACCAGGCCCGCGAGCACGGTCGTGGGCCGTCGCGCCGTCGCGCGCCGCCGGTCGCCCCTCAACGCCATTGCGCTCACCGTCTCCTCTATCGAGATCGTCTGTCCTGTATCGCAGCACAGCCGTCTCGCCACGAGCGGGTACCGTAGGCGGCATTACGAGTTATGTCAAGAGTTGGAAGGTATCTGCCGATGCTGCCAGCTCACGTCGATCGGCCGGGAGGGCGGAGTGGCGCTGGTAGAGCGGGTGGTCCGGGCCGCCCGCCGCAATGGGGGCCTCCCGCCGGGCGCGGCGCGGGCGCGTCAGGGCTCGTTCCAGGTGCAGAGGAGCATCTCGGTGGTGAAGCCCGGGCCGAACGCCAGGATCAAGCCGGTGGCTCCCTCCGGCGGGCGGCGCTGATCGAAGGTGCGGCGCAGCACGTCGAACACCACCACGCTGGAGACGTTGCCGACCTCGCGGAGGCTCTGCCACGACAGGTCCAGCCGCTCGGCCCGCAGGTCCAGGCCGTCGGCGACGGCCCGCAGGACCGCTGGCCCGCCGGTGTGGCAGAGCACGAACTCCAGGTCGCCCGGCTTGACGCCGTGCTGGCCGAGGAAGCGCTCGACCACGGGGATGACCCGGGGCACGGTGGCGCGGACCCTGGGGTTGGTGGCGAAGTGGAAGCCGCGCTCGCTGGTGGTGCCGGCGATGACCTGGGTCGAGTCCGGGACCAGGTGCTGGTGGTTGGCCACCAGCCGGACGCCGGGCGCGGCGTCGTCGCCGCGGACCACCGCGGCGGCGGCGCCGTCCCCGAACAGCCCGGCGCTGATGAAGTCCGAGATCGAGGTCTCCTCCGGCTGGTAGGACAGCGAGCACAGCTCGACCGCGATGACCAGCACGTTGGTTGGGCGTCCGTCCTCCAGCCGGTGCGGATGGGCGCGCAGGAAGTCGTGGGCCTGCGCCAGCGCGGTGCCGCCGGCCGCGCAGCCGAGCTGCTGGATGGGCAGGCGCCGGACGGTGGAGCGCAGCCCCAGCTGGCCGGCGATGTAGGCGTCGGGGCCGGGCAGCATGTAGCCGGTGCAGGAGACGACCACCAGGGCGTCGACGTCGATGGGATCGACGCCGGCCGCCGCCAGCGCGCGCTGCCCGGCGCGCGTGCCGAGCTGGACGGCATGGGTGGCGTAGAGCTGGTTGCGGGCGCCGAAGCTCTGGTGGTGGAGGGTGTCGTCCAGTGAGCGGACCATCCGGCGGGTGGCGACCTCGGTGTTGCGCATCACCTGGAGGCCGCGGTCCAGGTGGGGGAGGCCGCGGCGGCGGTCGGCGACGGCTTCGACCATCGACTCCTGGAGGATCAGGTGGTCGGGCCAGACCAGCTCGGGGGCGCAGACGGTGGCCATCTCTAGGGTGCTCCCGCCGTGCCGGGGGGCAGGCGCAGGCTGCACAGCGGCTGCCCGGGGGCGACGATCTGGCCCTCCCACACCAGCCACAGGTCCACCTGGCCGTGGAAGGGGCTGTGGATGGCCAGCTTGGTCGAGCCGTTGCGGAGCTCGCCGATCAAGGTTCCGCGGGCCACCGTTAGTGACCCGTTAGTGGCCGAGGGCAGGCTCGCCGGGTGGAACCGGCCATAGTCCGGCGCGACGACGAACTGGAGCGGCAGCACCACCACTTCCCCCTGGTCGCCGCCGTCGTCCCCGAGCCCGTCGAAGGGCCCGGAGCGACGGTCGTCGGAGCGCCGGCTGGTGTGGGAGAGCATCACCATGCGTCGAACGCTTCTGACTCGATCCCGTCCGCCGGCACGAACTGGTGGTCCGGCGTCCCGCCGCGCGCCGGCGGCTGGCTGCGCGCCGGCGACTCCCTGCGCGCCGGTGACTCCCTGCGCGCCGGTGACTCCTGGTGCGCCTGCCAGCTCTGGCCGCACCAGCACGGCGGTGGTGCGATGGACCGTTGCGGGGTGATCAGCATGGGCGCCCCCTTCGTCTGGCTCGGTAGCATGATAGTGATCGCTCTCTCTAACGAGGTCAAGCCTTCAATCGGGAAGGGAATGCAGTCGCGATGACCGACAGCAGCTTGGGCCGCCGTGGCTTCCTGCGAATGGCGGGTGGACTGTCAGCGGCGGCGGGACTGGCGGCGCTGCCGGGCTGCAGCTCCGGTGGCGGCGGCGCGGCGGCCTCGCGGCCGATCCGCTTCGGGGCGGTCTCGTCGCAGAGCGGAAGCCTCGCCGGGTTCGGCCAGGCCGATGCCTTCGTGTTCCAGCAGGTCCGCCAGGAGCTGAAGGACGGGCTGCGCGTCGGCGGCAGCTCCCACCCCGTCGAGATCCTCGTCCGCGACAACGCCTCCGACCCCGACCGCGCCGGCGAGGTCGCCCGCGACCTGATCGAGAGCGACATCGACCTGATGGTCGTCGCCGGGGCGCCCGAGACCGTGAACCCGGTCGCCGACGCCTGCGAGCGCGCCGGGGTGCCGTGCCTGTCGAGCAGCGCGCCGTGGCAGCCCTGGTACTTCGGCCGCCAGAAGGACCCCGCCCACCCCCAGAGCTTCCAGTGGACCTACCACTTCTTCTGGGGGCTGGAGGACATCATCCGCGTGTTCGGCGGCTTGTGGCAGCAGATCGACAACGACCAGACGATCGCCGGCCTGTTCGCGCTCAACGCCGACGGCGACGCCTGGGCCGACCCCGCCCGCGGCCTGCCCGGCGCGTTCAAGCCGCGCGGCTACCGCTTCGCCCCGGTGCCGCGCTTCCCGGACCTGAACGACAACTTCGACGCGCAGATCTCGGCGTGCATGGGCGGCAAGGCCGACATCCTCACCGGCAACCCCCAGCCGCCCGACTTCGCGACCTTCTGGAACCAGGCGAACCGGCGCGGCTACCGGCCGGTGGTCGCCACCGTCGGCAAGGCGCTGCTGTTCCCGGCGTTCGTCGAGGTCCTGGTGCCCAACGCCAGCGGCCTGGCGACCGAGGTGTGGTGGCACCCGAGCTGGCCGTTCCGCTCGTCGCTGACCGGCCAGACCTGCGCGCAGCTCGCCGCCGACTACACCAGGCAGACCTACCGGCAGTGGAGCCAGCCGCTGGGCCCGATGCACGCCGCCTTCGAGGTCGCCGTGGC
>WNFY01002166.1_pt1 | contig 18711 bp, 22 predicted proteins | sample 5400091 | NCBI WGS metagenome assembly WNFY01 (sample SAMN13153364, study PRJNA577476) | soil metagenome | isolation source: 60 cm soil or saprolite under grassland replicate 1 | place: USA:California | collected 2016-06-15
CCTGGCTGAAGGCGCCAACGGCCCCACCACCGCCGCAGCCGATGAGATTCTCGCCGGCAAAGGCGTCTTTGTGATTCCAGACATCCTCTGCAACGCCGGTGGCGTCACAACTTCCTACTTCGAATGGGTGCAGGATCGCCAGGGTTATTTCTGGAAAGAATCCGTGGTTAACGAGCAACTCGAAGAGCTCATGGTCAGCGCATTCAATGATGTGGTCCGTTATGCAGAAATGCACAACGTCAATAACCGCATCGCCGCCTACATGCTCGCCATTGATCGGGTTGCCTACACCATCAAGCAGCGAGGAATCTACGCATAAAGGAGGAAAATCATGCGCGCAAGACTCATGACTTTGGTCCTGATCGGTGTTTTCGCTTTGGGCGTCACGCTCAGCGGGGCGAATGCCACGGCTCAGGAAAACTCAACCGCGTCATCGCAGACCGGGAAGGCCTCAACCACAACTGCAGACAAGCTTGACATCAATACCGCAACCAAAGACCAACTCGACGCTCTGTCCGGTATCGGCGACAAATACGCTCAAAAGATTATTGACGGCCGCCCATATCGCACCAAGCGCGATTTGGTGACTCGTAAGATCATTCCCGCTGCCACCTACGAGAAGATTAAAGATCAAATAATCGCCCATCAGGCGGCCAACAAAAACTCGACGAAACACTGATCGAACGGCTTCTGGGGTGCTCCACTTTTCGCCGACTCTGCGAGAACTGGGAATTCCCTCAAGTAACCGCGCGTTGCTTCCCCCTTCCCGCTGGAGCATAATCTAACCAGTCCCACTCTGCGGGACTGCGGGCCCTCAGCAGGTGAATCTACCCAACTCCATCACGCTCGTCCGCATTCTCAGCATTCCGGTACTCATCTGGGTGCTGTCAAGCTCCCGCTTCACCAGCATTAATGGAGAGAAAGAAATTCTCGCCGCAGCTCTGTTTATTGCCGCTTCCATCACCGACGGAATTGACGGCTTTCTCGCGCGCCGGCGCGGTCAGATCACCACTATGGGCATGCTGCTCGATCCGCTTGCCGACAAGCTCCTCATCGCCGCCGCGTTCGTCACTCTGGTGCAATTCAATCCACGCATGGTTCCTGCATGGATCGCCGTCGTCATCATCGGGCGCGAATTTCTTGTCAGCGGACTGCGCTCCATCGCCGCTTCCGAAGGCTTCACTATCGAGGCCAGCGACCTTGGCAAATTTAAAATGGTTGTGCAAATTGTTTCGGTGGTGGCGGTGATCCTCGACCATCGCTGGCAACAATTCGCCGTCTATCGCTCTTATGTTCTTTCCATAGATTGGATCGCCCGCTTCGCCATCTGGTTTATGGTCGCGTTGTCTCTGGTTTCAGCCGGAGATTACTTTTACGCCTTCTGGTCGAAGATTGATCGCCACGTAGTCAAACGCCGGCGTCGAGCATTCATTCTCAGCCGGCGCAAGAAGCGCGATGTTGCCGCCATCTGAAGATTCGCCGTCGACGACCATAGCCGATTCCGGCATGCAGTCGGAATATAGTCCGGATGAGAGAGGCTTACTTCTCAAACTTGCGCACCAGGCGATCGGGTCGCGTCTTCAGGGTAACGAAATCTTGCCAAAGTCCTACTCGGAGCATCTCTCCGAGCCCCACGCAGTTTTTACTACTCTCTATTTGGGTCGAAAATTGCGCGGCTGTGTGGGATATCCAACCCCCGTCACGCCGCTGTTCCGCGCGGTGATTGAGACCGCCATAAGCGCTGCCTTTGACGATCCCCGCTTCCCCCCGCTGACTCTCGCAGAAGCCGCGCAGCTTCGGGTTTCACTGAGCGTTCTTTCGCCTTTAGTTCCGATTGCCGCAGAAGAAGTCGAGGTTGGTCGCCACGGCTTGATAATTTCCTACGACGGACGGCGCGGTCTGCTCTTGCCGCAAGTTCCAGTCGAGCACGGCTGGGACCGCATTACATTTCTAGAGCAAACCTGCCGCAAAGCGGGTCTCCCACTAGACGCATGGCAGCACGCCGCGAAGATCGAAGCCTTTACCGCCGAAGTTTTCGCGGATGGATCTGAGCCGTGACGATGTAAAGATCGTTATGCGCAGATCCTGTGGCTGCAACCATCTCCCCATCCACGGGGATCTTGTCCACTCTGTCATCCCGAGCGAAGCATAATTCGAGTGACGTGAGAATTGCGCAGTCGAGGACCTTGTGTTTTCTCCAGCCTGCAGCCTCAGTGTTGCAAGCTCACCGTTCCCGAGGTGACTGCCCCGGTGTCGACCTGTAAAACGTATGCGTCAGATCCGGAAACCGCGTACATCACCACGTCGAGCGGAAGATTGCTGGAGTTATTCACGGTGCCGGTCATTCGGCCGGTTGAGTCGATCTGGTAATTACCGGTTAGTCCCCCGCCTTGAGGTGGCTGCGCACCATTCCCCCCGAGATTCGCGAGCTCCGCTAGGGCCAGGTTTCCGCTTCCATCAAAATTCAAAGCGCCGATTCGCGAAAGATCGAACACATTATTGAACTGATCAAATTCAATACCATCCATCACCATCGCGTACTGACCTTTCATCGTCGACGTACTAAACGAATTGACCGTCTGCAAGTCTGCAGTCCCGTCCTCAACATCGCTCCCGCTGCTGATCAAGAAGAATGCTCGCGACAGACTCACCATCCAGAAGACGTCCGGCGATCCGCCACTCAAAGTGACCGCTGTGCGACCATCCGCCGAGATGGTGTATGTGCCGGTCGTCGTCCCGTTGGAGTAAACGCCATCCTGCATCGCGTCGAAGTTATAGCTCGAAATTGCGCCGTTACTCGCGGTCAAGTTGCCGACCGTCGCGCCCAGGCTGGTAATTCCGTTTGGCGTTGGATCATCTCCCCGGCTGCCAAATGCATAATTCCCCGAGAGGCCATTACCGACCGCACCGGACTGGGCCTCCGCCTCACCTGATCCAATTGTGCCAGCATCAGTCACCAACAAGATCAATCTTCCACTGTTTACAACGTAGTAGGTCAGGCTCCTCGAAAATCCTGAACTGCCACTGATCGTCGCAGTGCCCCGCCCCATTCCCGCTGGCGCGGCGAACGCTCCCCCCGTAAGCGTGAACTGAGCATTAGTGCCGCCGAGGTTCTGGTCCAAACGGTTCCCACTCACGCTGCCATTGGAAATCGTCACCGCTCCCACTTCCGATGCCGAATTGCTCGCTGACTCCGCGCTCGCAAACTCATGCAGCCGGAATACGAAAGTTCCGCTTGGTGTCATTGTTGCAGCCGAAGAAGTTTGCAATTCCGCAACGCCTCCGCTGTCTGCAAAAGTATCGCCTTCCATTAAATAGACCTTCGACGAGCTGACCACTGTGATTGCGAAATTGATCTGCCCTAATGCAGAGTTACTGAAGCTGAGCGAGCCTGTCCCATCATTGAAGACCTGGTACGTTCCGGTGAAGGTAATATTCCCCGCGAGACTGGAATCGTCGCTTCCTGCCGTAATGTTCCCATTGCCATCCGCGGTGAACGCGCCCACCTCGCGATACACCCCAAGCGCCGAGTCTCCATGGACCTCATACACGTACGTGCCATTGAGGCTCGCGTTCGAATAATTTCCGGTTGTATGGATAGTTGTGTTGCCGCCATAGCCACATCCTGTGGCCGCGAAGAGCGCGAGTACCGCTGCTCCTAAGACCGACGTGCGGGTGAGACTCCAAGACAATTTCAAGGCACACAGCTCCCGACGAACAGAATGATTTCGTGTTCAAAAACGAGAATGTACCGCGAATTTTAACCCGGCCTTGGCAGGAAAGTTGTTAACCAGACGTAATTGATCAACATTTTTCCCGCGGATCACGCCCGAGGTGGCCCCAAGAGAAAGCGAATGAATTTTGGCTTGGAGGATCTGTAAGACTCGATTGTCAGGAATCCAGCCGCGAGAGAGGCGGAACTTAGTTAGCAAGTACTCAAGGGCCAAGTAAAGTCTTTCACGCATGCCTAGGCGATGCTCTAACGATCCATGCCCTAAGCGCCTTTAGAAACTACTGCACTCGCATGCGCCGCCACACTACGTCTCTTGCGCGGTGCTAGCCACCACATCACCAAGCGATAGCCTAGAAGTACGGCCAGCACCGCCCCATATTCCAGAGGTTCGCGAATGTCGGCCTTCACCAGCCATAGGTAATGGATCACCCCCGCAATTGCAGCGAAGTAAATCAGCCGATGCAGCGCCTGCCACCGTTTTCCCCCCAGCCGCCGTATCCAGCCTGATGTGGAAGTGACTGCCAGGGGAATCAACAACACGAACCCAGCAAATCCCACCGTTATGTACTTCCGCTTGGCCACATCCAGCACGATTTCGTGCAGGTTGAAAAATTTGTCAAGCCAAAGATAGGTCGTGAAATGGGCACAACCATAGAAGAAGGCAAACAGGCCAAACATACGCCGGAATTTAATCAGCGACGGCATTCGCAGCAACTTGCGCAAAGGCGTGATGCTTAGAGTGATCAGCAGGAAGCGGAGCGTCCAATCGCCGAACCAGTGCTCCATGGCCTCAACTGGGTTCGCGCCCAGCCCTAATCCCCATCCGCTCATATCGAAGGGATGCGGCCCGAAGAAGTTCCATAACAGAAACACGAATGGTGCGAGACAGATAAGAAAGGCGGCGACTTTGATCCAGCGAATCATGAAAAATCAGTTGTCAGTTATGGATCGTTGGCTGTTGGCCAGCTCTCGTCTATTGCATTTTCGGTGGGTAGCTCGTCGCTCACAGCTGGACGGCCAGGGACCAACAGCCTACGACTGCTCTTAGTAGTTCTTCTTCAAATCCATCCCTGTATAAAGGCCGGCCACTTGATCATATCCGTTGAACATCTGCGTCGGGCGCGGACGAAACTCTCCCAGCCTTCGTTCATAAGCCTGGCTGTGATATGTGTCCACATTAGGATTGACGTTCGAATAAAACCCGTAAGCGGGCGGATTGGCTAGGTTCCACGACGTCATCGGCTGCGAATCGGTAAAGTGGATTCGCACAATCGCCTTCGCGCTCTTGAACCCGTATTTCCACGGAATCACAACTCGCAGCGGGGCCCCGTCTTGATTCGGGAGCGCCTCACCGTACATGCCGAAGCAAACCAGCGCCAGCGGATGCATTGCTTCGTCCATCCTCAGCCCTTCTACATAGGGCCACTGCAATACGTTCCGACGCTGGCCGGGCATCTGGTTGGGGGCGTAGATGGTGGTGAATTCCACATATTTTGCTTTGCCCAGCGGCTCGGCCTTCTTTATGAGTTCGCTCAACGAGTATCCCACCCATGGCACCACAATTGACCAGCCTTCAACGCAACGGTGTCGATAAATTCGCTCTTCAGGTGATGCCAGCTTAATGAGGCTGTCCACATCCAGTTCCAGCTTTTTTTTGACCGCCCCATCAATCTTCACCGTCCAGGGCCGTGTCTTGAAATCTTTTGCCAGGCCGGCTGGCTCTTCTTTTTCCGTAGAAAATTCGTAGTAGTTGTTGTAGTGCGTAACATCGTTATAAGGCGTGATCTTCTCTGTCGTGGAGAAGGCGCTCTTCTGGATGCCATCGATCTTCTGCCCGGCGCTGGCTCCCACAGAAGGCGACAGCAGCCCTTTGACCCCGAATCCAGCAGCCACCGCTGCCCCCGCTACGGCAGCCCCCGTCAGGAACTTGCGGCGATTCAGGTAAACGTCCTGGGGCGTGATCTCCGACGAAAGAATGTCACTACCTTTTTTGATCAACATAGACAAAACATCCCTGATAGATATACGTGCCACTGCCTATTTTAGATGTCTAGGATTTCCCGACCTTAGGAAAAGTTACGCGATAGCTTCCGGGCTCTAGGTCGGTTACTAAGATTGCGAGCCCAACAACCAACGACCAACAGCCACCGACCCGGCTCTTTCATCTTCCTACCGACAGCAACTCACACGTCCTTCGGATCGCATCTCTCTGGATTGTATCTCGCGCCAGAAACTCGAATCCATGACGCAGGCCGTCCCGGTATCGGACCAACGCCCGCAATTTCAAGGGAGCTCCGCCGCTGGGCAGTGTCAGTTCCAGCGTCGCGACTTCCCCAGGCTTCAACTCGCCGGTCAAGGTAACGCCGATGCCGTCCTGCCCGAATTCGATCGACCGTCCCCACAGTTCGATCGGCGCGTCCTCACGGAAGACTTTGGCCGACACTCTCACGTCCAGCGGATAACGCGGATAACGCCGCTGTTTTGATGGATCAATCTTTGCTGACTCCGGTGGGCTGACGCTCATTCAAGGTCTCTTTCGGAAATGAATCTCCCAGGGACTGGACTTTGGCGAGGAAATTTACCCCAATCAATTTCTACCGTCCCAGGCCTGCATTCTCAATGCCTTGGCACCAGCAGAGTAACACGGAAAATCCCGACAACCCCCGTTCCGTGGGGATAGCAGGGTTTGAACCATGTCGGACAGGCGCCCTCGGCTGTCCGGGCGAGCCTATTCGCCAGGCTCCAACCTCCAAAGCCCGCCGCCCAAACCCGGAACATCTTACTCGCATCCCGCGTATCCTTATTGAGGAGCAACTATGTTCTGCAATCGGTGCGGCGCTCAACTTCAACCCGATTTCAACCTTTGCCCGAAATGTGGCAATCCCGTGGCCAACAAGCCGCCAGTCACCGTCAACGTTTCGGTGCCGCCCTACCGGACACGTCTGGAACGCCACCTCCGCCCGGTGGGCATTTTGTGGATCATCGTGGGAGCGCTCTGGCTGATTCCCTCGGGCGCACTCATGCTCTTTAGTCACTTCCCTCGTCTCATGATGCACGATGAAATGTTTACCCATGCATTCATGCCGCCAGTGCTCTTTTCTCTCGGTTCCATATTCCTGCTGGTTGCTGCCGGCGGCATTCTGGTCGGGTGGGGCCTTATGAATCACGAGCGCTGGGCCCGGACTACAGCAATAGTCCTCGCGATACTGGCCCTCTTTCATCCCCCATTTTTCACCGCGCTAGGCATCTATACGCTTTGGGTTCTGCTCCCAGCTGCATCTGCAGCGGAATACGAGCGCCTCTACAAAGTTTGATCTTGTTTGCCAGCCTGAGCCGCATCAGGCGCCCATCTTGGGAAATTATTACTCGCCAAGCGGTGTTCAGTCGCAAGCTGTTTTTGCCTAACTTACAGAAAACAAATATTCATGGAGACATGGCACCGTGAGTGCAGCAAATAGAACAACAAAACCCAGACTTCTATGGAGGCACCCCATGGATGTACCAATGACTGATTGGCGGTCTCTTTCCGAAGCTGCCAGCCGCGAACAGGACCCAGAGCGACTCATTGTCTTGGTCGAACAACTGAATCATGTGCTTCTTCAACGTGAGATTTTGAGGAAGCGACGCCTTTCCACCAACTAAGCAGTTGCACCTACAGCCGCACTAGAACGCCTGGCCACTTCGTCTGCAAGCCCTATTTGCCACGCATCCTTGCGTATGCAAACAACTCAGATTCATAGACAATAGTGGGTAGTAAGTGGCTGGTGTCTAGCTGATGACGCGAATTTCAATTCGGTTCGAGGCTTGCCATCAGACCCAGAAGCGGTGGATTTAGCTGACTGAATGCTCCAAAGCATCGTTCCACCCACTGCGATCATCTTTGAAACGGAGGAAAACGATTTTATGGCACATGAATTACCTGCCCTGCCGTACGACTACGCCGCGCTCGAGCCCATTATTGATGCGCAGACCATGAAGCTCCATCACGACATGCATCACGGCGCCTATGTCAAGAATCTCAATGCCGCCCTGGAGAAACACTCCGACCTGCAATCCAAAAGCGCGGAAGATCTAATCCGCGATCTCAGTTCGGTTCCTGAAGATATTCGTGGCGCAGTCCGCAACAACGGCGGCGGTCACGTGAATCACACCATGTTCTGGAAGATCATGAAACCCAAAGGCGGAGGCGATCCCACCGGCCCAATCGGCGACGCGATCACAAAATCCTTCGGTAACTTCAATGACTTCAAGACCAAATTCAACGAAGCCGGCACAAAACAATTCGGCAGCGGATGGGTCTGGCTTGCCGGGAAGGCCGGCGGTCAAGTGCAAATCATTTCGACGCCGAACCAGGACAATCCGCTCTCGCAAGGCCTCTTCCCGATTTTCGGCAACGATGTCTGGGAGCACGCCTACTACCTGAAATACAACAACCGACGTCCCGAATATCTCGCCGCCTGGTGGAACGTAGTGAACTGGGAAGAAATCAATAACCGCTACGAAGCTTTTAAATCCGGCAAGCTGGAACCAGCCCTGGCGGCAAGATAATTTTCTTTTTGACTCCTCAGGGATGGGCGTCCCCGCCCGTCCCTTTCTTTGCGATCCCAGCGGCCGTTCTTTGCGCCCTCTGCGGTTAAAAGCTTTCTTCCCAGCCGCGCCGCTTACGTCGAGCCACCATACCCGTCCATCCGTATATACTTTCGCCGCACTCCTTGGAGGTGGAAATGCGTTCTTTGCGCGTCCTTGTCTTTTTGCTTAGCGCCATCACTTGTTTGGGCCAAACGCCCGATCCCTCCACCTCGCTCTCAAATTCGCAAATGCCTTCTGTCATCGTGGTTCCGCCCGAGGCCCAGCCTTCTAACCATTTCAGCGCCGACGCCGCCACCCGAAGCCTATCTCGCCGAGATCCCCGCCGCCGCACGCGCCCGCTCCGATGCCTACTTCGAAGGCGGATACTGGCTCATTCTCTGGGATTTCCTCTATGGCGTGGTCGTCGCTCTGCTGCTGCTCAATCTTCGCTGGTCCGCGAAAATGCGTGACCTCGCTGAACGAGTCACGCGATTGAAATTCGTGCACGACATCATCTATTGGGTTGAATACGCCGTCCTCACCACCATCCTCACGTTCCCGCTTGCTTATTACGAGGGCTACATTCGCGAACACAAGTACGGTCTCGCCACTCAGACGTTCGGTCCGTGGCTCAATGACGAATTCAAAGGACTGCTTATCAACGTCCTCCTCGGCGCAATCGCCGTCCCCATCCTCTTCGCTATTGTTCGCCGCCTTCCCAACACTTGGTGGATATGGGGAGCGATTGTTACCTGCTTTTTCTATGCGATCTTGGCTATGATCGCGCCGGTTTTCATTTTTCCGGTCTTCAACAAAATCACCGTACTCAACGATCCCAAAGTGACCGGGCCCATCCTGAGCATGGCACGCGCCAACAACATACCCGCACATGAGGTCTATCAGATCGATTCGTCCCGTCAAACCACTCGCATGAGCGCCAACGTCAGCGGCCTCGGCAAGACGATGCGTGTCACCCTCAACGACAACCTTCTTCGCCGCGGATCGCTCGAAGAAATTCAATCCATCATGGGCCATGAAATGGGGCACTACGTCCTCAATCACGTATACAAAGGGACATTCTTCATTTCCGTGGTCTTTGTAATTTTCTTTGCGCTCCTGAACTGGTCCATCAACTGGTCGTTTAGTCGTTGGGGCCAAAGTTGGCAGATTCGCGGCATCGAAGATCCCGCCGCTCTTGCGCTGGTTTTATTGCTCGCCTCGATTTTCTTTTTCTCTCTGACTCCGATCACCAACAGCGAGACCCGGATCGCGGAGCACGAAGCCGATATGTATGGACTGAATGCCTCCCGCCAGCCCGATGGATTTGCTCAAGCTGCAATTCATCTCGGCGAATATCGCAAAATGAGCCCCGGGCCGCTCGAAGAATGGATATTCTTCGACCATCCCAGCGGCCGCACCCGCATCCACGATGCCATGACCTGGAAAGCGGAAAATCTCAGTTTGTTCCAGCAGAAATCTGCCGAGGCGAGTCCGCCGGCGAAATAGGACCAATCAGTGTTGGGCGGGAGGTCGCGCCCGCCTTTTATCCACCCAAGAACTTCTGTGCGTCCTCAGTGGCAGTTCTCTGCTCGCTCTGCGGTTAAAAGCTCTTTGCTTTGGATGGACGGGCATCCTCGCCCGTCCATCCGTGAACCAATCCTTCTAATTCTTCGTACCGATAACCAGGATGCGGAAAGCACTTCGACTATTGACGCTGTCCCTTGCCGCATACCTGGTCCTGTGTTCGGCGATCGCGGTTTTTCTCGCCGAGTCTACGTTGCGACCCTATCATCGTCTGCTTTCCGAAAGCGCGGTCAGCAACCTGCGGCGGGCTGCGACTGCACTGAAATCGCAGCTTGATGATGTGGAAATAAGCACCTCTGATGGCGTCCCCCTTCGCGGTTGGTACATCCGCCCGTTAAACGGCAACAACGATGCAGTGATTCTCTTGCACGGACTGGGAGACAACCGCCTCGGGATGGAAGGCTACGCGGAGCTCTTGCTCAATCGCGGATATAGCGTGCTCATGCCGGACGCTCGTGGGCACGGCGAGAGCGGCGGCCCTCTCATGACCTACGGCTTACTCGAGCGCGACGACATTCGGCGTTGGTTCGAATGGCTGCAAGCAAAAAATCATCCTGGCTGCATTTTTGGTTTCGCGGAATCTATGGGAGCAGCGCAGCTCTTACAGTCCCTTGAATCAGAGCCGAATTTCTGCGCAGTCGGCGCCGAATCCAGCTTCTCCGATTTTCGGGAAATCGCCTACGACCGCATCGGACAGCAATTCCGCGACGGTCCATGGGTCGGACGCACACTGCTGCGTGCGGTGGTCGAAATAGCATTCGCCTATGTCCGGTTAAAATACCATTTGGATCTCTCAAAGGCTTCTCCCGAAGAATCGGTTGCCCGCACCCAGGTTCCGGTTCTGCTGATTCACGGGGCTGTGGACAGCAACATCCCCGTTCGTCACTCGCGCGGAATCAAAGCCGCCAATGCGAGCGTTGAACTGTGGGAGGTCGCGGACGCCGATCACTGCGGCGCAATCTCGGTTGCTCCGGCCGAACTAGAACGCAGACTGATCACATGGTTCCAAACGCATGACCATTCGTCTCATGTAACAAGGGATGCAATCGCCGCTAGATAAAAAAAGAGCACGGATTGATCCGTGCCCTGTCCTCACGATGCTTTACTTGGTGGGTTTAAGAGTTCGATATTTTTATGCAGCGGAAGCCGCGTATCGCTCCGGCTGGCTGTCGAATGTATCTTTGCACTCTTCCGAGCAGAAATGATATTTCCGGCCTGCGTAGTCTGAATGAAAGTTGGTCTGCGTCTCATCAACGTCCATCTTGCAAACAGGGTCTTTGGTCATTGCATCCTCCCAGTTGGAGATTCAGAGTTTGGATGCAGGGGGACAGAATGGGTTTACCGCTAATTCCAAAACCCTGAGTGCCCCGTGTCTCGTGGCCTTGCGAGACATGGAATGACAAAATCAGCGGAGGCAGCGGCGAATATCCTCCGACTAATCTGTGCTATTGTGCTGGCGCTCGACCGACCAGATTTCCTCCGGTTTATGCTCGAATGGATAAACGTGCACCATCCAGCCAAAAACCTGAGGATAGAATTTGCCGCCGGCAGCGTCGCAATCTTCCTTCGTCGCTATTGAGCCTCTCAGGCCGAACTTTGTGCTCTGTGGCAGCACATCCTCTTTCTTATCCCGCAGAGGCAGGCAAAGATTCACATGCGCGTGCCATTGCGCAATGCTTAGCGGCACGCTCGTTGAGTTGATCTTCGGTCGCGTCTTTTTTTGCCGTGTACATTACGCCGGCCAGCTTGTAGTCGTCACCATGTTTTTCATACAGCAGTGACGTTGGGCGCAAAGGATCGAAATTGTTGCGGGCTTCGAAGGCATAGCTGTAATTCGTAAAGTGATATTGTTTTTGCGGAACATTCGGCAGGAAGATCCTGAATCCGTCGGCCAGCGCGACTTTGTAGTTCTTATATTTTTCGGCAGCCGCCCGCGCGGCGGTCACAACTTCGTCAGCTTTTGCCTGGTCGCCAGAATGCGGTGTTCGCAAGGGCGTCATTTTCATGTGCGGGCCCATGTCCATGTGGTGAGACTCCATGGAATGCATGGCCATAGCGGTGCCATTTCCCTCCATGCCGGGCATATCGTGCATGTCTTTGTTTTGGCTTTGATCTTGGCTGGATGCGTGGGACATATCCATGCCGGGCATGCCACCGGACTGGTTCTGGGCAAGCGCGGAAGAAGCAATGAAGATCAAAACTGCGAGAAACATTATTCGCATGAAAGCCCCCTGTTTCAGAAACTAACACTGCGGTCCTAGGAATGTTCTTAAAAATTGGTAAAGATAAACGTTAGGACTGTAAAGGGCCGACTGGTGCCGATCATAACGAGGTCTGATCCGGCTTTAGGTGGACACTCCGCCGTTCAGATTTGCAGATCCGACAAGACCTTGACTGCTGCCTCTGATCCCGAACGCACGCAGTCTGGCACGCCGATTCCACCGTACGCGTTCCCGGCAAGCGCGAGACCTCGTATCTCTGCCAATTGGGCCCGGATGCGTTCGACCCGGGCGCCGTGGCCAACCGAATACTGCGCCATGGCCTGCTTCCACTTGGAGATCCTACAAAAAGCCGGCTGGGCGCGGATTCCGAGAATCGCCTCTAAGTCTTGCAACACAATTCGTTTGATCTCATCCCCTGAAGCCTGCACGATGCCCGCGTCGCGAGTTCCCCCCACAAAACAACGCACGAGCGCTTTGTTTTCCGGAACTCGATTGGGAAATTTGTTGTGCACGAACGTTGCCGCGATGAGCCGGACTTTCTCAGTTCGAGGAACAAGAAAACCAAAGCCCGGCGGTAACGTGGCGCGGACGCGTTCGTCATAACCGACAGTCACTGTCACCGAAGAACTGTACGGAATGGAAATCAAGTCCTCGGCAAGCTGCGAATTGATGTTCGCCAGCAGCCTTCCAGATTCGTAAGCAGGCGCTGGAATTACGGCTGCATCGAATTCTTCGGTGCGGCCGTTGCTGACAACCAGCCACTTACCGGATTCTGGCGTCACTGCGTCAACCGGCGAATTCGTGCGTCGCGCAGACTCGGGAAGGCAGGCGACGAGCGTGTCTGTCATTTGCTGCATGCCGTTTTTTAGGGACGTGAAGATCGGCTTACTGGGGCCTCGCTGGCTGCGTTTCGAGGCGAGCATCCCCTTCCCAAGGCTTCCGTGCTTTGCCTCTAGTTGTGCAAGCCTCGGAAGAACCGATCGTAAGCTGAGTTCGTCGGCACTCCCGCCATAGATGCCCGCGAGCAACGGATCGGCGACACGGTCCACCATCTCGCGACCATAGTGCCGGCTTACGAATTCCGCCACAGTGATGTCGTCGTTTGAAACTGTCCGCCGATGAAACCATTCGCGAATCATTCGTAGTTTTGTGGTCCAGGAAAACAATGGGGAAGAGAATGCCGCCAACATATTCGTCGGGACCATAAACATCAGACCATCGGGAAGAGGCACGAGGCGACCATCGACGAGGATATAAGTTTTTCGCTCGGCGTCATTCGAGCCAATCAGTTGGTCGCCGAGGCCCAGCTCCCGGCAAAGGTCGGCAGCCCAGGGCTTCTCGGTCAGGAAGCAATCGGGGCCAGCTTCGATCAAGCAATCGTCAACGCGCTCAGTCCGGGCAACGCCCCCGAAGCGGGCGCTGGATTCGAATAGCACGTATTCGATTTGTGCGCCTTTTCTTCTACGCTGTTCCACCCTGAAGGCGGTGGACAGGCCCGAAATTCCGCCGCCGATGATCGCGATCCTTTTCATGCGCACTTAGTGCGTCTCCAGGGCGATGTGAAGGCGCGAATTCACAATCCTTTCCAGCGCGGAAGTTAGAAGCAGGGAGTCATTCAGCGATTCGGCGCGCCAGAGTTGCATTCCTTCGCCTTCAGCGAATTGCTTGAAAACAATATCAATGTCGTAGAGCACCTCGACGTGATCACAGAGAAAGCCGATGGGCTGGATGAACACGCCGCGGTGCCCAGCACGCTTGAGATCCACAATCGTGGCCTCGACAGTGGGCCCAAGCCACGCTGCCGCGGACATTCCCTGGCTTTGGAAGGCGAAGCGCCACTCTGAGGTCTCGAGCGAAGCTGCGGCTGCCACAAGTTCCGCAGTTTGCCGCGCCTGAGTTTCATACGGATCGCCTTCGAGGATAGTGCGATGCGGGACGCTGTGAGCTGTGAAAATTACGGGCACTGCTGCCCCCGTGGCAACATTCGCGGCAGATCGGCCCGCGATTAATTTCTCGGCGAATGCTTGAATGAGCGAACGCTCGTCGTGCCAGGATTCTACGAAGTCGAAGCTCAATTCTGGATCGGCGCATTTGCCCAGCGAATTGCGATAGAGCCCGACGCTCGTCCGCGAATTTTGCGGCGCCAGGCAAATGACAACGGCGTGTCGGATGTGGTCGGCAATCATCCGCTTCAAAGTTGCCGAAATGTAGGGCCGCCAATTCCTCATGCCGACATAGACCGGCAGCTTTATTCTCGCCGCCAAGAGTTCGCCTTGCTTCAGCGTGATTTCCGTCAACGGAGAGCGGCCAATCAGGCTATAGCGGCGCTTGACTTCTTCGATCGCATCGGGTGGGAGAGGGCGTCCACCGGTGACGCGCAGGAGAAAATCGGGAACATCATCGACGGAATCGGGACTGCCATGCGCTAGCAGCAATACGGCGGTGTCCTTCATCGCGACCCTGCAGGTTTTGCCGACTGCTCCTGAACGTAAGCCGCCAACGCCTTCACATTTTCAACGGGAGTCTCCGGCAGAATGCCATGACCAAGATTAAAAATGTGACCCGGTCGTCCCGCAGCGCGCTCGAGCACCTGCTGAGCGCGTTGCTTGACTTGTTTCCAGTCAGAGAAGAGTACAACCGGATCGAGGTTTCCCTGCACAGCGCCGTGGTGTCCCACCCGCGTCCAACCTTCATCGAGCGGAATGCGCCAGTCAAGGCCGATCACATCTGCACCAGTTTCTTTCATCGCGGGAAGGAGTGTGGCTGTATCGGTCCCGAAGTAAATGACGGGGACTCCCGCGGCCTTCACTTTGCGAATCAGTTCCGTCGTCCGAGACAGAACGTAGCGGCAATAATCCTCGACCGCAAGGCAGCCCACCCAACTATCGAAGATTTGGATTGCATCAGCTCCGGCGCGGACCTGCTCGATCGCGTATTGCGAGGTTACAGCCACCAACTTTGCGAGGAGTTCGTCCCATGCGCCATCGCTCGAATACATCAGCTTCTTTGTATTGAGGTAGTGCCGCGAGCCCCCACCTTCAATCATGTAACTCGCAAGAGTAAAAGGCGCACCGCAAAATCCGATGACGGGTAGCTTCGCGCCGAAATGCTTTGCTACAAGACGAACGCTCTCCGCTACATAACCCAGATCTCCCACCGAATCGGTCAACAGAGCTGCGACGTCATCACGGGTACGCACAGGGCGCTCAATGACCGGGCCCTCACCGACTGAAAAATGAAACGGTAGGCCCATGACCTCGAGCGGCAGCAGCAGGTCAGCAAAAATAATGGCGGCATCCACCTGCAGAATTTCCGCCGCGGTAATCGTAACCTCCGCGGCAAGTCGCGGTGTCTTGCAGATTTCTATCAGGGAATGTGCCTTGCGAACGGCACGATATTCCGGCATGTAGCGCCCAGCCTGCCGCATGAACCATACGGGCGTACGGTCCACAGGCAAGGTCCTGCAGGCGCGAACGAAGCGGGAATCCGGGGCTGACATGAAAGATTAATGTAGCACCGAGAATGAGACCTAAAGATTTCAGATTGGAGACTTCAGATTGACGGCTGGGTAATCTGCCAGTTGATTTCCACAACGACCAGCCGATCCTTCCCGCCACCGGTATGGGAAACTTAGGCATGGCAAAACGCAATTTGCGGGTGGTCAAATGGCTTGGAACGGTTCCCGCCGTTGGTGTTTGCACATCTTGCTCCCGGATATTTAATGCCCCACTTGATCGACTCAAGAGAACTTCTGACGCCCAAGAGAGCCTTCGCAAGCAGTTCGCGGAGCACAAATGTGAAACGACACCAGTGCCGAAGACAGCGGCAAACCAACCTGAAATCTAAAATCTTCGATCTGAAATCGGAGAGTGTATGTAAGTGACAAACTTGCTGGCTAGGTCAGAGGTTCGACCTTGTCCACGTGGATCAGATTGACAGACGTGTCCAGAGTCCCTGTGATCCGAACGCGCTTGCCCTCGTACTGCTGCACCTCGGTTTGATTGTCGAGCTTGTACGAGATGGTTTCAGAGACCTTCAACAAAAAACTGTCAGCTTGCTTGTTGATGACTCCGGTGAAGGTCTGTGCGGCCGATGCCTGTCCTTGAGATCCGGCTGACTTCTGTTGACTAGGTTTAGCTGGCGTTGGGTTTTGCGCAGGCTGCGTCTCAGGGGTGGGATCGGGCGTGGGCGTTTGGCGTGGCTGGCCTTGCTCGGGCTGCTGTGGCTGTTGCATGTGCGACCATAGAACGAGGTCGGACGAGAACGGCGAATGATCAGCATTTTGTTGCGAAACGGCGAGTGTGGCAACAAAAACAAGAGCGATCGGCGACCAGCATCTCATGGGTGCCTCCTTGCCGGTCTTTGGATGTGAATTTACGACGCCTCGCCAGCCTGAGGGTTACATCAAGGCGGCGAACTCGAGGCGAAGTTTATTGGAGAAAACTCCAGAATCCTTTGTACGCCCAAGCCTGCACGGAAGGCATTACCTTTGTTGCTGTAGACAACTAAGGTGTCCTAGGCCCTTCCGAGTACTCCTTGCGCGACCAGGCACCTAAACAGTACACGCCGCCGCGCCAGTTCCACCCTATTATGTCGGTAACGAATTCCCCGGAGGTTGTCCGCCATGGCAGCGAACCAAGTAGTGCTCTATTTTGATCGTCAGGAAGATGCCGTGCAGTTCACCCTGGCTGCCAGCTCGATCATCGCCGACGGGGCGGCCTTACGCGACACCGCACTAAAAGTCGCGAAAGAGGTCTGCAAAGCCACGCGCATCACCACTGAGGGCAGCCTTGAACCCGGCACGGCAAAACCTAAGGGCCGCAATAAGCACGTGTGAATCGGCTTCGGGCGTTAGGCGCGTCGGACTTTGGGCACCCGTGCCGGCCTAGCATTCCTGTAACTTTGAAACATTGAAATCTTGCAAACTCTAGTCTGACCACGGCGCCGGCTTCCTATCCCACCGGTGCTTCTTCAATTCTTGCAACAATTGCGGTCTTAGCGGCCCTTTGTCACTCAAAGCAATGTTCTCACGTACGTGATCCAATTTTCTCATCCCTATGATTGTGGTGCTCACTGCCGGGTGCGAGAGCACAAAGCGCAAAGCCATCTCTGGAAGGGACATGCCAGCAGGAAGAATTGCTTTCAGCTTGTCCACGCGATCCAAAGTATTAGCAAGATTTTGCGGATTGAAATAGCCAGAACGCCAATCGTCCGCGGGAAACTTTGTGTCGCGAGTCATCTTTCCACCCAGACTGCCTTCATCGAGCGCGACGCGCACGATCACACCGATGTCGAGATCCTGGCAAAGCGGAAAGAGCTCATCTTCAGGCGACTGGTCGAAGATGCTGTAAATCACCTGGACCGCATCCACGAGCCCGGTACGGATTGCCTTGATTCCGTTTTCAGCCTCCCAGCGGTTTAGGCTCAATCCGAAAAAGCGAATTGTGCCGTCGCGCTTGAGCTTTTCGACTGTATTGCGGAACTCGGGCTCGTCGGTCCAGCTGTCGTCCCAGACATGGAACTGAAGCAGGTCAATGGAATCGGTGCCGATTTTTCTGCGAATCAGATCTGCATATTTGAACACGTGGTCAGGCGGGAAGACGTCGTGATACTGATACTTCGGCGACGCCGGCCAGCGCAAGTTTTTCGGCGGAATCTTTGACGCTGCGTAAAGCTGCTTGCCGAGATTTTTCGCGATTATTTCGCCGAGCAGGCTGTCACTCTTGCCGTCGCCATATGCCCACGCGGAGTCGAACAAGTTGCAGCCAAGATCCACGGCCAGCTGTAAGGCGGCCATGGATTGATCGTCGCGGGACCCGCTCCAGCCTCCCATACCCCAGAGACCGTGGGCGACGTCGCTGACTTCGATTCCGCTGCGGCCAAACTTGCGATATTTCATCTTGCACTTTCCTTTCCGGAACAGCTGAAAGACCTATTCACCACAGGGACACAGAGTCACAGGGAAAAAGAATCGAGAAGTGTTGGTTTTTCTAGTGTCCCTGTGTCTCTGTGGTGAATAACGGGTCTTAATGTTTCCCGGCGTCTTGTTCCGCTTTCTCCCGATAAAACTTCTGAAGTACGTAAAATGCCTGTTTGCGCTGGCCTCGATCTGAGATCACACCTTTGCGATTGAAGTAATCCTGAATTCCGACTAGCGTGCGACGCGGTGAACGAAAATCCATCAGAATCCAGGGCGTCATTCCTGCAAGTGCCGGAATTCGCTGCAGCATGCCGATCTGATGGCGGTACAGGCTCGCCTGGTACTCCTCCGTGAACCGTGTATCCAAGTCGCCGTGCAATCCGTACGCCGCGCCCGCACCGAATTCGCTCACGATGACGGGTTTGGCATAAGCAAACTTCCATTGCATATTATCGGCGTCTTCCGGGCGATATTTTCCGTACCATCCAACGTATTCGTTCAGGCCAATCACATCCAGATACTCGCCGAGAGGGTCGTTGAGTGCCGCATGTTCGTCGTCCGGATGCTCAGCTTTGTCGGAGGCCGAAGTGAGCAGCCGAGTGTTGTCGAGTTGCCGCGCGTATTCTGCCAGCGACTTCAGGAAGGCATTGCGCGCCGGCGAAATCAGAGTCTCGTTCGAAAGC
>WNFY01003258.1_pt1 | contig 18710 bp, 19 predicted proteins | sample 5400091 | NCBI WGS metagenome assembly WNFY01 (sample SAMN13153364, study PRJNA577476) | soil metagenome | isolation source: 60 cm soil or saprolite under grassland replicate 1 | place: USA:California | collected 2016-06-15
TTGTACTGATTTCCTTTTCAATACTGGCATCGATGCAACAATAAATTTCAACGACATCTTGTTCGCGGACTTTTACAGGTAACTGTTTCATGAGATTTTCTGTTTTTCTGCTGTTAGGGCGGGAGTTGCTGATAGCATCATCAAAAAGATTTAGCTGTGTCCAATGTTGTTTGATGTCCATAGTCTTCTCTTTCTCTCTTTATACAATATTCTTGACGCTTTTATTATAATCAGTTTCCATAGTCTTTATCAATATCCTAGTAATGAGACTGGAGTTAGAGAGGAAAATTGCTTTTATCCTGGTGCGTTTGTATTGAACAGAGAAATAAGAAGCTTAGAGCTGCGAAAGCGAAAAAAAGACGAGAGAGTTTTTTATCCCTCAATCGGGCTTTAGGGAATAATAAATCTAAGGTGGCTAGACAATAGCCTAGGAATGAGTTGCAATCCCTTAGTCGGGCTTTATTAGTAATTAGCATACCATAGAATTTCACGTCTAACAAGATTGTTATTTCTATCATGGGAGCCTCTGATTGACTAGAAGTACAGATCATACATTCTTTTTACTTCTTGCCTCATCTTCTCTCGCAACTCAGGAGGATCAACGAGTTCGACTTTATCTCCGTACTTATGCAGTTGCTGGATAATACGCCAGTCGTTATACGCTTGTGCGCGGATCAACAATCTGTGCCGCTGTTGGCGCCCCTCACCAATGGTTTCCTCGCGCTCTATCTCATGTGTGATCCAGCGTTGACTCAACCCACTTTTCGCGATGCTTATATCGGCCCAATAACGAAACGTGATAGTGCGAGGACGTTGTATACTGTTTACCGATCCAGGTTGTAGTTTGATGCTCTCCGTTTTGATGCGATCGACACGCCATTCAAAGATGCGATTTTTACGGGAATTGAAGGCATCGTGGCTAAATCCAACAAGGTAGATGTGCTCATCTTGCTGAATGAGATAATAGGGGTCGACTTGTTTATGCGGCGTGCTATTGTGCGGAGAAGGAGTAGGTAGATATTCAAAGCTAAGTTGTTGACGTAGCGAGATCGCCTTGACGATAGTATCAATAGTAGTACGATAAGGAAGATAATCCGTGACCGCTTCAAGATTGAAATAAAGTCGAGGCTTCTGTCTATATTGCTCAAAGAGGCTTTTTTGTTGGGGAGAAAGTCCATCTGCTAACCGCTCAATCAATTGAAAGATATCCTGGGCAAACGGATGATGCATCCTCTGCGCTGATAATGGCTGCTTAATATCAACACGGGGCAACTTTGTAGGATCAACAAACATAGTGTACAAAACTGCCAGGGTAGCCAGTTCGTCTTGCTTAAAAAGAAGAGGACTGATTGGCCCTGAACCTTTGAGTAACGTGTAACGAATGGTTCCACTGGAGTCTTTGTTCTCTTGAATCTCAAAGTCCACCTTTTTTAGAAACTGCATGTCACGTCGAAGCCTCTGATGAGCGTTGCGTGCAGTGCGTTTAGGGTCATCGCTTTCCTCATCTATAGAATAATAATCCCCCAAACGTCTTAAAATATCCGCCCGTGTACATGCACTCATGCTTAGCAAACGGATGAGATGAAGTATTCTTTCGGCATTTTCGTATTTAGGAATATTGCTATCACCCGACTCATCGAGAATATCTGCGAACCCATCATCGTCCAGGAACAAATCTTGTTGATGTGAAATGATTTTCTTATCTTCAGTATTCAAATATATTTCCCCTTCATATCAAGACGACTGCAACGCTTTCCACGCATCAATATCGCCAAATTGAAAGTAGTATATCATAGTATGATCATCGTAGTAATAGAAAATAAAAAGATGAAAGGATTGTAACGAGTATAATGGAAGTTACATGAATAAGATTACAAGTTGTGGGTTATTCATCGATCGAGTTTTTCGATGCATCAGAGGAAAATACGCTGCCGACCCACAGAACACAAGTTTTGTACCCACGACCTATTGTTGCAATCGCAGGCTCGGGCTTATTTGAGTGGGAAATGACGTATTTCTCAGTTTTTTGTGTCTTTGATGAAGTCCCCTGGATACTTGCCTTTTGTAGTTCCGTGGTAGAGGATAGCATTTACGCTAACTAAGGAACTGATCTGGTCGAACTCGGGGTATAGTACGGATTCGAACCAACTCGTTGATGTGATGGTAAACCGCGTGCTGTCGTAGACGTACCCCTATCCAACTTGAAGGGGAAAGCAGAAATGGAAAGGCTATCTATCAACCGAACGAACGCGGTCTAGTAACACGCGCCCGTCCGTTTTCTGCAAAGAGTGATGCAGGAGAGCTTCCTTACAGCTTAAAGCCTCCCAGATTTCCTATGTTCCCCAAACCTCCAAGCGCGTCTTGAACCTCCTGTGCAGAGTGAAACGTTTTGTCGGGAAGGCGATTGAGCACGCCCATAATCTGATCATTGGCTCCATGCTGCTGTGCAAACTGAAGAAGGTTCGCTTTGCCAATGGGGTAGGGAACATGGTTTAAAAGTTGATTGATGTGTCCAGGATCTATGTTCATAAGTCACCTTTCTCTTTCTTCTACATCCGCCTGGTTGATTGAGCATGGTCCGGGCAAACAGATAGTCTATTCCAAGTGGGAACACGAAAGAAAAGGGGAAAAGGTTTCAAAAAGAGCTATCAGATAGTTTGTTCTCAAGCTCTCTGGGCTCAGTGTGGGTGAGAGCTTTTTTCTGATCGAAAAGGGCATAAAATGACAATACTCTTTGTCCTCTTCATTTGCTTAAGTGTGAGGCCATGAGAGCAAAACAAAGCCGCCTGTGAAGGGGCTTCAGAGGCGGCTTGAGAGGTGGAGATGAGGGAGAGTCGAATTACAAGACAGCCCTTTTTCACCCCTTTTCTCATCTCTTTCGGTTTTGGCGAATGGCTTTTCAAGCTTGATAATCTGTCTTGTGTGTTCGCCTATGTTCTATACGTTCAAATTTTTTGGTGTCAAACTTGGTGTCAGTTGGTGTACGGGCATCCTGAGAGTCTACCACTTCTCAGGTACGTGGAGAATAGCGGTTATGCGGTCCTTTTTTCATGTATTCACGCAGCTCCCTACACTCTATTTTCTGTTCACCTATGTCGTATATGTTGCATGTGTACGGCGCTGTAGCTGTCAACTTTCGGTATCGTTGTAGAGGGTAAATGCCCGTTTAGAGCGGGTCCAGTCCTTTTATCCGGCTTTTTCTCTTCTGAGATCAGCCTGTTATGTTCTTGATGGCAGTTCCAGCTATATAACAGCAGGGTATCACGCCACTTTCTTTCCTGACGCATCGAGAAGTCGATGACTTCCTCCTTGCTCCCAGGATGTGTGGCCCTCGCTTAACCAGATTGCCAGATGCTTCCACACGCGAAGCAATAGCGGGCTCCCTCCACCTCGATATGGGTAGCGCCACAAGTGGGACAGACCTGGACTAACAAGGCCCCACAGTAGATGCAGTATGTCCAGCTGGAAAGCACCTCGCGCTTACAGGAAAGGCAGAGTTTTGTCTGAGCTGCCGGATGGACGGCCAAACTCTCACTTAAGCGAATCTTCCGGTCAAAACGGCCAGGGGTGAGCAGTGCCGGGGCAAACCTCCTGGGCTGGTAGGTCGTGGCAATCACCACAACAGGCGGGTAGGGCTCCAGCCTGTCCAGCTCGATGAACACCTGGTTCAGCAGGGACTCGCGTTCGTCCTTCGCCTCCAACCGTTCCAATGCGTCAAGGTCGTTGAGAAAGAGCAGACCAGGTGCTCTTCTTTTCGCTTGCTCAAAAACCTGTCGGATGATCTTCCGCCCTTCATGAGCGCCCTCGCGTTCGCTCGCGCCACGCAGTGTCCCAACCAGTGTCCTCAGCGTGAGGGAAATCAGGGGAGCAATCGCCTCACTGGCGGTCGCATGCACGAGCAGCGTTCTCTCCGTACAGGGATGCCCCACGATGAGCACCCCGTGGAGCATCCCGCCCAACGGCGTTTTCTCTGCCTGTGGGAAGAAGTGTGGCCAACGCAGCAAGGTGATCACCTCGCGTAACTCTTGTTTGGCTGTTTCTGCTCCAAGAATATCTGCAAACGTGATGGTGGGACGCTCAAACTTGACGCCAATAGGAGTCCACCCGTCCTGATTGAGATCCCCGCTCCTCGGTTCGCCGACCTTCGCCTGGATGAGTTGGTCGATGGCATGGGTGTAAGCCAGCCCTGTCCTTTCTGCCAGCGAGGACAGCGAGATCCCCGCTGACGATAGCAGAAGGGCAAGGAGTGGTTGCGCCCGGTGATGGCGTACTGCACTAAGCAACACATAGGCCGAAGGAACCACCTCGGTAATCCGCTGCTCTGCAAAAGCCATGGCCCAGTCAAGGCAAGTGTGCGCTTCTTGCGTCAAGGGGAGGACGGGGTGCGCCTCTGAACTGACCGAAGTGCTGCTCCCAAAGATGGAAGCGAGTTGCGCGCGAAGCACTTGCATGTTCATCCCTAAACGGCTCAAGACCTCGGCTGCCTCGTCATCATCGTGTGCCAGGGCACCCAGCAACAGATGCTCTGGATGGACTTCCTGCGCTTGCATCCGTGCCGCCTGGTGTTGGGCGCTCAGCAGGACTTGTCGCGCTGATGGGGTGAAACGATCGAGATGCAGTTGCTCAGCTACCGACACGGCTCTACTCCTTCCTGGAAGCTGATTACTCTGCCCTCATCCATCTCTGTACTGATCCTCAAGACACCAGCGAAATGCATGTGGCTCAAAACCGTGACACAGCCAAAGACTTCAGAGAGACAGGTGTTGGCCTTTCTGCTCTCCATTTTACGATATTTCCCGCGACAGTTTCACTGACTGAGGTCTGCACGCAGGAAGTCATCTCCTTTTAGGTACGTCAGCAGTGAATATGGCGTGACACCCTGAACAGACTGATCGCTGCATGAACCCCTCAATAGCGATGCAGTGATTATGCACGCTCCGGTAGGGCTTTCACTTATCTATGACCCATATGGTAATTTCGATGAAGAGTGAGCAGGTTTCGGCGCGAAGAGTGAGCACTTGAGGCGAACGGTGAGCAGCACAGCCATTCACCGTATGAGAAACCGCTCCCCATCTCGCGCGCATCCATCACTCTCCTGTCAATTGGCTGCTTTTGAGATGCAAGCGTCGGTGCATTGACACTTGAGAGAGAACGGTTGCACCAGTCATTTTTTCCGCTGCTCATGCGCGTCTCTCTCGCTCCTGGAGCACATGCTTCCACAACGCTCGTACCTGCCCCTGCGGATCATCGACTACGTGCGGCACGTCGCTGAAGATCATGGTGGCGCGCCGTTCCAGATCGTAGGGCGGCCAGGCGGGCAGGCTGGCGATGGCAGGATTGCCGCTGCGGATAAATGCGGCCCATGATGCGTGCATCCGATCAGCCAGCGGCTGTCTGCTTGGCGAGTCGCCAGTAAACCTGCGAGAGATCTCCGGGTCGAGCGTGTTCCAGACGAAGGGGAGCTCCACGGCGTGCGCGGCTCCCAGGACGCCGCCAAAGGCGGGCGATTGCCAGTCAAAGCGATACATCCAGACCGGGGCTCCCTGCCGGACCTGCAGTTCCGCCAGGCGAATCGCCGGCATGCGGAAGACCATATCGCTCATCATATCGATCCAGGCCAGCTCTGGCGATGTATCGGCTCGCGCTTCCGTATAGATGGCGAGTGCGCGCTGGGCCTCATCGCCAAAGAGCTGCGTGAGCTGCACCTCATCCACCTTTGGCCCGCCGCTCATCAGAGCGAACAGGCGCCATTCATCGCGATTGGTCCCCGCCAGGATCGCCACATCAGCGGCTGACCCCTGCGCGATCATGGCTGATGGATGCTGCGGCAGCGTCTCGTCGTCTATGATCGGGCTAAAAGCCTGGACGCCGCCGAACTCCCGTCCCAGCTCTGGCTGAACCTTGAGCAGGGCCTCAAACGGCACCTCCGCCAGGGCGGAAAGCTGAGAAGTTTCCAGGCCAAGCTTTGCCAGCAGCGCCTGCGCGACGTTGGTAGCCCGTGGACGCGTCGTCAGGTCGCTGCCCGCGCCGCTTTGCAGGATCGCGCGCTGGAAGAGACCGTGCGCCGCTGGCATCCCCAGCAGGGTGCCAATGCTCATCGCACCTGCCGACTCGCCCATCACCGTCACCTGGTCGGGATCGCCTCCGAAAGCTGCGATATTCTCGCGCACCCACTCTAGGGCCGCGATCTGATCGAGCAAGCCACAGTTGCCCGTATAGGCCGCATCTGCTCCGGCCAGGTCTTTCAGAGAGACAAACCCCAGGATCCCCAGCCGGTAGTTGAGCGTCGCCACGACGATGTTGTGCCTGGTGGCGAACGACGTCCCGTCATACCAGGGATCGGACGCCGAGCCGAGCGTGAAGGCTCCGCCGTGAATCCAGACCATGACTGGCCGCCTCTCGTGGTCAGCGCTCGGCGACCAGATATTGAGGTACAGGCAATCCTCGCTCATCGGGCGCAGATCTACGGCTCTATTTGCTCCTACCATGCCCGCCGGGGCCTCCGGCACCTGAGGTGCCATGGGGCTAAACTCTGTCGCCTCGCGCACGCCCGTCCATGGCTCAAGCGGTTGCGGCGCCCGAAAACGCCCCTGGCCGGTGGGAGGCTGCGCGAAAGGAATGCCTTTCCAGACGCTGATCGAGCCTTGCTTGCTGCCCTGTACTTTCCCATAACGTGTCTCAACGATCAGATTGCTCATCTTTTTGCTCCTGCAGCTTTTTCTACGATTGTGCGCGTCTTCGCTTCGGCCTCAGGGCTCTTTAGAGATCCGGGGCCGCAGGCCGTGCATGCTGAAATGACTATTCTAAATCCAGTACGACTTTTATAGCAAGACCTGGGTCTGAAGCAGTTTCAAATGCTTTTACGGCGTCATCTAATTTAAATTTATGGGTAATTATTTGGGTGACATTTGACTTTTTGTTTGCCAGATTATGAATGACCTCTAAAATGTCCTCTTTTGTATACCCGCGAGATCCCATGATCAGGCATTCTGTGCTCATCACCTGCATGAAGTTGATGGGAACCTCTTTTTTCTGCAAAGCCACACACGATAACCTCGCCCCTTGTTTCGCATAACTCAGAAAATCACCTGGGACATTCGGTGCCCCCGCACAGTCGATGACCACATCAATATTGATCGCCGAAGACCCATAGTATTTTTTGATTTCCCCAAATTGTTCCATTAAGAATGAGCGTGTCTCTCCAGACTTGGGGTTAAATCCTCTTCCGCCCAATTGCCTGACCGTTTCCAGGCGGCTGTCGTCAATGTCCAGTACGACGACGTTTTTGTTTCCCTGAGCAACTAAACCACTGAGGGCACAAAGACCAATTGGTCCAGCGCCATAAATAACCACATTGTCTTCCGGTTTTGCCTGAGGAGTATTCTTCCCATGTGTTCCGACCGCAAACGGTTCAATTAAAACCGCATCCTCAAAGGAGAGAGAATCAGGCAAGAGAAACAGGTTATACTCAAGCCTGGCATCTTGAACTAACACATATTGAGAAAAACCGCCAGCCCTCACGGAGGCAGAGGGATCAGCAGTACGAAGACGCGTCATCGGATTCACAAACACGCGTGTCCCTTTTTCGACACACGTGACATTTTCCCCGGTTTCATAGACATACCCAACCATCTCATGTCCAAACTCTGAATTCGGGAGAAAGCCAACGGTTCTCCCACCGTACAAGTAGCCGGTCACATCCGTTCCGCAAATCCCTCCACGAACATTGCGTACAATAACATCATCAGGACCACACACAGGCATGGCTCGTTCCTGGACTTCTACCGTTTTCGTGTCTTTGTAAATGACTGCTTTCATCGATGTGTCTCCTTTGTGGAAGTTGTTTTTTGAGGGGAAATCACCCCCCGGACTTGCAACATGGACAACGTCAGGCATCACTACCGTGTGGATTCTGTCTCTAGCTGTCACATCCGTCTCTTTTGATTATACTGTCATAAGTGACAAAAGTCAATAGAAGAAAAGTGTAAAATGAACGACACACGATCTGCTCAGCACGACGAAAAGCAGCCCTTGCGTTCGCGCACACGCAAGAAACGGCTGACGCAAGCCACCATTGAAGAAACCGCTTTGGGCGCACTACGACGTACCATAGAACTGTATCTGAGGAAGAACATCCCGCTCGATGTGGCTTCAGATTGAGTTCCTCAGACCTTCTCTCGCGTTCCGATGTTCGCAGTGATCCCGGTCCTCGCTCAGTCGCGCTCAATGATGGGCAAGATCAGATACGAGGGGTGCGCGGCATCATGGGAGATCCGGTTGACAGCTTGCACGAAATCCTTCTCCGTCTCCGTCTCAATCGTTCCGCCCGTGTTGGTATTGCGATCAAAACGCGGAAAGTTGGAGCTAGAAACCTCCAGGCGGATGCGGTGCCCCGCTTTGAACAGGTTGGAGGTCGCCCACAGATCCAGGCGCAGTTCGTAGATCTGCTCCGGCTCCAGCAGTTTCGGCTCAGTGAACGATTCGCGGTAGCGGGCGCGCAGAATCCCATCGGTGAGGATCTCCGCACGACCATCGGGATACACATCCACCAGTTTGCCGGTGAAGTCGGTATCGCGGGCTGAGGAGGAGTCGCCCAGGGCTGCTGGACGATCCAATTAACGGTATCCACGCCATCGTTGGCTTCGTCGAACGGCGGAGAGAATTCGCCCTCGGAGGCAAAACGTCCCCGGCAATCCTGCAAAACAACCACATACCCCTTCTGAACGGCTCGTAACGCCGTGCCTGCAAGCGCCGCGAGCATGCCCGGCAGTTCCTTGTTATAAGGGAGGCGTGAGAGGAGCACCGGGAACCGCCCCTCCTGGGCGGGACGATAGATGTCGGTGGCAAGGTTCACGCCGTCGCGCATGGGAACCATCACGGTTTTTTCAATCACAATGTTCATCATTGTACTCCTGTTCTCACCATAGAAGTGGTCCTTTCCTACTCATTTCATACCAACCGGGAGAAAAGAGCAGCCACTCCATCGTGTCTGCCCTCCGCACGATACCGGTAGGTCTTTCTCTCCGCTAAAAAGCCACGGGCAAGGCGGTCAAACTCCGTGAGTTCAGAGCGAAGTTCCAGGTGATGCTCTCACGAGGGACGGAGAGGCGCAGGTTGGGCATGCGCTTGAGCAGGGTGGTAAAGGCGATGTCGCCTTCCAGGCGGGCCAGCGGCGCACCCAAACACATATGGATGCCATGTCCGAAGGCCAGATGGCGCTCCAGCGTGCGCGCAATCTCCAGTTCTTCTGGCTGGGTAAACTGGCGCTCATCGTGATTCGCCGAGAGCAGGATGGGAAAGACCACGTCCCCTTTCTTAATGTGCTGCCCGGCGAACTCCATATCTTCGGTGGCGTAGCGCGGTCCCGCGATGGTGGCCGGCCCGTTGAAGCGCAGCAGTTCTTCGACTGCCGCAGGCATCAGGCTGGGGTCCGCTTTGAGCTGCTCCAATTGAGCGGGATGATCCAGCAACATTAAGGTGCCGGTGGCGAGCAGGTTCGAGGTCGTCTCATGACCGGCAAAGATCAGCAGCGTAATCATCGAGATCATTTCCGTTTCGCTGAGTCGATCTCCTTCCTCTTCAATGGCGATCAACTGGCTGATCAAATCATCGGCGGGATGCTGGCGTTTGTCGGCCACCAGGCGCGCGGTGTATTCCCCAAAGGCGCGCATGTGAGCCACGACCCCCGGATTGCGCGCTCCCACACCCTGCCCGATCGCCAGCGCCTCCGACCAGACGCGGATCTGGTCCCGGTCGGCGCGAGGCACCCCCAGCATCTCGGAAATGACATTGATGGGCAGGGGAAAGGCATAGTCCGCGACAAGCTCCATCTGGCCCTGCGCCTGCACGCGGTCGAGCAGCTCGTCGGCGATCTCCTGCACCTGCGGGCGTAAGCCTTCGATATACCGGGGCGTGAAGGCTTTGGACACCAGCATGCGTAAGCGTCGATGGTCGGGATCATCGACCGTGAGCATCGTTTTAGAGGTAAAGAAGGTGGGCGTATCGGCGGTCTCGGGTCTGTTTCGCCCCAGAAGGCCGTCGACTCCGATGGAGCTGGGGTCCACGGTAAAGTGGGCATGATCTTTGAGCACCTGCACTGCCTCTTCCATGCGCGTCACCATCCAGATCTGGCGATCCATTCCCGCAAGAGGGAACGGGAGAGGCCTGACAGCGCCTGTGGATCGTATCTGCGCCAACAACGCAAAGGGGTTCGCAACAATTTCAGGGTCATCACCGCTGAACAGGCTGAATATCGCTTTATCTGATACCGTCTGATTCGGGTTATTCATAACGATCTTCCTTTCGTTCGTGTACTTCTTTTTCTCTTTCTGCGAGGCGCCCCGCCCCCCAAAGAAAAAGGGGCAAAACGAGTGGCAAGGGCGCCTCTGGCGCCCTGCCAACCCGCCGTTCTTTTTTCTGGGGTGGGGTGGGGCGCCCTGAGCCAAAGTTGACCCTCAGAACGCAATCGAGTATGACAGGTTTTCCTTCAATCACATCACACGTCACATCAGCTTCGTTATCCAGGCTTCAGCCTGGATAACTTCGGCTTGTTGTGGAAAGACTTTGGACAGCAGGACGCGCTGGACTTCTTCATCACTATCAACACAGCAATCGGCTAAGACGGTCAACTGATAATCCTTATCAGCTGCTTCCCGCAGGGTGGATAAAACGACCCCGCTGGTCGCGATGCCACAGAGCACCAGGTGTGAAATGTCCTGTGCGCGTAACACCACGTCTAAATCACTCCCGCTAAACGCACTGACCCGACGTTTCGTGACCACGATATCCGTAGGCTGGGGAGCAATGGCCGGATGAATCTCCATGGAGGTCACCGGTGCTGACGAGGAAGATTGCCGCTGCTTGACGGCAGCGAAGACCTGATTCCTCGGACTGATCTCAGGATAGCCCGGGCGAAAGCCCACCGTCACATAGATCACGGGAATTGATGCGGCACGGGCAGCATCAAGAGCTGTGTGTATGGATGTGAAAAAGTCACCTCCCTGGACATACCGTGTGACAATTCCTACCTGCATATCCATCACTAAGAGGGCCATGTTTGCATGCGTCTCCGACAATGTTTTTCCTTTCTGTTCGTCTTCTGGCAGGAGTGATCCTCACCCGAATTTATGGAGACTCGAAACATTAGGGTGAACACATCACTTGTTCGTACTCAAGTGGACTCATGTAGTGTAAGGTAGAGTGTCTTCTTGTGCGATTATAGAAGCACTCGATGAATTCAAAGGTCATGCTTCTCGCTTGCGCTTGTGTCTGGAGATATTCTCCCTCAATGCATTCCCCTTTGAAACTATGAAAAAAGCTTTCCATTGCCGCATTATCGTAACAATCAGCAGTACGGCTCATGCTTGACTGCATACCTTCTTGCTCTAAAAGGTGTTGATAGCTCTCGCTCGTGTAGGTGCTCCCACGATCAGAGTGATGGAGTAACCCGGGATGTTTCCGGCGACGAGCCAGTGCCATATGCAGAGCCTGGACCCCCAGGGTAGCATCCTGGATGGCTGCCATCGGCCATCCTACCACCATGCGCGAGAACAGATCAAGCACAACAGCCAGGTACAGCCACCCGATCGCGCGTCCAAAGGTAGGTCGTATCGACTACCCATTTGCGGTTGGGCTCATCCGCGCTGAAGTCGCGCTGAAGCAAGTTGGGGGCCAGCCTTTCGCATCTGGCTCACTATGTGTGGTGATCGTGCGATGCCGTGGACGTTTGGCCACCAGTCCTTGTTCCCGCATCAGACGAGCCACCCGCTTACGCGCACAATGTAGGCCCTGTGCTCGCAGTTCGGCATGCACACGTGGGCTGCCATACACACAGCGATTGTTCTCAAATGCCCTCTTCACCTGTTCAGCGAGCAGTGCATCTTCGAGGGCTTTGGCTGGCTGGGTGCCCGTTTGCACCAGGCGTAGTATCCGCTCACCGACACCTCCAGCACCCGGCACATGGTCGTCATCGGATACTCCTTGCCGATACTCAGCCATGAATTGATACTTCATGGCTGGGGACGCGAGAAGATGCTGATGGCTTCGGACAGAATCTCAATTTTTCGTGAGAACTGTTGCATGCACGGATCTTTCCTGACAGGCCATTGCATATGTCAATGCATTTTGCTCCAGAAATTTTCTCGCCACTGACCTGGTATGCCTCATTTCGCTTCGCTCAAGAGAAGGCTCCACAGGTTGCTTCAGTGCTCTTTGTATTAGCTCATGAAGAGGAGAGATTCTATATAAAGTTTTTTTAGTATGTCACGCTCCTGCTTCACTACTTCCAATTCACGCTTCAGACGACGGATTTCTTCGCGCTTTCGCGGTTTGATGCCCACTGCCTGGAAAGGCTTCGGACCCGTGCTCGCCGAGCTCCTTGCGCCATGATGGATGGAGGTGTCGGAGATACCCAGCTGAGCTCAGCCACGTGCGCGATCGGCTTCCCACTGGTTTGAGCCAGTCGCACCGCTTCACGCGGTATCACTCTGGCGTATAGGTTTTTTGCACTTTTTGCATGGCCCTGTTCTCCTTCTGAAAAGAGTATATCCTAAGCTTTCCCTCTTCCACAAATCCGGGGCAGGATCAGCTCCGCATGCACCATCCTGATCGTTCCCCCAAATCCGAGCCGTCGTAACGACTCGGCGGTCGTGAGACCGGCAGCACCGGCACCGAGGATCACGATCCTGTTGAGATTCCTCATCTGCTATTTCCTTTGCTTGTGTGCTCACTTCTTGCGGGAAGAAGATGAGCATGTTCTTCAGTATTCAAGCAGTGGAGAGGCGCGGCACCGGTCACCAGGGCGACCGATTGCTCAAAACGCATCTCTTCTTGCTCCTTCTCTAGATGGGACTTCAGGCGGAGAACCCTGCGGAGGTCCATCTCTCAACCATCGGCATCTCAAGACATCGACAAAGCGTGTCTACTGTCTCTAGTTGACACCTGTGTCTCTTTGGATTATACTGTCATAAATGACAAAAGTCAATAGGAGAAAAATGTAAATTGAACGACACACGATCTACTCAGCACGACGAAAAGCAGCCGATGAGTTTGCGCGAACGCAAGAAACGCCTGGCGCAAGCCACCATTGAAGAGACCGCTCTGCGCCTGTTTCAGCAGCAGGGCTACGAGCAGACCTCCATCCAGGATATTGCGAATGCGGTGATGATGTCCTCGCGCACCTTTTTTCGCTACTTTGCCTCCAAAGAGGACGTGCTCTTGGAGCCCATGCACCCACGGGATGCGCAACGAGATTGCGATCATGAAATTTTTCCCAAACAATTCCCAACAAGGATGATTTGCCCCTCTTTCAACCTCGCTTCCTGCGACACTCAGAAACTCAAGGTTTGGAAAGATCCGTGAGCAAGAAAGCGCACACACCACGTAGCTACCTGTTGGGGAGATGCCATCATCCCGCTCTCCAACCACCAAGTCAACATTCCCACAAACCAGTTCGCCACGCACGGAATCATCACCTCCTCCGGCATCATATTCCCATCACCTTTTTTCCGCGAGACTCCCTGATGCGATCTCTGTGAGCGCTGGTACAACACCTCGGCCACGTAGGTGCGCATCTGTATGGTAAACCAGGAACTCCCCTGCTTACCAAGCATCGTCTGGTACAGTTTTGCGTGCTTGGCGAAGTGTTCAAAGAACGCTACCCAGGCAGCCAGTGCGCGCTGCCTCTCCGGCGAAACTTCCCGTTCGGTTTCAGCGTCAGGTGCCCCCGCCATCCAGTTAAGTGCTTTCAAGTGCTCCTGACCAAGCTCGCTGATCACCTGATCAACCGCTTCCTCAAAGATACTGGTCACCAGAGCATATTTGTCAGGGTAGTGGCGATAGAACGTTGACCGGTTGACCATCGCTCGCTCGGCAATATCTCCCACGGTGACGGCGTCAAAGCCTTTCTCTGCGATCAAGTCGATCAGCGTCTTCCGCAAAAGATCGTGCGTTCGTCTGACCCGTAAATCGGTGCGTTCGTGCGTCAATTTTCCTCCTTTGTTGCATATGCAACATCCTCGTACAGATGTTTCTTGAAGCTGGCCAGAGCTTCGGCTACACTTTCTTTTGGCGATAGTATACCACTTATCTCACAATATGTTGCAAAAAGGAGACAAAAAAGCATGATGACACAGATGACGATGAGCGATTTGCTCTCGCAAGAAACCAAGCGTCACCCCTCGGCATTCTCTGCACGACTCCGCAAACAAGGATCACTCGTCTCTTTCACTGACGATGTTCTCAGCATGGGGAAAGCCTGGATCGTCACGACCTATGACGATGCCATTACTCTTCTGAAAGACCCGCGTTTCATCAAAGGGAAGCCGTCGCCGCTCTCGGGTGAGCAGGGTCCTTTCGAGCCGTGCCCTGAAACATCCAGCCGGTTACTTACCTGGAGGCGGGATATGCTCAACACCAACCCACCCGATCATACCCGTTTGCGTCATCTGGTCTCAAAAGCCTTCACGCCGCGGATGATCGAGCAACTCCGTCCGCGCATCCAGCAGATCACTGATGACCTTCTGGATGCCGCCCAGGACCAGGGGCAGATGGATCTCATTGCGGATTTTGCCCTTCCGTTGCCCATGACCGTCATTTCGGAAATACTGGGGATTCCCCTGGCAGATCGAGAGCCTTTTCGCACCTGGACACAAACGCTCCTGACGGCTGTCGGGAATCCTGAGATAGAAGGAGCGGCCATTGCTACTCAAGAGGCATTTGTGCATTACATCCAAACACTGCTGACGGAGAAGCGCGTGCATCCTGACAGCAGTTTGACCAGTAACCTGGTTCAAGCCGAGGAGCAGGGAGATCGGCTCAGCGAGATCGAACTTATCTCGATGATCTGGCTGCTCATTGTGGCTGGACATGAGACAACCGTCAATCTCATTGGCACTGGTGTGCTGGAACTGCTCGAACATCCTGAACAGTTGCTCCTGCTCCGGCGCGATGCTTCCTTGCTTCCTTCCGCCATCGAGGAACTGTTGCGCTCCGTTAACCCGGTGATGTACATCAGCCGGTATGCTTCGGAGGATGTTCCCCTGCATGGCCAGGTGATCCACAAGGGTGAGCTGGTGATGGTTGCCCTGATCGGAGCGAATAGTGATCCACACCAGTTTCCTCATCCTGACAGGCTCGATATCACGCGTGAAGAGCGACAGCATCTGGCCTTTGGCAAAGGGATTCATATCTGCCTGGGAGTCCCATTGGCGTGCCTGGAGGGACAAATCGCCATTGGAACTGCGAACCTGAACATCTCATCTGGACCCGCGCCTTCGGTTTGCGCGGAGTCATGAGCCTGCCAGTTCTGTTCTAGGCAACGCGCATCTGTGCTTCTCGAGAAAAGAACGGTAGGGCTTCCGGCTTCTCCTTTCCTGCGAAAGTGAGATGTTCTTGTCCTCATCTACAACACCTCTGAAGAAAAAAGGTTCAAAGGAAACATCATGAACGAACATACCCTGTGGCTGTTGCGTGATACGCGCAGAGCCAGAAAGCAAGGCGCACCCGCGATCATGCAGCGGCAGCGCACCCGCTTCACCGAGATGGTCACCTTCGCACGCACCCACTCGCTCTACTACCGCGAACTGTACCAGGATCTCCCTGGAAAGGTTGAGGACCCCAGACTGCTCCCGGTCGTCAGGAAGCAAGAACTGATGACCCGCTTTGACGATTGGGTCACCGACCGCCATGTGACAATCGAGCAGGTGCGTGCGTTCGTCAACAACCCCGACCTGATCGGCGAGCGCTACCTTGGCAAGTACCTCCTGGCCACCACCTCGGGGACCACGGGAAATCGGGGCATCTTCCTCATGGACGACCGGGCCATTGCCGTGAATCTCTCCCTCACTTTACCCATGATGAGTCGTTGGCTCGGTGTCAGTGATGTGATCAGGCTCCTTGCCGGAGGCGGGCGTATGGCCGTGGTGGTCGCGACCGGTGGCCACTTCCTTGTCGCCGCCGGCGCAACCCGCATCCGCAAGGCCAATCCCTTGTTGCGCTCCGCGATCCAGTTCTTCTCGGTGCATCTCCCCCTGCCGGAGCTGGTTGCTCAGCTCAACCAGTTCTGCCCAGTCGTCGTCATCGGGTATGGGAGCGTGATGGGAATGCTCGCTGACGAGCAGGCGGCCGGTCGCTTGCACATCCATCCGGTGTTGCTGGAACCTGCTGGCGAAACACTAGCGGCCAGCGAGTACAACCGGCTTGCCAGACTGTTCCATGCCAAAGTCCGCGATGTCTACGGTGCTACCGAATGCCCCTTTCTCAGCTCGAAATGTGCACACGGATGGTATCATGCGAACCTCGACTGGGTGGTGATCGAGCCGGTGGACGCGAACTATCAGTCTCTCCCACCGGGCGAGTGGTCGCACACAGTCCTGATTTCCAACCTCGCCAATCGAGTGCAGCCGATTCTGCGCTACGATCTGGGCGACAGCATCCTGGTGCGCCCCGACCCTTGCCCGTGTGGTAGCCCCTTGCCTGCGATTCGCGTCCAGGGCCGCGCTGCTGACGTGCTCACCTTCCCCACGGAACGCGGCAAACAGGTCACCATCGCGCCGCTGGCGTTCGCGACGCTGGTGGATCGGACGCCGGGAATCGAGTTGTTCCAGATCGTGCAGACCACCCCTACCAATCTCCGAGTCCGCCTGAAAACGGCGACTGGTTCCGATTCGGACCGGGTATGGCAGGCGGTCCGTGCCGAGATGGCACACCTGCTCGCCTCCTATCAACTCGGCCACGTCACCCTCGAACGTGCGGAAGAAGCACCAGAGCAATCCCCCGGCGGCAAGTACCGCAGGGTTCTCCCGCTGAACTGAGGAGTTGATGTGCATCTTGCGGCAATGGTGGTACCAGATTCGTTCAACGCTTGGAGACGCAGAACTGCATGTGGAACCATCATACCCCGAGATAACAGGAGATCACATGAGCATGCTCACCCAAAACGCATCGGTCACCATCCAGACTTCTCCAGAGTCGGTTTCCGCCGTGCCTCTCTGGTTTGGCGAAGCGACTGTGATCGCGCACTATCTTCGCCACGAGGACGTGCTTTCGGATATTACGGAGCGCGTGCGCTTCGCCAGGCATCGGTTTGGACAGTATGACCTCATTGACTTTGTGGTCGTGCTTCTGGGCTATGCGATCAGTGGCGAACGTACGCTGGAAGCCTTCTATGAGTCCTTACGTCCCTTCGCAGTTCCGTTCATGGCTCTGTTCGGACGGGGAAGCCTGCCTCATCGCTCAACGCTCAGTCGCTTTCTCGCCGCACTCGATCAAGCGCCAGTCGAGGCGCTACGCACGCTGTTTCTCGAAGACCTACTCGCTCGGCCTCTGGAGAAGGAGGAGCAAGCAGGAGGGCTGTGGGACCGACAAGGAAGGCATTGGCTCGTGTTTGATGTTGATGGCACGCGACAAGCCGCCCGCCAACGAGCCTTGCCCTGTACGCCTGATCTCCCACCCGCACACCGCCGATTGGACGAGGTCTGTGCCCCTGGCTATACAGGACGCAAGCGGGGGGAGACTGTCCGGACCCGGACCACTGTGCTCCAGGCCCATACGCACCAATGGATCGGCACGTTTTCGGGGGCATCTGGGGCTGGCAACGGCGATTACCGTGGCGAGTTGCGGCAGGCTACACAGGCAATCTGCGCGTATGTGAAAGCGCAATCTCTTCCCCTGAGTCAGGCTGTGATACGTCTGGACGGTCAATATGGCAATGGAGCCATTGTGGTGGATGTGGCTGGACTCTCGTATGTGATGCGGGGCAAGGAAGTACGATCTCCTCGATAGACAAGGAGTCCAGGCCCGCTTGGCGCAGCCACCGGACCAGCAGACGAGCCATCCCGAAACGGGAACGTGTCGAGCCCTCTTTGACTTCCCTGATCTCTCTCTTTCGCCCATCGGGCCGCGCACACGGGTCATTGTCGCCACACATCCAGCGACCGAGATCCCGGCGAAGGTCGGTACCACACGTGGCGAGGTGGTCTACGAGCTGTTCTACACGGCCTTGCCAGCAGACGCGTTCACGCCTGCTGATGTGGTCGCCCTCTATTTGCATCGTGGAGCTTTTGAGACGGTGCTGGCCGATGAAGACGAAGAACAAGATCCCGATCGCTGGTGCTCTCATACCGCCTGGGGGCAGGAGTTCTGGCTCATCCTGGCGCAATGGATTTGGAACCTGCGTCTCGAACTGGGCCATGCCCTCCATCCCACACCCATGCGCACGACCGAATTTGCTCCGGCGTCGGTGGGTAAGCCTGCGGAGACTGCGCCTGATCCGATCTCTCGACCATCTGAACCAGCTCCTGTCATCTATGGATCGCCGCAGTGGGCACGCCCATCGTACACCAAAGGATTTGCCGGTGCCGATTTCGCGCTCCAGCCTGATGGGACGCTGCGCTGTCCTGTAGGCTGTCCCCTCTATCCACAAGAGCGGCGACCGGAGCGCAATGGCTCGTTGCGAGTGCTGTATGCCGCGCGGATCGGTCATTGTCGCTCGTGTCCGCTGCGCGAGCAGTGTCAAGAGTCGGCGACGGCCAGCAAAGCGCGACGGGTCAGTGCTGTCTATTGGCCTGTCTCTTCACGTTCCCCAGTCTCGGGTGAGTCCTCTCCTGCACCAGAGGAATCTTCCCCTCCACCGATTCCTCATCCAGTGCTTTGGGGAGACTGGCAGCGTCGCTTCCATCGGCGGGAGGTAGTGAAGCTCCTTCGTCACCAGC
>WNFY01002167.1_pt1 | contig 18708 bp, 19 predicted proteins | sample 5400091 | NCBI WGS metagenome assembly WNFY01 (sample SAMN13153364, study PRJNA577476) | soil metagenome | isolation source: 60 cm soil or saprolite under grassland replicate 1 | place: USA:California | collected 2016-06-15
TGTAGCCGAAGCCGTTGCGGTCGAAGTGCACCAGCGCCTTCACCGGCTTCGCGCCGATCGTCAGGTCGACGAGGACGTTCTCGTTCACGCCATCGTAGTCCCACTCATCGTGCGGCGTCATCTGATACGCCCACTTCGCTTCCCCGTTGTCCGGGTTGCGAGCGAAGATCGTCATCGACCACTTGTTGTCGCCCGGCCGCTGATCGGGGTTCCACGTCCCCGGGTTGCCCGAGCTGTAATAGAACAGGTTCAGCTGCGGATCGTAGGAGTACCAACCCCAGGTGGTCCCGCCGCCATGCTGCCACTCGTCGCCCTGCCAGGTGCTGACGCCGAGGTCCTTGCCGCGGTGCGACGCATAGTTCGGGTTGGCGTCACCGACGATCTTCACATCGGCGTCCGGGCCCGTCGAATACGCGCGCCACACTTCTTTGCCGCTGTTCACGTCGTACGCCGTCACGCGGCCGCGCACGCCGAACTCACCACCCGAGATGCCCGCGATCACGATGTCTTTGATCACGATCGGCGCATTCGTCATGGTCGAGCCGGTCTTGTAATCGGCGTTCGGCACCCGCCACAGCTGCTTGCCCGTCTTCGCATCCAGTGCCAGCAGATCGCCGGCGAGCAGCTCGATGAAGAGTTTCCCGCTCGGATGGTAGGCGAGACCGCGGTTCACCAGATCGCAACAGGCAATCGGCTTGGCCTCGGCCGGCTGGCTCGGAGTGTGCTTCCAGATCATGGGTGCGCCGTCCTTGGTCAGGTCGAGCGCAAACACGATGTTCGGGAACGCGCTGTGAACGTACATCGTGGTGCCGATCACCAGCGGGTTCCCCTCATGGCCGTTCAAAACGCCCGTCGAGAACGTCCAGGCGGCCTTGAGGTTCTTCACGTTCGCCTTGTTGATCTGGGTGAGCGGGCTGTAACGCTGCAGGTCGGGAGTCCGACCCGTCATCGTCCACTCGCCCGCACCCTGGGCGACGGCGGACGCGGTGACGAGCACCATCAGGCTCGCCGCCAGTCCACCGGACCACAGTTTGAAGCGGTTCATAGCTGACCTCATGTTGAGGATGAGGGTGTGAAAAAAACGGCCTATAAGCTCTCTTGCCCGTCAGAATCCCGAGACCCGCACGAGGTCAGGAGGCCCGCGCTCCCGACAGGCGACAACCATCGTCCGACTCCTCCACACCGGGGCTGCAACTAGGGATAGAGGTTATATCCCCGAGGCAAGCCACTGTCAATCAGGACGGAAAAGCTGGCCTTTCAGCTTGAAACGGCGTCGTGGCGCCACACTCGCGCGCCGCCCACGCTGAAACCGCCTTCATATACGCCGCCGCCGGGGCTCATCACGCCACGCACCCGCTCGGCCAGCGCCCGCGACGCGCTCGGATCAGCCACGATGCCGTACACGGCGGGTCCCCATGAGCTCTGCCCCACGCCTACCGCGCCCCACGCCCGCAACCGCTCGACCAACTCTCCCGTCTCCCCCGGCGCGAACACCCCCCCCTGCGCCGGCGCGAACCAGCCGCCCGTAATGCGCTGGACTTCCCCCAGCGCGGCCCCAAACTCCGCCAAGTCGGCCTCGGCGAGCGCGGGAAGGAGCTGCATCAGCACGAGGTGCGCGACTCGCTCGACCTCGCGCGCGCTCGGGGACGGGAGCTTGGCGAACGCCGCCGCCTCGTCGTCGCCTGCCAGCCCGGGCTTGCCGCGCGGCACCGCGACGACCGCGCGCCACGTGTCGGGGAACGGGAGCCGCGCCAGGAGCGGGGCGACGCGCTCGCCGCCCGCTTCCCGCCCGCCCTCGAGCACGAAGCCCCCATAGGCGAACGTCCACGTGCCCACGCCCGAGCGGCGCCCGCGATCCACGGCGCGCGCCAGTGCCGGCACGTCGGTCGGGAGGCCGGACAGCTCGGCGCTCGCGCGCGCCACCGCGAGCGCGAGCTGCGTACCCGAGCCGAGCCCCGCGTGTGTCGGAATCGACCGATGGAGGCAGAAGTGGAGTCGCAGGTCCAGCCCGTGGTGCCGCGCGAATCGGCGAGCGAATTCGAGCGCTCGGGCCGCGTCGGGCCCTTCAGCCTTGAGCTCGGCGGCGGGCCGGGCCTCGAGCAGGAGAGACGGAGCCGGAACCGCCGCGCCGATCCCGCCGAAGCGCCGCCCCAGATCGCCCCGCAGGTCGAGCACGCCGAAATGCAGCCGCGCCGGCGCCTCGACGAACACGCGCGGCGCTCCCCCGGCGCTCATGGGCTCACCGGCTGCTGCGGACGCGGCGCCCGACGTACGTAATCGGTGAGCAGCGCCATCGCCTCGCGCTCGCGCGGGCCGGCCGTCTTGTCCACGATCACCTGGAGGCGCGCAAAGTCGGCGTCGATCTGCTCGGCGGGAAGGAACTGGATGCGAGTCGCGAGGATCGCGGCCTCGAGCACCGCGTGACGGGCGCGGTTGAAGCCCAGGAACTCGCGTCGCACGCCGCGGTGGACGACGTGCGTCACGATCCGCGCCCGGGGCGGAGTCGCATCCAGCGCGCGCACTTCCACCTCGCGCCAGGAGCAGGCCGCGTCGAGCACGACACCGCGTACCACGTTCGCGGGGACCGCCGGAAACTGGACGTTCGCGATCGCTCCCTGCGCGAACAGCATCACGTCGTCGGTGAGGTTGACCACCGCGACGCGCGTCGCTTCGATGTTCCTGAACGTCGTGGTCTCGAGGAACGGCTTGATCACGATCTCTTGTTCTCCCCACTCGACACCCATGGGGGCGAAGTTGATCGCCCCGCGGGCGTCCATGGTCGTGAGCACGGACTCGATGATCACCCGACCAGCTCGACCGGAGGCGGAACGACGCCGTCGGCCCGGTCCGGCAGATCCTCGAGCCGCGTCGTTGCGCCGTGCAGGAAGCGGTCGAGCAGCACGTAGCCGTACTCGGTGAGCACGGACTCGGGGTGAAACTGCAGCCCGATCACCGGGTGGCGCACGTGCTCCACCGCCATGATCTCCCCGTCCTCGGCGCTGGCGGTGACGCGCAGATCGGCAGGAAGCCCCGAGCGGGAGATGACGAGTGAGTGGTAGCGGGCCGCCGGGAACGGGTTCGGGAGACCCGCGAACAGGTCACTCCCGTCGTGATGGATCTGGGACGCTTTGCCGTGCATGGGGCGCCCGGCGCGCACGATGCCGGCGCCGTACGCGGCGCCGATACACTGGTGGCCGAGGCAGACACCGAGGATCGGCGTGGTGGGGCCGAAGCGCCGGACGACGTCGGTCGAAATCCCCGCCTCCCCCGGCGTGCAAGGCCCGGGGGAGATGATAATGTGTGACGGCCGCAGCGCCTCGATTTCCTCGAGTGTCGTGGCGTCGTGCCGTCGGACAACGGGTTGTTCTCCCAGCTCGCGTACGTAGCGGGCCAGGTTGTAGACGAACGAGTCGTAGTTGTCGATGAGCAGGATCATGGTTCCCACGGTCAAAACGTCACGCGATCCCTCTTTGCTTCGATGGTGGCGCTATCGAGACCCGGCACCTGCTTCAGATCCTCGAGGGATTTGAAGGTGCCGTGCTGCGACCGGTACGCGAGGATCGCCGCGGCCTGCGAGCGCCTTAGCGTCAGTCCACTTTCTAGCTCGATCGCCGTCGCCGTGTTGACGTTGATCCGCGCGAGCTCCTCGGCCGGGAAGTGCGTCGCCAGATACGCGAGCGCGGCACGGAATTCGTCGTCCGTCCCCTTGGCGCCGAGCGCGCTCATCGTCCGCAGCGTGGCTGCCCAGCCCGCGCGATCCTGGCGGACCGACATCACGACCTCCGGGGCATGACACTGCGAACAGAGCCTGACGGTCTCGTTCTTGCCCGGCCCATCGGGCAGCTGGGCCGGGGCGGGACGGACGCCCATCAGGGCGGCGACGACCACCGCTGCACAGCGCACCTCAGTGCTCCATCGGAAATCCGAACGCGTACAGCGTACCATCGCCGGTCGCTACGTACACCTGGCTGCCCCCGGCTGACAGTCCGGCACGGGCGACGGGGGGAATCGTGGTGCCACTGTTCCACATCTCGCGACCGGTAGCTCCGTCGAGCGCCAAGAGCACAGCGGGCGAAGCGGGCCGGGCGCCGCGGGAGATGGCGAAGATCACGCCGTTGACGACCGCTGGCGCGAGCGGCGCCGGAATATCACGCGCCACCCAGCCGGGCTGGAGCGTCGGCATGCTGTCCCGGTGGACCACCTTCCACGTCACAATGGCGCCAGACGGCACGGCCGCCTGCACGAGCCAGCGGGTGTCGTCTGTGTCCGCCCAGCTGGCGAGCGCGTCGGCTGCGGTCGCCGCGGTGTGGGACGACAGCGGCATCCTGATGAAGGACGAATGGCGGCTGTCGAGCAGCCGGATCCGTCCATCCCGGCTCGACGCGGCTACCAGCAGTCTGCCCTGATGCTCGAAGATGACGGGCGAGGAGATGAAGGCTGGCCCGCCGGAGCGATAGGCCTCCTTGGGCTTCAGGGTGCGTGGCTCGAGCGCGACCAATTGTCCGTCGAGGGTCGTCACGTAAATCGTTCCGTCCGGACCGATGGCGGGACCGACGGCGCCCGCAATCCCGCGAGGGGCGCGCCACGTGGTGACCTGTTTCGCGCCGAGGTCGAGTGCCCAGACGCCGGCCGGGGCCGCCCCACACCCCCGGGTGGTTGCCACGTAGGCGACGTCATCGACGACGATCAACCCACGCGCGTTGGCATGGGGCGGAAGGAACGGCACTGGTGACTCCGCGTCGGCGCCGTTCATGACGTTCAGCGCGCGCAGCATGCCGTCACTCGACAGAGCGTACAGGATGGGAAAAGGGCGCGGGCTCGGCCGCGGGCCGGCGGACTTGGGCGGGACCGGGGCGGCCCGCGGGCCTTCCCGGCGACGTGCCTCCAGCTGCGCCAGCGTCACGGCGCCCTCCCCGGGGTCGCCGACCGCACCGCGTGCGGGCTGACCGGCCCGCGAGGCACGCCCGGCTCCCCCGATCAGGTCCGGAAGCGCCGCGTTCGTCGGGCGCGCCAGGTTGGGCGTCATCTCCCGCGTGCAGGCCGGCGCGCCACCGGGCGATGGCGCCCCCGGGGAGAACCGCCGCTCCCATTCCACCCGGCCAAGGTCGGTATCGATCGCCACGACGTGATCGGACGGCGCGCCGACAAAACCCAAGGCCCGGAATCCCCGGTATCCGATCACGAGACTGAGCAGCACGGGCGGCGTCACGGCGCGCGCCGCGGTCGAGTCATCATCGAGCTTGAGCTTCCAGAGCAGCTGGAATCCGGGCTTTTGCAAGCTGGCCGCAGAGATCTTGCCATCCGCTCTGACCCAAGACGAGCGCTGCGCGTCATAACCACCCGTCGTCCAATCCTGGGCACGCGCGGCGGGCGTCCCCGCCACGACGCCCAGACACACCATCGCCGCCGTGGCGGACGCTCTCATGGTGTGATCCCGAAGCAGTACAGCGTCCCGTCGAACGTGCCGATGTAGACGCGGCCGTTGGCAACCGAAAGGCCGGCCCAGTGGTTCCAGGACGTGATCTCGCTGCCGCTCGACCACAGCTCTTCGCCGGTTTGACCGTCGAGCGCGTGCAGGACGGCATGGGTGGAATTCTTGATGCGGATCTCGGACGAATTGGCCCGGAGGCCCAGCTCCGGCGTCGCCTGCGTGGTGCTCTCGCCGCTGCCGTACGCGAAGACGACGCCGTTCGCGACGACCGGTGGCTCGGCGCGGTTCATGTCGTGGGAGATCCAGGCCGGCGTGAGCTGGAGGCCGCCGTCCCGTTCTTCCAGTTTGAACGCGGCGATAGCGCCGTCCTTCACTTCGCCGTGCTCCACCGGCGCGTGGAAGAGTGAGTGCTTGGGTCCCCAAAACGGCGCCAATACCCAGCGCGTGCCGTTCGCATCCACCCAGCTCGCCATCGCTCCCCAGACGCCCGCGGAGGCGAAATTGATGCCTTCATTGCACAAGAGCGGCGTGCGGTACAGCGGCGTGCGATGGTCATCGCCGCCGATGGACTCGGTGTCCATCAGGTACACACGGCACTCCTTGCCGGCCGAGACCATGAGCTCCCGGGTTTTGTACTCGAAGATCGCGGGCGTCACCTGCATGTCGAGGTCGCGCTTGAACAGCCACTCGGCGTTGGACGGCGCGAAGTAGTCCACCAGCTCGAGCGCCTTGGTGGTCGGATTCTGCTGAATGCCGACGATCCCGTTCCCGTAGATCCCGCGCTCGGGATCCCACGGCCCGTCCCCGGTCCCGGTGTACATGACGCCGTTCGAGCTGATGGCGGGTCCCGTGCGGCCCCACATGCCCCCGCCCGCTGGTCCCCAGCTGCCGACTTTGCCTGTGGCGAGGTCGTAGGCGTAGGCCATGTTGGGATGACCGCCACACCCTTGAGCGGTGTGTGTGTAGATCACGTTCTTCCAGAGGTTCAGCGCATACGGCTTGCCGTTCGGCGGCATGAACTTGGCGGGCGGCGCCGCATCCTCGCCGTCGGCGACGTTCACCTGGTGGAGCGTCCCGTCCCACGACACGGCGTAGATCGTGTACCGGCCCGGCACGGCGGTGGGACCGATCACCGGCGTCGCGGTGATGCCGCCGGGGCACATGAGACCGCTCCGAGGAGTGGTGTCGCCCACCGACGAGTGGTCGAAGCGTCTCTTCCAGAGCAGCACGCCGCGCCCGGCGTCGATCGCGTACAGATTGTCGGACACGCCTGTCACGACCACGATCTGTGTCGGCCCGTCGCGCGTGTCCACCCGACCCACCACGAGCGCCGGCAAGAGCGAGTGCATTTCCCGCGGCGTGTTGTCGAGCGTGATCTTCCACAGCAACCTGATGTCTTTGGCGCTGCGGGTCGTCAGGATGGTCTCATCCCCCTGCCAGGCGGTGCGCCGCGGGTTGTCACCGTCGGTCAGCCAGTCCGCGTGCGCGAGGGTCGTGACGGCATCGGTATGCTTCAGCCGGATGTTCCGGAATTCGATCTTCATGGGCGAGCCGGCGTGCAGCTGCAGGCCCAGCAAGCCGTCCAACGCGCGGCCGCGAGGGTCCTCGTCCACGAGCATGCTGGTGAGATGTCCATTCACGAACTGCGTGATCGTCGCGCCCTGAGCGACGATTCGGACCTGGTTCCAGTCCCCGCGCTTCACGAACGCCTTCAGGACGTCGGGGTCGCCCACCGGCTCCAACGGCGTCACTTGCCCGCCGTCGGTGACGCGCACGGCCTGGCCCCGCCGGGCGAGAAACCCGCGCCCCCGCTCTTCATATATTTGGCCCGTATATGCGTCGGCCGCGTCGATGTCCGCCTGATAGCCCTTCATGACCCAGCGCCCCGCGTCCGGGAGCAGCGCGCTCCGGAACTGGACGCCGCTGTTGCCGGCGGGGCTGCGGGTGCTCATTCGGTACTCGAGCGTCAGCTCGAAGTCCCGCGTCCTGCCGCCCCGCCAGATAATGAACGTGTTCGCCTTGAGCGGCTTCTCAGACGTGGTTTCGCCGACGATCGCCCCATGCTCGACCCGCCAGAATGCGGTGTCGCCGTCCCAGCCGGCGAGCGTGGTGCCGTCAAAGATCTGCTGCGCCGCGGCGGGGGGGGGAGCCGCGAGCGCGCACAGCCCCGCCGCGAGCAACGCGATCAGTGAGTTTCCGTTCGGGATCATGGTTGCAATGCGGCGATCAAGCCCTGCGCCTTGTCCAACGTTTCGCGGTACTCTTCTTCGGGATCGGAATCGGCCACGATGCCGCCCCCGACTTGGAAGTACACGTCGCGGCCGAGCACGAGACAGGTGCGGATCACGATACTGGTGTCCAGCGCGCCCGAGAGCGAGAGATAGCCGATGGACCCGCAGTACGCGGCGCGCTGCGTGGGCTCGAGCTCCGCGATGATCTGCATCGCGCGGACCTTGGGCGCACCGGTGATCGAGCCGCCGGGAAACGCCGCCCGCAACAAGTCCACGGCGTCGTGCTCCGGCGCGAGCTCGCCCACGACGGTGGAGACGAGGTGGTGGACCGTGGCGTAGTGCTCGACCGCGAACAGCTCCGGCACGCGCACCGTTCCCGCGCGGCACACGCGCGACAAGTCGTTCCGGAGGAGATCCACGATCATCACGTTCTCGGCCCGGTCCTTGTCGCTCTCCACGAGCGCGCGCGCGAGCGCCGCGTCGTGCTCGGGGGAGAGCCCCCGGGGACGGGTCCCCTTGATCGGTCGTGTCTCGACTCGGCCGCCCGGGTGCACGCGCAGGAAGCGCTCGGGGGACGAGCTCGCCACCACCAGGTCGCCGAAATCGAGGTAGGCGGAGAAAGGCGCCGGATTGCGGCTCCGCACCCGGCGGTACAGGTCGAGCGGCGTGCCGACGAGCGGGGCTTCAAGCCGCTGCGACAGATTCGCCTGGAAGATGTCCCCGGCGTACACGTACTCGATCACGCGGGCGACGGCGTCGAGGTAGCCCTCGCGCGTGAAATTCGACCGGACGCCAGGGACACCGGGCACCGGATACGATGGAGCGGCCGACGGTCGAGCTGGGCGCGGGGGGGCTCCCGGAGCGACTGCGTCTTTTTGTCGCGCAGGGAGCCCCCCCGCGCCCGACCGGGCCAGCCGATCCTTCACGAACGCCAGCCGCTGAGCCGCGCGCCGCTCGCGGGCCATTCCTCGCTCCGGCATCCCCGTCGAAATGACCCACGCCCGTCCCGCGGCGTGGTCCCAGCTGATCACCCAGTCATAGAGACCGAGCAGCAGGTCGGGCACGGCCAGATCGTCGTAGCGCGGCCGCGGGACGCGCTCGAGCATCATGCCCCAGTCGTACCCGACGTAGCCCGCGGCGCCGCCCTGGAACGGCGGGAGCTCCGCCACGGGCTCGGCGGCGTGTGCCGCCACCAGCGCCCCGACATGGGCCAACGGGTCCGCTGCGACGCGGATCCAAATCCCCTCCACGAGCTGCTGCGTGAGTAGTCCTTTCGAGCGTACCGCCGTGACGGGGTCGGCCACGAGAAACGAGTGGCGCCCCAGGTGCTCCGGATCAGTCGCGCTGTCGAGAAACAATAGACACGGCATGCCCTGGAAGCGCGCGCAGGTCTCGACCGGGTCCGGGGCGGGCACGAGCTCATGGACCAGCGGCGACGCGGCGCTCATCGGCTCCCCTTGGCGCGCCCGGCGCGTGCGCGAGAGCGCGCCGACCGTTGCGTCAGCTTCACGTGCTCGGGCCCGCGGTCGTCCGGCGGCGTGAGGTAGCCCCACTGCAGCGCGCCCTCCTGTCGATACGTCTTCCCCAAGGTGACGGCGAGCTTCGCCTTCATGAGCTCGCGCCCGAGGTAGAACGCGTGGCTCGCTTCGTCCACGTCGAGCTGGGCGAAGATCTCGTGGATGTCCGTGCCGCGCACGAACCGCTCGTTGTTGAACACCGTGATCGTGTCGCGGTCGGCGAAGATGCGGAAGTTCGGGTCCGTCACGGCACCTTGCAGCTCCCGCAGCTCGGCTTCGGCGTAGGCGAGGACGCCCGCGTCCTTCACGGTCAGGAGCCGGTCGTCGACGCCTTTGGGGAGCGCGTTGTGGGTGACCGCGTGGTACATGAGCCGCCGGGCGATGTCGATCTCGCGCACGGCGCCGCGGGCCCAGGGGATCACCTCGGTCGTGAGCACGGCGCGCACGCCCAGCTCCTGGCAGACGGCGAGGAGCATGGCGTGCACGCCCGTCGTGTCCGCCGCCGTGAGCTCGGTGATGTTCCCGACCCCCATGAAGAGCGGCGCGCCGGGGTAGCGCCGGTGCGTCTCCGCGTAACGCTCGAGCGAGCGCATGAATCCGAACCCGATCGGCTCGATGACGGGGTCGATGAGGTACGACACCCCCCACTGCTCGAGCGCGGCGACGCTCGGTTCCAAGGTCTCGAGGCCCTGGCCAAAATCGGGGATCACGACCACGCGCGCCTTGCTGCCCACCAGCTCGCGCGCCACCTCGCGGTTGGACGCGTTCACGCTCAGGACCAGTTCCGCGCCCGCTGCCACCGCGACGCGGATCTCCCCGGCGTCGAACGAGTCGATGCTCACCCGCATCCCCTCGCCCACCAGCTCACGCACCACGTCGCCGAGGGCGGGGAACTCGCGCCCGGGCGTGCAGCCGATGTCGATCACATCGGCGCCGCTTGCGCGATAGTGCTCCGCCTCACGGCGGATCGCCTCGCGCGCGAGCCGTGGCGCATTGTTCACCTCGGCCACGATCTCGATGTCGTAGCCGCCATAGTCGCGGGCCAGGGCGGCGCGCCCGAAGTATTCCGGGATCTGCCGCAGGTCCTTCGGCCCTTTTTCGACTGGGACGCCCACCCGCTGCGCGATCACCGTGGCGTCGCCTTCGCACAGCCCGGGGATGAGCACCAGGTCGGTATCGGCCGGGACCTCGAGAAACCGGGCGATCCATGGGGTCGTCATCAGGGCGGCGACCGTGATCTTCATGACCGCCACCTCCCACGCGAACGCCGGACCCATCTCGGCGATGGTCCGGCGCAGCGCGGGCTCGGCGAGCTTCCCCGTGACGAACAACACGCGGCGCGGCGCGCGCACCGCCGCACCGACCGTCACCGCGGGTCGCCCGAGCGCACGAACTTGTTCGGCGTCCCCTCGAGCGCGCCGCCTTTGGGGCGCCACAAGACCGTGTCATCGATCTTGCGCGCCAGCTCGAAGTCCTTGTCGGTGATGCCGCCCGCCGCATGGTTCTGCAGTTTCACGATCACGCGCCCCCAGGTCACCGAGAGGTCGGGGTGATGGTAGGCCGCTTCCGCGATGTAGCCGATCGCGTTCACCAGCATCAGCGTCGTGGGCCAGCCGTCCGTCTTGTAGTTACGCCTGATCCAGCCGTCCTCGTACCACCAGCCCGGGAAGTCCTTCAGCTTCGCCTCGATCTGCGCGTCGGAGTAGGTCGGTTCTTTCGCTGCCATAACGGTCTCCTTATCGAGGGCTAGACCACGCCCCCGCCGTTGATCATCAGCATCAGGCCGGTCACATAGGCGGCTGCATCGGAGGCGAGATAAACGGCGGCGTTGGCGATGTCCGCCGGCGTGCCCCACCGTCCGAGCGGGATCTTCGTGGAGATGCGTTGCTTCACCGCCGGATCGAGCTCGCTGCCGTACGCCGTCTCGATCCAGCCTGGGCCGAGCACGTTCACGCGGATCAGTGGCGCCACCGAGTGTGCGAGGGCACGGCTGAAGGAGTACACGCCGCCCTTGGCGGCGCAGAACACCTGGGCGTACTCACTCTTCAGCCCGCCCCCGAGTACATGATCCCAGGACATGTTGAGGATGACGCCGCCCGCGGGCTGGACCTGCATCAGCTCGACCGCCTTCCAGGAGGCGAGCACCGTGCCGCGCAGATCCACTGCGAGCAGCCGGTCGAGCTTCTCGGTGCGGGAAAGGCGAGCCGCGTCACCGGTGAGGATGTCGGCTCCCGCGTTGTTCACCCACACGTCCACACGTCCGAACGTGCGGCGCAGCGTATCCGCGAGCGCGTCCACGTCGGCCTCCACAGCGACGTCCGCGCGGATCGACTCCACGCGGCGGCCGGCGGCGCGGGCGCCGTCGGCGGTCTCATCCGCGCCGCGGCGGTTGGTCCGGTACGTGAGCACCACGTCCGCACCGGCCGCCGCGTACGCGAGGGCGATCGCGCGCCCGATGCCGCTGGACGCGCCGGTGACGAGCGCCACCTTGCCCTCCAGCGACATCACGGCCGGGGCGTCGACCGCACTGCCCGGGGATGCCGGCAACACTTCGTTCGGCTGTCGTTTTGACATCGCGTCTCCGAACGCCTAACCTACCGGCGGTTTCGGGACAGCCACAAGGGAGCGGCCGGAAATGCAGCTTCTCATCAGCGTTGCCGGGCCCGCCGAAGCGCGTGTTGCGCTCTCGGGCGGCGCGGACGTGATCGACGCGAAAGACCCCCGGCACGGCGCACTGGGCCCCGTGCCCCTGCACCGGCTCGCAGGGATCCGGGCGGCGGTGGCCGGTGCGCGTCCGCTCAGTGCCGCCCTGGGGGACGCCACGAGCGAGGAAGCACTCGCGGGGGCGGTCGGCGCGGCGGTGTCGGTCGGTGTCGCGTTCGTGAAAGTGGGCTTCGCCGGCGTCACGAGCGAGACCCGGGCGCGCCGCCTGGCGGTGGCCGCTCAGCGACGGGTGCCGCCGGACGAGGGGACTCGGGTGGTGCTGGTCGCCTACGCGGACTGGCGGGGTGCGGAGAGCCTCGCGCCCGCGCGCATCGTCGCCGTCGCCGCGGCCGCCGGCGCCGCGGGCGTGCTGCTCGATACGGCGAGCAAGGGCGCGCCCTTGTTCACGATCGCGACCGTCGCGTCGGTGGCCGCCTTGGTCGCCGCGGCGCACGCCGCGGGGTTGTTCGCGGCACTCGCCGGCGGCCTTTCCGGCCCGGAGTTCGCGCTGGCACGCGCGCTGGGCGCCGATGTCGTGGGCGTGCGGGGCGCCGCGTGCGTCGGGGGACGGCTGGGCCGGGTATCGCGCACCCGGGTCGCTCTGCTGCGAGCCTCAGCCGACGCGGCGCCCACCCTTTGTGTGCCGGTCGGGCGGGAAGTCCTCCCGGAGCGCGACGTCGAGCTGCCCGAGATCGTCGACGGTGACGATGAGATGCTCCACGCCGTGCGGGAGCGTGCGTAGGAAGTACGAGTCGACGACTTTTTTCGGATCGGCGGGCGCCGGCTTGATCAACACCACGCGCCGCGCGCCGAGCTGGCCGGCCAGCCAGGCGGCGATGCTGTCGCTCGTGACCTCCCAGGAATGCGGGAGCGGATCCGCGGCCCGGAGCCAGCGGTATGGCGCGAGCACCGGTAGCCGCGTGGCCTGGAGGGCCGCGGCGATCCCGCCGTCGCCGTCGACCAGCGCGGCCTCGGGGAGGCGGGCGGCGAGCGCGTGCGCGAACTGGTCCATCCCGAGCACCGCCATCCAGTGCGCCGCGTCGTCGCCGATCTTGACGCGCTTGAACATTTCGCGCACCGCGTCGGCGAACGGTCCGCCGCCCGGAAGCACCACGAGCCGGCGACCGGCTCGGAAAGCGGTCAGCGCTTTGATCACCAGCTCGAAGGCGCCGGCCTTGCCGAGCAACCCCCCGCCGACTTTTACAACCGTGTGGACCAAGGGCGTCTCCTCCGTCATGACGGGAACAGCAGCGCCACGGCGGCCGCGGGGGCGTGCCGTGCCGCGGGCCCGAGGGCGTCGGAGAGATGCGTGACGTGCAGCCCGATCCGCCGGGCGGCGGCGGCGCCGAGAAACTCACCGAGCCCCGTGACGACCACACGGGCCAGCGCGGGCTGCCGCGCGCGCACCCGCTCGAGGCCCTGGCCGATGCGCGTGACCTGTGCGTCCCACAGCGCATCCGCGATCACACCGATGTCCGTCTCGTCGAGCATCTCCCGGTCCGCGCACACGACGCGTGCCAGCCGCTCGCCGGCGAATTCTTTGGTCGTGGGGCGTCCGTCCGGGGTCGCGACCGAGTAGTCGGCCGGCGCGAGCTCGCCGCGCCACACGTGCACGTCGCCCGCGAGCGCGAATCCTTCCGCCGAGACTCCGGTCGGCCGGCCCCGCACCGGCACCGTCGGCGCGATCGCCTCGACCGGGGTACGCAGGGCGCCGCTGTACACGAGTTCACCTGTCTGCAGCCGCTCGACGTCAGTCCGGCCGCGCGCCATCGGCGCCCCGCCCTGGATCGGAATGATGTCGGTGGTCGTGGAGCCGACGTCGACAAGGAGGCAATCGGCGCACAGTCGTCCGACGACGTGCGCGGTGGCGGCCCAGTTCGCCGCCGCCACCGCCAGCGGCTCCCGGCGCGCCTCCGCCGGCGTGCGCCAGCGGGCGTCCACGCTCCAGACCCGCACGCGCGCGTCCGGAAAGGCGGCGGCGACGGCGTCGAGGACGAACCCTACGCCCTCCCGCTTGGTCCGGAACAGCTGCGACAGCTCGGCCGTCATCGTGACGGCGTGTGCATCGGCGGGTCCAGCGCCGAGGTCGTGGGCGAGGTGCGCGAGCAGCGGGGCGAGCGCCGCGGGATCGCGCTGCAGCGCGTACGGGGCGGCGCGGGCGGCGAGCAGTTGGGCGTCCGCCACGCGCGCCACCTTCGTGTTCACGCCGCCGATGTCCCAGCCCAGGACGCCCTTCATTGCGCGTGATTCCCGTGCTCGACCTGCGCGCCGGCCGGGCGGTCCTGGCGCACGGCGGCCGGCGTGAGGCGTATGCACCGGTTCGTTCGCTCCTCGTTCCCGGCGGAGCCGCGGGTGACTCCCTCGCCCTGGCGCGCGCCTACCGCGACACCCTCGACTGCGACGAGTGGTACGTCGCCGATCTCGACGCCCTGGCCGGCGGCGCCGTGCAGGGTGCGCTGGTGCGAGCGCTCGCCGACCTCGGCGGCCGGCTGCTCGTGGATGCCGCGGTCGCGGGGCCCGCGCGGGCGCGGGAGCTCGTCGCGGCGGGGGCAGCGCATGTGGTCGTGGGCCTCGAGACCCTGCCGTCGTTCGACGTCCTCGCGGCGATCGCCCGGGCGATCGGACCGGAGCGCGTCGCTTTCTCGCTGGACCTCCGGGACGGCGTGCCGCTGGTGGAGGCCCGGCTCTCCGGGACGCCGCTCGAGCTCGTCAGCGCGGCCGTCACCGCGGGCGCCGGCGCGATCGTCGTGCTGGACCTTGCTCGTGTCGGGAGTGGGCGCGGCGTGGACTCCGTGTTGGTGGAGGGACTGCGGCGCGCCCACCCCTACGTGGAGCTCCTCGCCGGCGGCGGGATCGGCACGGCGCGCGAGCTGGAGCGTCTCGCTGCCGCGGGGCTCGACGCAGCGCTGGTGGCGACCGCGCTGCACGACGGCAGGATCAAGCGGGACGACGTCGCGGCCGTGCGGCGCGCGGATCACCCGAGCGACTCGCGGTAGGTGGCGGACTGTCCGAAGTTCTCCTCGACTTCCACCTCCACCGCGCGCAGCGCTACCCCCCCGGAGGACGCGAGCTCCTGGGACACGCGGCCGGCGAGGTATTGCGCGAGCATCTCGACGGTCGTATTGGGCATGGGGAGGAGCGCGCAGTCCTCGCGAGGAAACACGTAGCGCGGCTTCCCCGCTACGGCGACGCGCACCGTCTCCCCCTCCTCCCGGACCTGGATCTTCGTGCTCTGGAGCGGGAGCAGCACCCTGTGGTCGATCTCGTCGGTGAGCCGCTTCATCAGGTCCTTCAGCATCGAGAAATCGAGTACGTAGTGGGCCTCGGGGTCGAGTCCGCCTTCCACGACGACACGCGTCCGATAGTTGTGGCCGTGCAGCTTCTCGCAGCGATGCCCGGGAAACGTGATGAAGTGGGCCGAGGCGAAGACGAGATTGTCCTTCGTCACGGCGACCTTGAATTGCTTATGGGTGGCCATGCCACCCTCCTTCAAGCAGCACCACGTAGATGCTCGCGCCGGTCAGGTCAGCCGTAGTCCCGGGATTCAGCGTGTTGGCCTCGTTCCGGAGCTCGCGGTCGAGCGCGCTGGTCGCGTCCCGGCCCGCCGGCGTACGCACGCCGCCGGCGTCGAGCACGGCGCGGGCGCGGCGCTGCACCGTGACGGCCGCGTCCGTGCCGAGCTTGCGTGCGATATGGGTGTCGGGAGATGCCGCGAGCAGTGTCAGATAGGCCTCCACGACTGCCTCCCGCCAGGCGAGCCCATCGGACAGCGCCCGGCGGAGCCCGGGCGCGCCGGCCTCGAACGTCGTCTCGAAATCGGTCGCGTACTCGCGGGCGATGGCATCGCGGTCTCGCGCGAGCGCCATGGCGTCGCGCAGGGTCGCGGTGGGCGTGCCGGCGACATCTTGCTCGCTCGCCCGACCCAGGCCCCCCGGCGCGGCGGACCGGATCGCCACGTAAGCGTCGCGTGCGTCCGCGACGGTGGTGTCGGCGAGCGTGGCGCCGAGCCGCGCGCGCAGGGGCTTGTGTTCCGGCCGCAGCTGTGCCCGGGCCAGCGGCGCGAGCAGCAGCACCAGGCCGAGATTGGTGTTGGACGGCGCCCAGCGGGCGGTGGCCTCGACGGCCGCGCGGATCGTGGCCCCGAGCGATCGCTCGCCCGCCAAGCTGAGGGCCGGGCCGATTGCCGCCGCGCTCGCCAGGAAATCCTCGTACGTCGCGTCGCGGAAGGAGGCGAAGGGGGAAACGTTCCCGGGCTTGGGGGCGCTCGCCTCCAGCAGGCAGGCGAGCTGCGCGGCGGCTGCCACGTCCGTCGCCTGCAGCGCCGGAGCGGGAGTCACCGCGGCGTCATGCGTCCGAGCAGATGCTCGACGATCGCTCCGGCGACGTCGAGCGACGTCGCTTCCTGCAAGCCGCGCCATCCGGGGATCCCGTTTACCTCGACGACGTACACCGTGCCGTCACGCGCGGGCAGTAGATCGACGCCGGCGTAGTCCGCGCCGACCGCCTTCGCGGCGGTCAGCGCCGACTCGACGTGCGCCGCGGGCAGCGTGACGGCTCGCGCCCGGCCGCCGCGCGCCAGGTTGGTCTTCCACCCGGGCGCGCTTCGCTCGATCGCGCCGATCACGCGCCCGCCCACCACGAACGCCCGCACGTCGCAGCCGTCATGATCGATCGCCCGCTGAAGATAATACACGCTCCGGAGCGTCTCCAGCGTTCGGAACACGCGAAACGCCATCTCCTCGGTCGTCACCCGCACCATCCCGAGCCCCATCGAGCCGAACAGCGGCTTCACGATCACATCCCCGAGCGCACGGAACGCCGTGATCGCCGCTTCGGGATTCTCACATACCACCGTCTCCGGCACGGGAAGGCCTGCGTGCTGAAGGATCGCCGTGGTCCAGAGCTTGTCCACGGTGCGCTCGATAGCGCGAGGGGAGTTGATCACCGGAATCCCTCGCTCCTCGAGCGCGTGCAGCGCGTCCATTCGGAAAATGATCTGCTCGAGCGAGCCCGCGGGAATGATGCGCGCGAGCACCGCGCCGCACGACGCCAGGTCGTCCCCGGCGGCCACGAAGCTCGGTGCCGCTCCGCTTCCGAAGCGCGCTACCACCCCTTCGTACGGTAGCACCTTTCCTTCATGCCCCCGCACGGCCAGGGCACGACAGAGTTGCTCGGTGTGCCAGCCCCCCCCCTGCCGCGCGGCGAGGATCGCGACACGCACGGTCGCTAGTTGGTCTTCTGGCCGAGGAGCACGGTGAAGCCGCCGGTAGCAAAGGTCGCGAGGTCTCCCGCGACGGCCTTGAACCCCTCGGTTGCCATGCCCTTGTCCCGCGCTTCCTTCGAGTCCCAGCGCAGATCCGCTTGCCTGTAGAACGGCGCCGGCTTGCCGTCGGGCGAGGGCGAGAACCTGATCAACTCGGCGCGCGTGACGCCGATCTCCTGCGCATGGGACGCGAACAGGGGCACGTGCTTCTCGGCGTAGTACTTCTCGAATGCCGCCGTATCCTTCGGCTGGTTGTACAGCACGGTCGCCGTCCACTGCACGCCGGCCGGCGGAGGGCTGGGGGCCGCATTCTCTTTGGAGGGCGAGCACGCTCCCGCCGCGACGGCGAGGAGGGAAGAGAGAAGGACCGAACGCATGTCGAGCTCCTGATGAGGGTTCACGCCTCGAGCAACGATGCGCGCAACACGTCGGGGTTCACGTGTCCCGCGTGATACGTCTTCCCGCTCTGCACGCTCGTCAGCCACACCTCGGCGGGGCTGAAGAGCAGCGGATCGATCTTGTAGAAATCGCTGTCGTACCGCTTGAAGATGTCATAGAACGGCGTGCCATAGTCCTTCGACGCCGACGCGGGAATCCTGAGAACGAGCTCGGCGAGCTCTGCGTCGTCGGCCTGGACGGTATAGCGCGCCTGGCCGCCGTACAGGATGCAGTCGTTGGTACGGCCGATCGCCCGGAGATCGCTTTTCGCGACCGGCGGGAGGGGCGCCGTCCCGATTCCGCTCACGATCTTGTTCACGTCGAAGCCGAGCGTGTCCATCTTGTGCAGGCCGGTTTCGAGAATGCGCGCGGCAATCTGCACGCCGCCGGCAAGGCTGGCCGTGGGCGCCACGACGAACGTAAGCTGCGACGGCGCGAGGCCCGCCTTCTGACCGACCCAGGTGGCGACTTCGTCGGTCGGCAGCGTGCGGGTCTCGAGCACCAGCACGCCGCGCTGGGCCTGTTCCGCGTATCCGAGTTTCGCAAACAGCTCTTTCTCGACCCGGGCATGGGCGCGCAACGGCCCCGACCCCATCGCGAAGTATTTCCCGACCTGGATGGCCCAGCCGGCGTATTGGGACGCCATGCAGCTGACGGCGGGGTGATCCGTCCACACGCGGACGCCGGGCCAGGTGTCGCCGGCAATCGGGACCGGGGGGTAGGCGATGTCGGCGAGCCCGCCCGTGCAGATCTCGGCCACCGCCCGGCCGGCCCCGAACCCCCCGGGCGCGTCGACCCCTGCGTCGATCACACGCGCGCCCCCCGGAAGCGTCCGCACGGTCACGCGCAGTGCGTCCGCGTTCGCGGCCATGACGTCCGCGATCTCCCACGCCCGCTCGTTCAGGCCCAGTCCCCCGCCCATTGCAGGATCTCCCCTTTGCCGAGTTCGGCCAGATCACCGCAGTACCGCTCGTACTTGCCGGCGACGTATCGATCCGCGACCGGCACTCCGGCCCGAGCGCGCAGGTAGCGGAGCAGCAGGTCGACGTGCGGCGGGCGGTAGGTGCACGCGTAGCGGAACGTGCCGGGCCGATCGATCGGCGCGAGCGCGACGATCGAGCCACG
>WNFY01011293.1_pt1 | contig 18699 bp, 11 predicted proteins | sample 5400091 | NCBI WGS metagenome assembly WNFY01 (sample SAMN13153364, study PRJNA577476) | soil metagenome | isolation source: 60 cm soil or saprolite under grassland replicate 1 | place: USA:California | collected 2016-06-15
TGGTAGTGCTGAATGACCTGGATCGCTTTCATCTGGTGATGGACGTCATCGAGCGCCTGCCGAAAGTGACAGACGTCGGTGCCCACGTGCTGCAAGCCATGCGCGACAAGCTAATTGAGCACAAAGAATACATCGTCAGGCATGGTGACGATATGCCCGCGATCCGTGACTGGAAATGGCCGTACTAGTTTTCCTCGATCACAATTTCGGTTAATGAACGTATTAGTACTCAATTGCGGCAGTTCGTCGGTCAAGTTTCAATTGATCGCCACTGACCTCGAACGCATCACGCAGAACACCGACGTGCGTCTTGCCCACGGAACCATCGAGCGCCTGGGCGGCGCGGGCGTGATCACGTTCACCTCCGAAGGGAGCGCGCCGCAACGCTCAGCCACGCCCGTCAGGGACACTCGCGCAGCGGTTGAGATGATCCTGCGTTGGGTTATCTCGGATGAATCAGGCGTCAGCGCCGTCAGTAGTGTCGCTGATGTTCATGCGGTTGGTCATCGGGTGGTGCATGGTGGCGAGCGCTTTACGCGCTCGGTGCTAATTACGGATGAAGTCTTGCGCGACATCGAAGATTGCATAGATCTGGCGCCGCTGCATAATCCGGCAAACCTCGAAGGCATTACGGCGGCGCGGGCAAGTTTAGGTGCGGGCATGCCGCAAGTCGCGGTCTTCGATACCGCCTTTCATCAAACGCTGCCCGAATATGCTTATCTCTATGCTTTGCCGTATCAACTCTATCGCCGCCACCGCATTCGCCGTTACGGCTTTCACGGCACTTCCCACCGTTACGTTGCCTATCGCTACCGCACCTTGCGGGGCATCGCGCGCGAGGCGACCAACATCATCACGTTGCACCTGGGCAATGGTTGTTCAGTCGCCGCAATACGCGCAGGCGACTGCATTGATACTTCAATGGGGCTGACGCCGCTCGAAGGCCTGGTGATGGGCACGCGGTCGGGCGACGTGGATCCAGCGGTGGTGGACTTCATTGCCGCCAAAGAGGGCCTCTCGTCGCGAGAGGTGGAGACTTTGCTAAACAAGCAATCGGGTTTACTGGGCATCTCAGGACTGACGGACGACATGCGCGAACTGCTCGACGAAGCTCATGAGCACAATGACCGGCGGGCGCGGCTCGCAATGGAAATCTTTTGCTACCGCGCGCGCAAGTATATCGGCGCTTATCTCGCGGCGATGAACGGCGCTGACGCGATCGTGTTCACCGGAGGAATCGGAGAAAACTCGCCGGAAATACGCGCCACTATTTGCGACGGACTCTCGTGGTCTGGAATCGAGCTTGATGCTGAACGCAACGCAGCACACACTGCCGCGCGCGAAGGGCCTATCAGCCCAGAAACATCTCGCCTGGCTGTTTACGTAATCCCTACGAACGAAGAACTGCTAATCGCGCGCGATACGGTGCGCGTCGTAAGCGGCGCGCCGCAGCGTTTCTAGGGCGGCGAATCCTTCGGGCCAACAACTTGTGCCGGACTGTGGGCAGCGCATTCTTCAACTTGTCACTGTCGCAGGTCAATATCGAAAGATTCGCGTGGATGCGGTAATATTGGGCCTACAAGCAATCCCCCAAATTCATCTTGGCTTATGTCGGTAGAGATCGGAACTCATTTAGGGCGTTACAAAATTCTCTCGCCGCTGGGGAAGGGAGGAATGTCCGAAGTTTATCTTGCGCTGGATACCCAACTCAGGCGCTCAGTGGCGCTTAAACTCCTGTCGGACAAATTTGCCTTCGACGAAAGTCAGCTTCATCGCTTTGCGCAAGAGGCTCGCGCCGCGTCTTCTTTGAATCATCCCAATATATTGACGATCTACGAAGTCGACGAAGTTGAGCACAAACACTTCATTGCCACCGAACTCGTCGAGGGACAAACGCTACGGCAACGTCTCGTGAAATCGCGCTTGAATCTGAGCGAGGCTCTCGATATCTCAATTCAGGTGGCGGCAGCGCTGACCGCGGCACATGGCGAGGGCATCGTCCATCGTGACATCAAACCCGAAAATATCATGTTGCGCAGCGACGGGTTAGTGAAGGTGCTCGACTTCGGCCTGGCGAAGCTTACGGAGAAAACGGTCGACACCTCGAGCATGGATTCTCAGGTTCCGACAATCGTGCGATTTGACACTGAACCAGGTGCGGTGATGGGGACGACTCGCTATATGTCGCCAGAACAGGTTCGCGGATTGCAACTCGACAGCCGCACAGATATCTGGAGTTTGGGTATCACGCTGTACGAGATGATCACTGGCCTGCTGCCGTTTGATGGACCGTCTGCAGGAGATGTAATTGCGGCGATCCTCGAGCGTGAGCCGGTGCCACTTGGACGCTACGTACGTGAAGCACCGCCGGATTTGCAACTGATCATAACCAAAGCTCTGACCAAAGATATCAACCAGAGATATCAGCGGGTTCAGGATTTGATGAATGACCTGCGCCTGGTGCTAAAGCGCCAGGAAATTGAGATTGAAGTGGATCGACCGACCCTCGTGCAGGTCAGCGCGGGTTCAGCCCTTACGAGCAGTGGCGGAACCGTGATTAGCGGCCGGCAGGTTTCGTCCCGTTCATCGGGTTTTGCCAGCGCGTCTTCGCTCTCACGTAAGCGCCGCGCGAGAAAGAAGATCGATTCGATCGCCGTTCTGCCTCTGATAAACGTGAGCAGTGATCCTGAGACGGAATATCTTGCTGACGGAATCACTGAGACGATCATTAATACTTTGTCGAAACTTCCAAAGCTCAAAGTGATGGCGCGCAGCACAGTCTTTCGCTACAAAGGTAAAGAAGTCGATCCGCAGCAGGTAGGATTTGATCTCGGCATCCGCTCAGTGCTAATGGGAAGACTGCTACAGCGCGGTGACGCGTTGATCATTAACACCGAGCTGATCGATGTAGCCGATGGATCTCAGCTATGGGGTGAGAAGTACAATCGAACGCGCTCGGATATCCTGGCAGTGCAGGATGAGATCGCCACGGAAATCTCCGACAAACTAAGATTCAAACTTACCCAGACTGAGAAGAAGCAACTCACCAAACGCGCCACGGAAAACATTGAAGCCTATCATCTGTATCTCAAAGGACGTTATTACTGGAACAAGCGAACTGGCCCGGCTTTGATCAAGGGGCGCGATTATTTCCGGCAGGCAATCGATACCGATCCGAATTATGCCCTCGCGTATGCCGGACTCGCAGATTCGTATACTGTTTTGGCAACCTGGAACATTCTTCCGTCCAACGAAGCGTTTCCCAAATCGAAAGCCGCGGCCACTAAAGCTTTGGAATTAGACAAAACGTTAAGCGAGGCCCATGCATCACTCGGCTTTGTGAGCGCCGTATACGACTGGGATTGGGACAAGGCGGATAAAGAATTCAAGCAGGCAATTAAAACTGACCCCAACTACGCTACTGCCTATGAGTGGTATGCCTTGTGTCTCTCGTGGAATGGACGGCATGAGGAGGCGGTTGCGGCGGCAAAGCGTGCCCAGGAGCTAGACCCACTCACGCCCATCATCTCGAGTGTCGTGGGGGTAGTTCTTCATTACGCCCGGCAATATGAGCAGGCGATTAGTGAATACGATAAAGTGCTGGAGATGGACCCTGCTTTTGTTCCGGCGCTCTGCTTTCGGGGAGCCGCCTACGCTGTCCTCGGCAGGTATGAAGAAGCCATCGCCGATGAACAAGCGGCCCTTGCGATCGGAGGCCCAACGCCACTGCCATTGGACATACTTGGCCTGGCGCTCGCCATGTCCGGGGACCATAAGGGAGCCGAAGAGACGCTGGAAAAACTGCGAAACCTCGCCAAAGAAAAATACGTGCCGATATTTTCTCTGGCGCACACATACGTTTGGCTCGGCCAGTACGACCGGGCGCTGGAATGTTTGGAGCAAGCTTGTGAGGAACGGTTCCACCGAGCCGCCACAATCAATGTCGATTCAAGTTTCGATCCGCTTCATTCGGATCCGCGCTTTCAAAAGCTGCTCCAGCGCATGGGCCTGACATCTGGAACGAAGGCTGTCACGAAAACCTCCGCCGGCGACTGACCTCAGCTAGAATACCAGGCGCACTCCGAACTGAATCTGCCGCATCGGTTGGGCCGCAGTGAAGCCGAGAGGCTGGTTAGGTGCCCGCTCTTTATCTCCCTTCACGTCAAAGGGCGGTGTAAAATTCGGCCCGACAACATTATTCACGGCAGCGAAATTTTTATGATTGAAAAGATTAAATCCTTCGGCAGTTACATGAAGCCCCACTTTCTCGCTCAATTGGAATCGCTGCATCAGGCGCATGTCGAACGTCCAGAAACCGGGACCGAGTCCCGTGTCCCGGCCCGCACCCGGCGGTCGGTCCGACGTTGAATGTCGATCTCCATTTAAATCCGTCCCGGTGAGTAGATTAAAAGGACGACCACTATTCCCGCGCACGATTGGCGAAAACGTAAAACCGGAAAACAGGCGAGCCGCACGTGACTTGGCGTTATCTCTCCTGAAGGGAGTAAAGATTCCCGCGATCACCAGTTTATGCCTCTGATCGAACGGTGACAGCCCACGCTCGCCGGCAAAGTCAGTCTGGTCATTGGCTTGAAAGTCGCTGTTAAAGTCAGTCACATTATCGATGGCTTTACTGAAAGTGTAGTTGACGAGCAGGCTCGAATGCTGTCCGAAGCGTTTATTTACTTCGATTATGCCCCCATCATAGACAGCCGCGCCGGCAGATTCATAGATGTTGTCCTGGAGCAGCAAAGGATTCACGAAGCAGTTGAAAATCAGAGCTCCCGCACAACCTGGTCCATTCCACCGTCTGATGGGAATGTTGGCCGGGCCGGTGGCCAGAAACGGCGCCGGCTTCAAATTTTTGTCGCGGGCACGCGGAATATGGAGCGTGCGCGCGTGGATGTAGCTGAGAGAGATGGAAAGCTTATGTCCCAGATCTCGTTCAACTCCGATCTCCGCCTGTTGCGAATAAGTGTTCTGATAATTAGGCGCGCCACTGAAGAGAACGGTCAGCGGAGGAATCGAGCCGTTGTGGGTAACATTTATTCCAAACTGAGTCAGGTCAGCCTCAGTAATGCAAGCTTCGGTCCCCGCTGCCGGGATACCACAGTTGATCTTTCCCTGGGCAAAGAGTGCCTGGAAAATAAGTGCGGAGGTAAGTGAAGGCGCACTGCCCGGCACGCCGTTCAACTGCACAAAGACCTGGGCGATCTGTCTGAAGCAATCAGTGCCGGCGGCGCAGGTGCTCAAGTCGTCAACCTGCCGATTGCCATTCACCCGATCTATGACGCCGAGATAGTGCAGCGCCGCATCGATTTGAAAATAAATTGGCGCATAGAAGATGCCGTAGCCTGCGCGGACCACAGTTTTGTGATTGGAAAAAGGATCCCAGGAGAGTGAAAGGCGGGGAGCGAAATTATTGGTGTCCGTGTGCAGCGGCGCATATCGCTTATCCAGCTCGTAACGAAGTCCATAGTTAAGGGTGAGATTGGACCGCACGGACCACGAGTCTTCCCCGAAGCCGGCGATGAGCGGATTCGTTGATTTGATCCGTCCGCTGCCAAAGCCCTGCTGGTAAAATGAGGGCAGACCCAGAGCCGCAGCCTGAAGAGCATTGATACTTGCCGGCGCCACGCCCGTGGGCAATCCACAACTGGACGGGCTGGCCAGACAGGGACTCACGAGTGCGCCCGGCAGGTCGCCGAAAAAGAAACGGCCAGGAAAGAAAACATGCGAATCGCTATCTGTGCCGCGGAACAATAAGTAAGCGCCGGCTTTTGTTTTGTGACGTCCGCGGAAGAAGGTGAAGTTGTCCGCAAATTCGTAGTGCGTGCCATGCGCTAAAGACGGCAACAGCACGTTGCGGCCAAATGACCCGAACCCGTTGATCTCGAGCTGCGGACCGCCGGGATCGGTGGGAATAACATTAAACTTATAGTCGATGTATTGAGCCCGGACTTCATTCAACGTTCGCGCACTGAATTCATGAAACCAGGCGCCCATGAGGGTGTGGCTCCGCGGAAAATCTACTTCAGTTCCCTGTGAAGCGCCGACCAGCGCCTGCAGGTTTGGGTTCCGCTCCAGGTCTCGTCCGAAGTTGTACCGAACGAAAAACTGATTGTGGGGATTAAACTGATGACTCAGCCGTGCTGAAGCGAGATCCGCCGTTGCTTTGAATGGAAAAACGCCCGTGTTGGTAATCAATTGTTTCACCCAGAAAGCCTTCAAAGCAGAGCCCGTGGGATTGATAGTGAGGATGTTGGCAAGTCTTGCTGCGCAGGCTGAAGCAGTTATCGCCGGCTGACCGCTGGTACAAGGCACGAGATTGCTGCCTTGCGCTTGTAGCGCGTTCAGAATTGCCAACTGATTTGAACTCTGGCCCGTCAGACCGGAAGTAGGAGCGAAGATTGAACTATCCGTCAGCAGCGGGACTGTATTCTGTTCATTGCGCCGCAAGCCCTCATAGGAGACGAACAGAAAGGTTCGGTCTTTCCGGATGGGAAAGCCAAAGGAGCCTCCAAACTGTTCCCTTCTGAGCCTGGGCTTGACCGGCGCCCCCTTCGCACCGAGGCTGAACTTCGTGGTATCGATGAGCGCCGCGGGATCGAGAGCTGACGTGAACGCAAATGGGTCGCGCGCGTCAAGAGCATCGTGGCGGAAAAAAAGAAATGCACTACCATGAGGTTCGTTTGTGCCTGATTTGGAAACTATATTGATGGAGGCGCCGCTGGCTCCGCCTAATTCGGCCGAATAGTTGCTGCGGTTGATCTGAAACTCCTGCACCGCATCCTGGCCCAAGGTCAATAACACGCCGCCCGTGTTGTCATTTGCCTCTCCACCATCCACTGTAACGCTGTTGCCTCGGCCGTTGCTGCCGTATACGGAGAGGCCGCTTTGCGGCGTTTGCTTTACACGAAAATCCGTATTGTCCGTTAATCTTCGCGAATCGGAGATGCCCGGGGCCAGCAACGCATACGTGAGATAATCGCGGCGGTCGATAGGCAGATTGCGAATGTATTTCTCTTCGACGGTATTCGCCTGGCTGGCTCTTTCCGTATCTACCAAAGGCGCCTCCCAGGGCACCTGAAGCTGGGCCGTCACCGTAGAAACGCTAAGCTGAAAATCAACCAATACAGTTTCGCCGACCGTCACAGTGACGCTCTTTTTGCTTGCAGTCTCGAAACCCTGGAATTCGGCGGTCAGATCATAGGTAGTAGGAGTCAGACCCGGGACTCGGTATTCGCCCGAACTATCGGTGAACACAATGCGCTGCAGACCTGTCTGGGTCGCCACCACGACTATTCTTGCATTTGGCACCGCAGCATGATTGGGATCCGTTACAGTACCTTTGATATCGCCGGAAGCACCGGCGCCCTGGCCGTAAGCGCGGCCGACCAAAATGAGAAGTGCAAGAGCGCCGACGGTCGGAAGACAAATCGATTTCTTCATGGGCTCTCCTGAGCGAAAGCTAAAAGAGAATAACCGACATAGGAAAGAAGGTGGTAGCGGGCGGCGGGATCGAACCGCCGACCTTGGGGTTATGAATCACCAACTCGGCAAAAACTCTGACCTGAGTTTTCGGGCGAAGCAGCGTATGTGCTCGGGCGTCGTATCGCAGCAGTCACCGACGCCTAGGGAGACAAAGAACGGGAAAGACGGCGACATTCCGATGAATGTCGAAGTGAGGGCGGCTTTGGTCGAGCTTTGTAAGAACGAGTCAAGCGATGCCTATTTATCTCAAATAGGGACTACTTAACTTCGTCCACAAACCTGCGATATTGTGTCTCGACCTGACCCGGCGTGGTTGGACCAGAAAGGATCAGCAGACGATAACGAAACGTCACCGACTGTTTTGGTTCCAGCGTGAAGTTCAGTTTTTCCTTGCCGTTGCTGAAAACCTCCTGGCCGAGCGGATTGGCTGCGAACAAGCCGTAACCACGCGCGTGCCAGTAAGTGGGAAAGCCGGTGTTCTTAGGATGATCGAGGATAACCAGCGCTATGGCTTCTTGATTCACTTGGCCCGTCAACATGGTCCAACGCGCGCGTGTGCCCCAGACGGCGTCGCCGATCTTTCCCTCGCTGCTGCGGTACAGGCCGCTGACGCCGGTGTTATCCAGAACCTTTACGGTAGTTGGTCGACCACTTGCGTCGGTGAACACGAGCGGCTCATTCGAAGGCTGTTCAAGCTCGCGCCTCACACGCATGCCGAGCATCCCTTCTTTGTCGTCATGAAACACGACGCGCTTGTCTAAAGCCGTTAAGGTGGTGATCCGGTCAACGGCGCGCAGGTTCGGGGCGGCGCGAAAGACAAAAGTAGTGACCTCGCGCAAGATCGGGTTACCGTCTGGCATCAACCATTCCATTTCGACCTTGAGTTCGCCGCGATCTTTGCCGCCGGTCGCACGCGTGATCCGGCGGTGCACAACTGTGCCCATCTTGCTCTGTTGTTCTGGCGGCAAAGCGACTGAGTTGTTCCAGAAGTCGACGCCGTTGACATTGCCGTAATTCAACCAGAACCCGGCGTGGTGTGGATGGTCCACCCTCTCACCAGGGCGCGGCTCCAACGGAAAACCACGCGTAACGATTGTGCCCTGGGCAGTGCGCAACGGGTAAAGAACGGGCACCTTAAGTTTTTCCGGCCATACATAAGAAGTGAACGGCTGTCCGTCCACAAAAATGTCGACTCGTCGCGATGCTTCGTTTTTCACGACGCGCACGCCGCGCTCCTGTGCATGGGTAGTCATGGCCAGACAGGCAAGAGCCACAAACAACACGCTGGTCAGGAAACTCGAGCGAGCAAGTTGAATTGATATCCTTGAAGTGTTCATGACTAACCGACGAACACCTCCTGTTTGGCATCATCGAAAGTGACGCGCTTGCCCGTTTGCAAAGCCGCAATCGTCATGCAGATCGCGGTGGAGTGGTTATAACCTGCATGGACGTCCGCGTTCGGCGTCTTGCGACTGCGGGTGCACTCCATCCAATTGCGCATGTGCGCCGAAGTCAAATTATCCGCGCCTGTGTTTGCGCTGGTAGCCACAGGCGTCTGCGCGAACGCATCGGCCAGAGACATTTCTGCCAGCAGGTTCGGCTGCATCTTCATCTCGGCCGCTTCTTTCGCTCGCAGTCCGCCTTCGGGGGTGATCTTGTTGGTGTCCAGATTGAGCATCCCAGCGTTTGAGTAATACAACTCCTTTACTCCTCCGGCCGAGTTACTGAAGCGCGATGAATAGACGACCTGGAAACCCTTAGACATATCGTCGAGCGGTCCGTAGTCAAACACCGCGGTCATGGTGTCGAAGTTCTGACGCCCATCGTGCCATTGATAAATACCGCCGTTGGCGACGACGCTCCGCGGCCGCGGCAATCCGGTAAACCAATGCACGGTGTCGATCTGGTGCGACATCCACTGACAGGGGATGCCGGATGAGTAGGGCCAGAAGAGACGAAACTCAAGATACTTGCGCGGATCCCATTCGGGTTTGCGGCCATTCTCGCGACGGTTCAGCAGAAACCGATCCCAATCCGTATCTTCTTTACGAATCTCCTTGACCAGTTGTGGCCGTCGCCAACGTCCCGGCTGATTGACATTCCAGGTCATCTCGACCATGACGATATCGCTGAACTTCCCTGACTTGATGAATTCATTGGCCCGAATATAGTTGCGGCCGCTTCGGCGTTGACTGCCGATTTGCACAATCTTCTTTGTTTCCTCGACGGCCCTTCGAATCGCCTTTGCATCTTCCATGGTATTGGCCATCGGTTTTTCGACATACGCGTCACGACCAGCGCGCACAGCCTCGACACCATGCAGCGCGTGCTGAAAATCAGCCGTAGCTATGATCACAGCATCGACGTCTTTGCGATCGTATAGCTCTTCGTTGTTGCGCGCCTTTGCGATCTCGTGCCCGACCAGCTTACTCAGAGACTCGGCTCCTTCATCGCGACGTCGGCTCCAAACGTCTGAGACAGCCACGAAATCAAAGTTGAGTTCTTTCGCATGCATCATGAACGATGGGATCAAAGCCTGCCGGCATCGATCTGAGTAGCCAACGATCCCAACCCGCACGCGGTCATTAGCTCCGAGAATGTTCGCGTAACTCGACGCGCGCGAACCGACCATTACTGCGGCGGCGCCGAGAGTTGCAATCTTCATGAAATCTCGGCGTGAGTCTTTATTATCAGGCATGTCGTTCTCCTTTAGAATGTCCGGCAAACTTTGGAAACCTCTGAAGTAGTATTCGATCACTTGTTAGTGATCAGTTGTTCTTAGTCCTTTCTCTTTTTCTCCCTTCTCCCTTTGGGAGAAGGGCTGGGGAAGAGGGACTTACTGTGAGCTTAACGCCCTCTCCCCAACCCTCTCCCAAAGGGAGAGGGAGTTCAAATTCTCAGTAATCGGTCGCTCGTCATACTTGATCAGAGGTTCGCTTAGTTTGCCGTTGAATCTGCCTTGAAACCTTTTTGGCCTATTGCACGACAAACTGAAGTGTGTCGGACATCGGCTACATCGCACCCGCTCGCCGCAGCAACTCTTTCATTCCTGCCATGCTCTGGCGCGAGGACTCTTCGGGCGTGCCCGCGCCGCGCCAGTGCGTTTCCAGACTTACGACTCCGCGATAGCCATCTTTCTTAAGCGCGCGGTATTGGCCGACGTAGTCAATAATTCCGCCGCCCATTTTCATCCATTCATACTTGTCGCCGTTCCGAACGACGTCTTTGCAGTGGATGTAGCCGATTCGATTTTTGGGAAGACGCGAGTAACCGTCCGGATAAGCGATCTCCCCGCGACTGGCTGCGTTGCCAGGATCCCAGTTCAGTTTTAAGTTTGGCGAGCGAACCGCGCCTAGAGTCCGCGCGGCTTCAGCGCCGGTGGCAGTGTTGCAACTGGGCTCATTCTCGAGCAGCAATGTAACGCCGCGCTTGGCAGCCTTCTTCGACGCTTCGGTCAGTTTCGCGTCCATCGCCGCACGGTAAGGCTGCTGATCGTCGAGGCGCCAGAAATCAAAGATGCGAATCCGATCGACCTGGAAGACGCGCATGAGTTCGAAGCCACGCTCAAGCAGTTCAATCTGTTGCTCGAAGGTGAAGTCCGCGCCGAATTGATCGCGCTTCGGACTGAACTTAGAGGTTGGCGCTCCGGGCCAATCAACTTTAAAGATCGGCGAGGCAATCGAAGAAACCCGCAGCTTGTATTTTTCTAGAATCTTTCGCGCTTCGTCGATCTCTTTCGCGTCCAATCGCATGATGTTCTTGCCCCACATTCCCCGGATCTCAATGAGCTGAAGACCGAAGTCTTGCGCGGCGACCTCACACGCTCGACCGAAGTCCTGCGTGATTTCGTCGTTGATGACTGATAGTTTGAAGGTCGGCATTGATTTGTCCGACAAACTTTAGTTTGTCGCTGGTCGATGAAGTTCCTCTTTTTCGGTGCAGCCATGACAAACTGAAGTTTGTCGGACTGTCGATTCAAATCTTCATTCCCAACTTCTCTTCAATATACTTCTTGCTGATCTGCGCGCATTCTTTCGGCGTTTTGGATTTGTCCGGCACACCGTCCAACTCGATCACGGCCCAGCCGCGGAACTTGACATCCTTAAGTGCGGCGAAAACAGCGGGAAGATCTACTCTGCCACGGCCGAGTTCAACCCAGCGATAGGTGCGCCCGCGCTCATCATGGGTGGATAGGCTTTCTACGTCCTTGATATGCAGAAAAAGCAGCCGATCATGATATTGCCGAATAGCACGAGCCGGATCGCCACCGCCTTGTTGATAGTGGGCTATATCGAGTTCAAGCTTTACGTAACGCGGGTCAGCCGCGTCCATAATGCGATTTACTTCATCGGACGCTTCACCCAAGCTGCCCATATGGTTGTGATAGCCGACGGGTACGCCCAGATCAACGGCTCGCTTGCCGATTTCAGTCAGCACTCGGCCGAGTTGCTTGAAGTCAGCACCTTCAGGCTTTCGACCTTTAGGCCGGGCTGAATCGGTCACTTGCAAATAATGACCGCCCACGTCGTGGACAAATTTTGCATTGCGGACGTGCCTGGCAATTTCGTCGTTCTCCGATCCGGGAGCAATACCGACTCCGCCGCTTGAAAGAGCAACCATTTCCAGGTGGTACTGGTCGAGCAGATCGCGCAAAGCTGTCGGCCGTTCGCCGTAGTCTTTCAAGATGTTGCTGCGCAATTGAATGCCGGGAAATCCGAGCTCGGAAATTTCCTTGATGGCTTGTGCGTCGTTCTCACCCCAGGTGATCGCTGCGTAGCCGAAGCGAATCATTCCCGGCGCCGGGGTAATCGGCCGATCAAAATAAGAGAGATCGACCGGCGGATAAAGAAGCGGATTGGTGATGCGCGCTAGAGTCTTAACCGGAACGGTCGACACCGCGGCGGCTGCTCCCAGGCTGACAATGAAATGACGACGAGATAATAACGTCATGTGCGAGACTCCTCTTATTCTAATCGTCCTGTTTCAGGCTGGTCTGGCTGATTCTTTAAATTATCTTCTGCGGATGAAGCCTTACAGGCCGGCCGGTGCGCGAAGACTCGTATGTGGCCTGTACTAGTTCCACGCTCCTGCGCGCTTCATGTCCGTTACAGCAAGGACTGCCATTCATTTCAATCGCGTGTATGAAATCTTGCAGGAGCTGCCGATGCCCGCCCACGTCTGAGACCACCGGAGAAGTGGCGCTGTCGTGAACCCTTTCCTCTTTAGTCCCTGATAGTGCAAGCGGATGCCGCAAGTCCGCGGCCACAATCCGATCGCCTTCGACAATGATTGTGCCTTCGGAGCCCGTCAGCTCAAGACGACGCGGGTAACCAGGATAGACAGAGGTCGTTGCTTCCAGAGTGCCGACGGCACCATTGCTGAACTCGAGCGTAGCAACTACGGTGTCTTCGACTTCAATTTGATGGAGTGCGGTGATTGCCCTTGCCTGCACACGCGTTACATCGCCGATCAACCACAGCAATAAGTCAACCGTATGCACGCCCTGATTGATCAGCGCGCCACCGCCATCTAAAGCGCGCGTCCCGCGCCAGCGTGATTCACTGTAGTATTCCGCAGGGCGGTACCATTTCACTCGCGCGGAAACGAGTACCGGCTTTCCTAACCGACCTGCGTCAATTAACTCCTTGAGCCTGATAAGATCAGGGGCCACGCGATCCTGGAAGAAGACACCCAACTTAACACGCGCCCGTTCGCACTCGGTGATGAGCGCGTCCGCACGCGCGGTGTTGATGTCAATCGGCTTTTCGACGAGCACGTGAAGTCCGCGGCGTGCGGCTGCGATGCCTTGTTCTGCATGTAACCCGGAGGGAGTGCCGATGGCAACCATATTCATCGGTCTATGCTCAAGGAAAACCTCGAAATCTTCATACACTGTACCGCCATAGAGTTGGCCCAGACGCGCCGACTTTTCCTGATTGCGACCGTAGATTGCGGCAATCTCAACACCTTCGATCTCGTTTGCCGCCCGCGCGTGCGTCTCGCTAATATTTCCGCCGCCTAGAATGCCGATATGAATCACGCCGTGTGTTGCCGCATTTAGAATGTCTGACCGCAGTCAACGTGAAAGCATGGAAGTAAATACCCTACCCGACATACGGGTGCTATGATTGCCGGGCCGCTATTGTGTTTGATTGTCACTGGATATTCAAGAGGAATAAGGTCGCTCATCCCTTTCTGAGTGAAGCGCAAGTCAGGTAGAGTTATCTCTATGATCACCTCCACGAAGCGATTGGCAGTTGCTCTGTTACTAACAGTTTTCCTCGACAGCTCATTGACGGCGGTTGAGGTAAAGCGTCCTCGCGTGCTGGGAGTGGCTCATATGGCTCTATTCGTCAGTGATCTACAGAAGGCACGTGCGTTTTATAGAGACTTTCTTGGATACGACGAACCATACGTGTTGAAGCGCGAGGACGGCTCTGACCGAATTGCTTTCATCAAGATTAATGAGAACCAATATCTTGAGCTCTTCGCGGAAAGTCCCAGGCAGGATGGCCATCTTAATCACATCTCTTTCTTGACTGACTCAGCCGAGGGTATGCGCGTTTATCTGGCAACGCGTGGAGTTAAGGTGCCGGATAAAGTTGGTAAGGGCCGCGTTGGAAATCTGAATTTCAACATTGTCGACCCTGACGGTCACACGGTGGAAATCGTTCAGTACGCACCTGATAGTTGGACCATGCGTGAGAAAGGGAAATTCATACCCGACACTCGGATTTCAACACATATCACGCATGTCGGTGTGCTAATTGGCGCGCTCGGCCCCGCCATGAAGTTTTATGGCGAGACTCTTGGGTTCCAGGAGTTCTGGCGAGGTAGTTCATCCGGAAATGTTTTGAGCTGGGTAAATATGCGAGTTCCGGATGGCGACGATTATCTCGAGTTCATGCTCTACGACAAGCGTCCAGACGCAGAGCAGATGGGAGTCAAGAATCATATCTGTCTAGTCACTCCTGATATCATAAAAGCCGTCGCCATTCTCGAAGCGCGCCCGGCGCGCAGGAATTACAACAGACCGATCGAAATAAAGGTTGGCAAGAATGGCAAGCGACAAGCGAACCTTTTCGATCCTGACGGCACCCGAATCGAATTGATGGAGCCGAACACTGTTGACGGAAAGGCAGTGCCTTCATCTACAGCCCCGCCGCCCGAGTAGCCATTTATAGGAGTGGGTGTCAGTTTGATTGTGGCACGCGCATCTTGACCTCCCACTATCTCGCTTTTAGATACTTGAGTGACGAGGCAAGACTGAATATTGGAAAGACTAAAGGCTGAGGGGTCACAGTGAATGTGCTGCCCTGACCCGGTTCGTTGATAACGTCAACGGAACATCATGATCTCACTGTCGTACGCCGCATATCCAGGAAGGAACCCGGTTGGTTTTCACTGAGTGTATTTGTATGCCCGTTCAGGTGAATACACGAACTCGCCTTTGTGTTCGCGCAAGAACGCCATACAGGCGGCAACGGCGGCGTCTCGCTCAGCCTCAGTCCAGTACAGTTCAATTCGTGGCGCTCCTTCATAGCCGCGTAGCTTCCACGCATAGACATCGCACGTTCTAAAGCTCACAGGTTGAAGCGGCGATCGCGGAGCTTGGGTATCGTTATGAGAGATGCTTACTACCGCTGCGCTGGCGTTGGGAGCGCCTGCAGCTACAGCGGCGATGTTGTTTTCGACCTTTAGATCATACTTATCGTCCGGGCTCGCCGGGCGCCGGACCAGCGTGCCAACAACTGACTTGTCTTCCAGATGTCTTAGTATCTGTTCGCGAAAGGCGGGGAACTCCATCAGCTTTTCAACTAACTTCGCAGTGTCGATATTGTAGTAATCAACTCTTCTGGGAACCAGGGGAACCCAGGGTGACGTCGAATCGAGGAACATCCATCTGATTGCGCGCTCAACTTCAGGAGCACTCGAATAGCGCAACGCGGGTTCAAACAATAAGACGGTCGCGTATTCAGTATCCATGGGCCTCACGGTGCGCAGCCATGCTGCGTATTCAGTCAGTGCTTGTTTGTCTTCCAACTCACAGCGCTTGAGAGTTAGGCTAACAACTTGTCCTATCAAATGTGGACGTTTCGAGAGCTCTGCGCCGCTAACCGTGGCGTATTGGTCAACGAGCGCGGACATCAAGCGTTGCAGTTCTCCGATGTGTGCTGGTCCATCCCAGGTGCCCAGCGCGAGCCCAAGGCTGACCTCTTTCTGCACTGCGAAGTACCAGTTTTCACCAGTAGCGCGTTCGGCCAGATCCTGCATACGCCGACTCAGCAATTCAGAGACTGTTGGGCCTGTCTTACTTCGCAAGGGCTCGCCGCGCAAGTGGAACGATTCGCCAGGCTTCGGCGCATGTGAATCGGTGAATGCCCAAGCCGATGGAAGATCGTTGTAGTCGGACCGCTGAACAATGAATGCAGCCGCTTCCAGCCATTGATCGGCGTTAGCGCGATCATCATTCAAGATGCGATACCAGCGATCTTCCAGCGACAGTCCACCATACTCTTTCAGGTATTTTCGGATCTGGGCGGCAACCGCGCGCCTTTCCTCCAGGCGGCCTCTTCTCAATGTCTCCCATTCAGATCCGGAGGAAAAGCTGGCGGTTTTCAGAATCTGGACTAAAGCGACATAGGCGGCTTCATGAACCCCGATTAGGTGGCGATCCGCATGAAAGTCGCGGCTGAAACTGACAGAGCGAGTGAGCCGAGTGTCGTTCTCCACAACACCAAGAAGCGGCTCGACCGCGGCATCTCCCTCAGCAATTAGCGCCTGCACAATTTCGTTCTGTTTTAGATCTACTCCACCCGGTTGTCCGTCTTGCCCGGCGAAAACTTCATCCAGGTGTCGAACCAGCGCTTCGACGCGAACGCGCCCGTCAGTTATGCGCAGATCGTCATGCAGCGTTTGCCTGCGCGAGTTGGACTCTTCTTTAACTCGCCTTTCCTCATCCCCCAACAACTCGGGCAACGGTTCCAGAAATGTAAGGTAGCGTGTTCTTCCTCCCGGAGCAGCGTAGGCCTGCGGAATAACACCTCTTCGCTCGACTTCTGTTTCAACCGAAGTTGAGATCGTCGCGAGAAAGCGTGCGCTCAGCAGAGATAAGTTGTCGTCGCCGCGCATGTGGCCTGTAACCGCACGATCGAACAATGCCCAGGTCCACTCCGACGCCAACATTAAGTAAGGATCTTTGAGATGGATGGTGTCGTTGTTGATATTCGGATTCATCCCCGCAGTCCATGTCGTCCAAACTCTTTCCGCGAGCTGGGTATGACCAAGCCGCAGCAACAAGCAGGCTTTCAAAGGTAGGAGCATGCTTTCTGATATCGACGTGGAGTCCGAAATCGCCGAATGAAAGCGATAGAAAGGGAAATCAGGATGCTCGATCTTGTAGAGCGCGCGCAGTTCCTGGTCCGTCTTGATGATTTTGAGAACGTCTTCGTTCAGATCGGCCGCCTGACCAACTGACACCAGTGGATAAACCAGACCATTCCAACCGACGGCGAACCTTTGCGCTTGATAAGGTGTCGCTCTCGGCAACACCCACCCGTGCACCTTGCAAACACCCGCTCCGCCCCAGACGCTTTCGACCACGACCTCAATCTGCCGGTACTCGCAATCGCGCGGGTCCGCAAGACCTTGATCGAAGAGAGTTGCCGTTGCGGTTACAAATTTTACCGGCAATGAGGTTGCTGGCGGTCGCCATGGGGCTCTCTGCTTGGGTGGTGACGGAATCATATCACCATGGAAAACTGGAACTGGCGCTTTCGTTTCGTATTGGCCAATCGCGAGAAACTGCGCGCCTGACTCCAAACAGAAGAAGGCTCCCAAAAGAAGCGTAGAGTATCGAAGCCTCGATAGCTTTGGTTGGTTCAAGCGCTCCTTGATTTGATTTCCAAACGTGGTTGTTGGCAACGACCTCTTCATTTGGCTCTTGATACCTGGAGCTGAGTCTACGACTTAGAGTACTACTCGTCGCTGTCGCAAAATGCAGGGTCTAACAAGTGAGAAATCGGACACAGGTGTTATAAAAGCGACCTTGGGGTTTTGCAGAATGTGACATCGAGTCACATAACTTTATCATTTCTTGCAACTTGCCGCCGTTTCAGAGCAGTTCGAAGTCGCACTCATTGACATGTTTTGACAGTGATTTTCATCAAGTCATGTGACCATAGCGTGACAAAAGTTTAGGGTGAATCCAGCGGGATCAAGCTTCGAGTTGCTTAAGAGTCTTTTCGAGATCGTCTGGTAATCCAACTCGACACTCAAACGACGCCCACAGCTCCAAAGCAGTGCGTACAGTCTCCTGAGAAAGCGTGACCGTCTCCAAATCATCATGCAGACAGTGGCGCTTCCCACAGCCCAAGGCGTCACATGATCTGCGGATTCCCGGCCCACATTCCCTCCACGAACATGTTCGACCAATGTACCTGCCTTGAGCATCAGCGAGAAAAATATCCGCGCCGCGATTCATCTGTTGAACTCTGCCTTTGATCTTCTTCCCAAATGCGCCAGTGGCTCTAGGTCAGCATCGTCATCGACTACGACCAGAAAATCAATGTCTTTAGGATTCTGTTTGTTAGTTGTAATCGACCCAAGGAGCGCAACACGCGAATTCCCGAAAGCTTTGTTACCTCTGAAACAAACCAAGGCAGGTGGGAAAGCAGTTGCTCTCGCATATCATTTGCCGTTCCTATCGCGTTCCGCTAACTGAGGACGGACTGTTCGGAGCGTTCGCTCTCCCAGCCTCTCTTCGGCTAGCGCTTTCATGCATTCGAGCAGTTCAACGAACAGATCATGCGCGTCTTTCGTCAGCCACTGCGGCCGATCCGTTTTGTGGTCTGGTCACCGGTCCCGGTGAAGCCCGTTGCATCAGTGGCGACACCGAGGAGGTTGTGGCCGTTGCTGGTGATGGTGCCATCCACATTGGGTCCGGGAGTCGGAGCGCCGGTGGTGTCGCCGGCGCCGTTGGCAGCGGTATTACCGGCAATGATTGTGTTTTCCAAAGTAACGCTGGCGCGGCCGACGCGGATGCCGCCGCCAGTACCTTCGGCCACGAAGCGCGGCGGCTTGTTAGCTGTGCTGGTTGACGCCGCTGTTGCCGGCCTGAGCGTTATTAAGACTCAGAGTCCCATGCTTCATATTGATCGTGGCCGCATTGTTGTTCGTAATAGCGGCGCCATACGCGAGGCCGCC
>WNFY01002171.1_pt1 | contig 18692 bp, 20 predicted proteins | sample 5400091 | NCBI WGS metagenome assembly WNFY01 (sample SAMN13153364, study PRJNA577476) | soil metagenome | isolation source: 60 cm soil or saprolite under grassland replicate 1 | place: USA:California | collected 2016-06-15
CCTAACGTCGACGCCACTGACCCGCAAGTGAAGTGAGCGGACGTGGCGATGGTGGTGGTGCTGTTCCAGGCCTCGGACGAGGAGCCGACGCTCCGCCCGGGCGCGCTCCAGGAACTCGCCCGGCTCGGGGTCACGAACGTCGCTCTGTTCCGCGACGGCTCGACCGCGGGTCTCGTTCTCGAGGGGTGGGCGTTCGCCGTCGAAGCGGCGCCGCAAGCGGCATGTGCCGTCGTAGGCGCGTGTGACGACGTCCGCATGCTTCACCCGCTCGCGCAGATGGCCGTCTCGGCGGCCGCAAAAGGAGGTGGAAGCTGATGAGAAGGTGGGTAATCGCAACAGTCGTGGCGGCCGTTGCTCTGGCGGCTGCCGGAGCCGCGATCGCGAACCACGTCACGCAAGCTGACCCTGCGACGGTTCCTACCGGATTCCTCGCGGCACACAACTCGATCGAAGAGATCCCCCTGTCGGCGCTCGCGCGTGCCGTCACCCCCAACGGAGCGGACATCTTCATTCAGCACGTACGACTCGGTGCGAACGTGCCGACGGGCTGGCACACACACCCGGGGCCGGCACTCGTCGAAGTCGTCAAGGGATCGGTGACGTACGAGGACGCCAAGGCCAACGTGTGTCGTCAGACGACGTACGACCCTGGAGAGGGCTTCGTCGACCGCGGCTTCGGCCACGTCCACCGTGCGATCGCGGGCCCTGACGGCGTCGACTTCTACGTCGTCTACGTCCTACCACCGGGCTCGGAGACGCACGTCATTCCGGCAGGTGCGCCGCCGGAATGCAGCGCGTAACCGCTACGAATGGAAGGAGAAACGAGATGAGCAAAAAGCTGTTCACTACGATCTCGCTGGTCGTCGCGTTGGCAACGCTCAGCGTAGCGTCGACGGCGATGGCCGACGCGAAGATGGCGGAGCCGAACAACGCGACTCCCGCGAGCCCCGGAGCCTGCAACATGCTCCATACGAGCGACACCGGGCTCAACGGAATGATGAACGACAGGCACGTATTCGACATCATGATCCCGCTCGTCGAGGCGTCGTTCGGTGCGGGATGCACGCCGTAGCACGACGGCCCACGCAGGTGGACTCGTCTGCATACCACCGTTCGCGGCGTCGCGGCCCCTCTCGGCCGCGACGCCGCGAAGTAAGCCCAATCGCGTGAGCTGGCGAAGCGATAGCCGTCGCCGGATTGTTCGCCCCAGCTCTCACCGTCCCCGGTCGTGCCGCGCGGCGAGGCTCGCCTGCGCCTGCAATTCTCAGCGGCGCATTCAGACGCAGCGATCGAAAGCGTCATCGACGTGCTCGCCAAATCTTTCGCCGCGCCCCACCGTCCCGGTGACAACCTCATCGCATTGCCCAGGCCCGCTCGCCGTCGAGCACCCGCCTCGCCTCAGTAAGACCAGCGGGTCGGGGCCGATCAGTGACTCCCTCTCTCCGAGCTCGGGCGACTCTCTCAGCGGCGTCCGCCGACCCAGTCGATCCGAGTCGCTCAGATCAGACCAGCAGCGATTGCGGCCTGGTCGTCTCCGTCGGTCGTGTCGGCAAGGTCAGCGAAGAAGTACGGGCCAAACGTCAGGAGCCGACGTTCGAACCGTTCATCGAGCAGCCGAATCAGCGCTTCGCCACGGTGCAGCCGCTCGCGCGTTGCCCAATCCTCGAGGGAGGTTCCCCATTCTTGTCCCGAGGTCGTCCATTCTTCTCGGCGCCGATGGAGCCAGTTTTCGTCGTTCTGCGCCAGACGTCGGAAGCACCAGTGTGCGGTCGCTTCGTCGAACGTTTCCCAGGCCCATGCGGCCAAACCTGGTATGCGCTACCTGCCGCTGCTGCGCCCCTCGACGCGCTCGCGGCGCTGAAGGAGCGGTCGCTAGTCGAGCGGGATGCTCCGCGCCACTTTTACGGCCGGGCATCTACCTCGTCCGTGAGGACGAGGCGCTAATCGAGCAGGCAGTTGACCGTTTCGAGGCAATCGGGCTTACCTGGCATGCCGAGCAGAGCCGGAAACTGCTCGCTCGGACGTAGGTGCTCCGCGTCAGTCCTTCCTCAGCTGATCGGCCTTGAGTGCGCTCCGGTTCCATCGGGACGGAAACCTGAGCAGACGAGATCAAGAGCGCTGATTCGTTCATCGTCGACTGCGCAGAGCAGGTGCTGTTCGACGATCTTCCTGTGGTCGCCGGGCTTCTTCACGCGGAGCCGGTAGAAGACGTGCAGGCGGTCGGCAACCGTGTCGCTGCCTGAGCGAATGAGTTCGAGTTCCTCCGCGTCGGCGAACCACGACGAGAACTTCGCTGCTGCAGCCTCGGCTCCTGAGACCTCGACAGGGCCGGGCGGAATCAGCGCGCGCATGCGCACGTTGGGCGTCAGGGTGTCGGCGAGCCGCGGGAAGTCGCGCTGGACGAGCGCCGTGATGAGCCCTTTGCCGAGATCAGAAGCTGAAGACCGTTGCGTGCTCATCGCCGATCCACTCCCAGAGGGGGGTTGCGCCGCCTATCCGAGCGTTCGCGACCAGCTCGTTCTCGTTCAGCTTGCGGGCGTTGAAGCAGACAGGACAGACGAGCAGCTGTCCGCCTCCGTCGTCGAACTGCTCGAGCAGCCGGGGGACCGGAGGGCAGCCGTCGCAGGCGATCGCCTCTCCGTATCCGGGAAGGGCAAGGCGAACCGCCTCCTTGGTCAGGAACATCGTCACCTCCTTGCCCTGCTCGAGTGCTGCACCTCCGACGAGGAGTGCGACGGTCACCCGCTCGCCGTCGTCGAGTCCGGTGGCGAGATTGATCACGACCTTGGCTGAATCCGGCATCGGCCCTCCTCGGTTGCTCGCCAGCGGACTTGGCTTCTGCTGACGATGCGGAGGACCGTACGCCGGGCGCGTCCTTTCAGCTTCGCGGAAACGAGCCAATCTACGGGCTGATGCCCGGATGGCTAGTTCCTGCTATTCCGAGCCCGAATCGACCAGCAAGGGAAGCCGCAGCCGCCCTCGACGTAAGCCCCAGCTTGCGAAGGATGTTTGCGACGTGACGGTTGACGGTGTGCTCGCTGAGCACGAGGCGCTCGGCGATGTCGCGATTCGTGAGACCCACTGCCACCAGATCGAGCACCTCCAACTCGCGCCGACTCAGGCCGCCGAGCGGGGTGTCGGTCATCTGGGCAGGAAGCGTCACATTCGTCTTGCGGAGCTTCGCGAGCATCGTCTCGGCCCGGGCGCGCTCCCAGTCTGCTCCCATCGCTCGAAAGTCCGCGATCGCGGCCTCGATCTCGCGCCGCGCCCGATCGCGCCGTCCCAGCGCGCTCAGCGTTGCGGCGAGGTCGAGCCGCACGCGACCGCTCTCGAACGGGGCATCGCACGCCGCGAGCAGGTCGAGCGCATCCTCGAACGAGCGCCGTGCAGCGTCGTGGTCGCCGTGTGCCATTGCCAGCGTCCCTTCGGCGGAGCACACTGCTGCGCGGATGGGCCGCGTCCGGGCCCGCGCGGCGATCTCGCGGAGCTCGCTCAGCGCTTCGGTGGCCCGCTCGTCCTCACCCAGACGCGCGAGCGCTCTGGTCGCCAGCTCGAGCCCGGCGCTTCGCTCGACCCTACCCGGGTCGGAGAAACGCCTGAGGTAGCGATCGGCCAGCTCTGCCGCCTCCGCAGGCTGATCGCGGTCGAGGGCGAGGGCGGCACGCCCGAGCAACGAGAGAGTGTGCGTCTCACTGCGGGCGAAGAGCTCCTCGGCCTCGGCCGCCCGTCCCTGCCGCCGGCGCAGTTCGCCCAACCGCGCGAGCGCGTCGCCGACCATCGGAGGCCGGGACGACTCGAGTCCTCCCACAGCCGCGCTGAGCTGGGTCTCTGCCTCCTGCCACCGGCCCTGCCAGCTCAGCACGCTCGCGTAGTGCGCTCTGCAGGTGTTGAGCAGAAAGATGTCGTGCTGACCACAGAACTCACCCACGCGTGAACACCACTGGGCTGCTCGTTCGTAATCGCGCACCCGCTCGCAGGCCGAGATGAGGTAGCAACAGGCCCAAGCCACGCAGTAGAGGAGGCGTGCCTCGCCGGCGAGCGCCACCGTCGTCGCCTCGTCGAGTCGATGCATGCCTTCCTCGAGCTCGCCCTCGCTCACTAGAGCACGCCCCTCAAGCCCGAGCCCCAACATCTCGAGCTCAGGAACACCAAACCTCCGGCCCAGCTCGACTGCGCGCGCCGCCAGCCGCCGCGCTTTGGCCGTGTCCTCGTCGAGCGCAACTGCGATGTGTCCCTCATGGATGGCGAGCCAGCCGTGATCCACTCCAGGCTCGAGGCCGTCGATGAGGCTGTGCGCGCGCTGCAGCCAGCCGTTGGCCACCGCAGGCTCGCCCCGGAACAGCAGATGGTCCGCCGCGAGCCAGGCGGCTATCCGAGCCGCCGAACCCTTCTCGCCTCGCTCGAGGTACAGACGGTAGGCACGCTCTCGCGCGTCGAAAGTGAGCCGGTCTTCATTCAGCATCTGGCCGACCCAGCCCATCCCTTCGAGCGCCTCTGGGGTCTGGCCCTCGACCAGGGACTCCTCGAAGGAGGCTCTTGCGCCCTCCCAGTCCCCGTTGCCGAGGGCCGCCCAGCCCGCATCGAGCGGGGCCGCGCGGATCGGTTCCTCAGTCACCTTGCAGCCGAGTATGAATCAGGCTCGCGACATCCACTAGCTGCGCGGCGCGAGCGGCTGCCGCCGCCCAGGACCGCACGAGCTGCTGAGCACCTAGGCCCCTGTGGACACGCGGGTATCCCGCACCTCTTGATCTGCAAGTATTCAAGTGATAACTTGATTAACTTGGCGAGCGGTTCGGTGAAGGCGGCCTTGTTCGACGCCCAGGCGTCGGTGGCGCAGGCGCTCGGGAGCGGCCGACGGGCCGAGATCGTCGACGTGCTCGCCCAGGGAGAACGCTCCGTCGAGGAGCTCGCGAACGAGATCTCGCAGAGCGTCGCCAACACCTCACAGCATCTGCAGGTGCTGGCGCGGGCGGGGCTGGTGCGCTCGCGTCGCCAAGGGACGAGAATCTTCTATCGGCTGGCGAGCGAGCGGGTGAGCGAGCTGTGGGCGGCGGTGCGCGACGTCGCCGTCAGGCATGTTGCCGAGGTCGGCTTGCTTGCCGAGGACTACCTGGGCGCGCGGGACGAGGTCGAGCAGCTCTCCGCGGAGGAGCTCGAGCAGCGCCTGGCGCGCGACCAGGTGGTCCTGCTCGACGTGCGTCCCGAGTCCGAGTATCGAGCCGGCCACATCGCCGGGGCGCGCTCGGCGCCGCTCGATGAGCTTCCGTTCTTGTTGCCGAAGCTGCCGCGGCGGCGGGAGATCGTCGCCTACTGTCGCGGCCCCTACTGCGTCTACGCCGACGACGCCGTGCGGCTGCTCCACCAGCGCGGGTTGAAGGCGCGCCGACTGGACGTCGGCTTTCCGGAGTGGCGGCGCGCCGGTCGGTCGGTCGAGATCGCGAGCTGAGAGGAGATCCCCATGCTGCTACGCCCGTTCCTGAACGACGCCAGCTCCTGCGCCAGCTACCTGTTCGGCTGCGGAACGCACAGCAAGCTGGCGGTCGTCGATCCACATCTTGACCTCGTCGACGACTACCTTGCAACAGCGGCCGCGCTGGGTGCACCGATCGTCGCCGTCTTCGAGACGCACGTGCAAGCAGACCACGTCTCGGGATTGCCCGGGCTGGTCGAGCGCACCGGCGCGACCGCATATCTGCCGGCCGGTGCCGGCGTCGAGTTCAAGCACGTCGCGCTCGCAGACGGAGACACCGTCGAGCTCGGCAACACGCTCGTGACGGCTATCGCCACCCCCGGGCACGCGCCCGCCCACCACGCCTACACGGTCGCCGATCGTCGGCGCGGGACCGACGAGCCGTGGCTCGTCTTCAGCGGCGACTCGCTCCTGATCGGCGACGTCGGGCGCCCCGACCTGCACGTCGCCGACGACGCGCGCGGTCAAGCGCGCCTGCTGCATGCGAGCCTGCGCCGTCTGCTCGAGCTCCCTGACGGGGTCGTTCTCTATCCGAGCCACTACGCCGGCTCGGTCTGCGGCCGCGGCCTCTCCGGCAACCCCGTCTCGACGGTTGGGTTCGAGCGCGGCCATAACCCGATGGTCGCGCTCGCCGACGCAGAAGAGTTCGCGGACGCCCTGCTTGCCGAGATACCTGCGCGGCCCGCCGAGCAGCAGCAGATCGTCGCCACCAACCGCACCGGGCACACGGTGGTGCCGGCGTGACAGCCGCCGTCCGGCTGGGCCTGGGCGCCAACGCCCGCCAGTTCACGCTCCTCGTCGCGCTCAACGCGCTCGTCGGCGGACTCGTCGGTTTGGAGCGCAGCGTGCTGCCGCTCGTCGGCAAGCACGACTTCGGCCTCCGTTCGAGCTCGGCGATCCTCGCCTTCGTCGTCGCCTTCGGCGCCGCCAAGGCGCTGACGAACCTCGCCGCCGGCGACCTCGCCGATCGCATCGGCCGCAAGCGCCTGCTTGTCGCCGGCTGGCTCGTCGCGCTGCCCGTGCCGCTCCTGATCGGCCTCGCCCCTTCCTGGTGGTTCATCGTCGCTGCGAACCTTCTGCTCGGGATCAACCAGGGGCTGGCCTGGTCTATGACCGTGGTGATGAAGATCGACCTGGCCGGCCCAGCGCGGCGCGGGCTCGCGCTCGGACTCAACGAAGCAGCCGGCTACCTCGGTGTCGCGGCTACTGCCTTCGCGACCGGCGCACTCGCCGCCAGCTATGCACCACGCACCGTCGTCTGGGTCGGCGCCGCGCTCATCGCGGCCACGGGCCTTCTGGTCAGCATCTTCGCGGTCCGCGACACCGGCGCACAGGTCACCCTCGAGCAGCAAGCGCACACGGCTGTCGAGCCCGCGCGAGCCGGACTCGGCGGCGCGCTCGCCAACGGTCTGAAAAACCCCGTCTTGCGCAGCTGTAACCAGGCGGGGCTCGTCAACAACCTCAATGACGCGCTCGCCTGGGGCCTGGCACCGCTCTACCTCGCCGCCCACGGCGCCTCGGTCCGACAGATCGGCATCGTCGCCGCCGCCTACCCGCTCATTTGGGGCTTCGGGCAGGTGGCAACCGGCTGGCTCTCAGACCACACCGGACGCAAGCCGCTCATCGCCTCCGGCATGCTTGTCCAAGCGGTCGCACTCGGCCTTCTTCTGTTTGGCAACGGCCGCTTCGCACCCTCGCTCGCTGCCGCCATCCTGCTCGGCGCCGGCACCGCGATGGTCTACCCGACCCTCATCGCGGCCGTCTCCGACGCAACGCAACCACGCCAGCGAGCCCGCGTCGTCGGCGTCTACCGCTTCTGGCGCGACTTCGGCTTCGTCCTCGGTGCCCTGATCGCCGGCGTCGGCGCCGATGCCACCTCGCCCCGCACAGCGATTCTGCTCGTCGCGCTGCTAACAGCCGCCAGCGGCCTCATCGTCACCGGCACCTCATGGCGACCGCAACGAACGCTCGACCCGCTGCCGATCCGCTAGACCCCGCCGAGCAAGGCCTGTGACTTCTCGCCCCGCATAGCGGGGTTTGGCCGTTTTGGCCCCCAAACGGCCGGTGCGTTCTGGTGCGCTAACGGCGTTTACGCGACGGCTGCGATAACCGCTACTACGCAATCGCCAAGCTCTGGGAGTCAGCGTGGGCGGAATTCGCGGCCCATCCTCGCCACAACCGCAGATCCGCCAGGTGGATCTACTCGACGAACGTGGTCGAGGGCCTGCACGAGCGCTTCCGCCGCTCCACAGGGCGCTTGGCCACTTCCTTACCCGCAGGTTTCCGCGGCTGCTTCTCTACGCAACACTGTGAATGTGGAATGCAGCGACATTTGCTACACGCGAAGCGGCGACCTGTCGATCGCGTATCAGGTGATCGGCGATGGCCGGGTCGACCTCGTGTTCGTGACGGGCTTCGTCTCGAACTTGGCCTGGGCGTGGGAGCACCCGAAGATCGTCGAGTTCTACGAGAAAATCGGCGTCTTCGCGCGAATGGTTCGCTTCGATCGCCGCGGGACTGGACTGTCGGATCGGCCTACAAGTGTGGCGACGCTCGAGACGCGGATGGACGACGTTCGTGCTGTGATGGCGGCGGCGGGCCTTGATCGCGCCGTTGTGCTGGCGACCTTCGAAGCTGCACCGATGGCGGCGCTATTCGCGGCCTCATATCCCGAGCGCGTCGGGGCTCTCGTTCTTTTCAACCCCTACGCCAAGGGTGTCCGCTCGCCGGATTACCCATGGGGACGGAGTGCGGAGGAGTGGCGACGAGAGCTCGCCGAGCTGGAGAGGGGTTGGGGAACAACCGAGTACTTCGATCGTGTGCTGGAGCGCAGCTACGGCTCGGCCGCTGGTGATGAGAGCTTCCGTCGCTGGTTCATCAACATGATGCGCTACGGCGCGAGTCCCGGCGCAGCGCTGAACGTGCACCGAATGGCAATGGACGTCGACATCCGCGAGGTCCTCCCTGCGGTGCGCGTACCCAGCTTCATCATCCACGGCCCGCGAAACGCAGGCCACGCCCAGTTCATGGCGGAGCGTATGCCGGCGGCGCGACGACTCGAGCTTCGGAGCGGGGACGAATCGATTTGGCTCGTCGAGGAGGTGCCAGAACAGACGCGTCGGTTCGTCGGCGACGTTTGGATGGAGCCAGAGCCCGATACGGTTCTGGCGACGATCCTGTTCACCGACATTGTGGGATCCACCGAGCGCGCCGCAGAGGTGGGAAATCGGCGATGGAACGAGCTGCTTGGCCGCCACCACGCGTTGATCCGTCGGCAGCTGGACCACTTCCGCGGTCGCGAGATGGACACGGCTGGTGACGGGTTCTTCGCGACGTTCGATGGACCGGTAAGAGCAATCCGCTGCGCTCGCGCGATTAGCGACTGCGTTCGGGAACTCGGATTCGAGGTACGCGCGGGGCTGCATACTGGCGAGTGCGAGATCCGCGAAAACAAAGTATCCGGGATCGCTGTCAACATCGGCGCTCGTGTTATGTCATACGCTGGGCCGGGTGAGGTGCTCGTCTCGAGCACAGTTAAGGACCTCGTTGCAGGCTCGGGAATCTCCTTTGATGATCGCGGTCCCGCAACGCTGAAAGGGATAGAGGGAGAGTGGCGGTTGTATGCCGTGACAAGCGCACTCGAGCGTCACGCAGCCGCGCCTGCGGTCGCATAATCGTCAGCGAGTGACCATCTGATGGCCTGACCACGTGGCGCGTGAGGCCGCTACCAGTAGCGGACTCGAGGACTCCGAGCGAGCAACCAGAGACTGACCACGTTCAGCTGCTCCGCGTCCTTGTTCCGCTTAGGTGACATCTGCGACCTCCTGTTCCTGCTCCGGCACCTGGACGATGAAGGCGCCGCCGTGGGTAATGAGATGTGAGTTGGTGAGGGGCGTGCGGGCGAACGCTGGAAGACCTCCGGTCACCTCGGCCGGTCATCCGGGGATTACCGGCGACAGCCGGCTCCTTGCGACGATTTCAGGCTGATTCGCGTGCGGGATCTACGCGGGATGAAAAGAAGCCGGCGGTCGTCATGTCAAATACATATACAGATTTGCAGGGCTTTTAGAGGGAGCGCCGGACTCGAAACCCGCGACCTCCGGCGTGACAGGCCACGTCGACCATCGCAACGCGCAACCCACGGCAACGGTTTTCGCCTGTTTTCGCGCTTTTGCGCGCGAACCATTTGCCACCGGTCGCCAACGATTGCAACCAGCGGGCTCCATAAAGGCTCCATCGTTCGTCGTCAGTCTAGACAACGCCCTCTTGCTCGACGCAGTACCGGCCGAGCTCGGATGCCGCGGTCCACGGTAGGCGCTGGTGCGAAGACGATCCCTAACACGAATCTGACGAAAACGCGTGTGGCCTCGAGAGGACGCCGGAAGGCGCCCTCTCGAGGGCTCATCTTTAGTGATCTTGCCTTCGCATCCGGCGGCGGAAGCGCCGCTGGAGCTGGCCGAACTTCGTTCGACCGGCGATGGCGATGACTGCCACCGTCGCTGCACCGGCTGGCGCGAGTTGGACGGCGGTTTCCTCGACGGGGATTCCGAAGACGTGGCCGAGAATCATTGGAAGATCTCCGTCGCTTCCGTTAGTCGACGAAGCAGTAGGAATCGCTCGACGCATCCCCGCCTTGGAGGCGCGTCTGATGCACCCGCATCCCACGAAAGTCATCGCCGTGTGGGAAGAAGCGTGGGTCCACGCTCATGCCACCGCGGTCCGTATCGGCATCAATGCGCGCCATCCAGGCGCCGACCCCCTCCGGGTAGAAGACGTCATCCCAGCTCGCGTAGAGCGAGTTCGTGGGATACACGCGGCGACCGTCCCGACTGATCTCCACCATTTGTGGCCCGCCTCGCAGCCGCAAATCCGGCGCTGCGGGGTGCGAAGCGCCACGCACGATGCCGCCGAGATGTATCGACCCGGTCTCGCGTGGGTTGTGCGGGTCGCTGACGTCGTATTGCTTGAGCTCTCCGGTTCCCCAGCACGATACGTACAGCCAGCGGTCGTCGACCGACAGGTCGATATCCGTCACCAGTGGCGGGACGGCGCCGAACGGCTGCAGCGCCGGCGGAAGCTCAGAGGCATCGGCGGGCTCGGCGGGGATCGTGATCACCTTCTTCACCTGCCATTCGCCATTGTCCCGATGCCACAGCCACACCGAGGCGGAAAGGTCGGCGACGCTGATGACGACGCCGACGAAGCCCCACACCTTTCGCGGATCGTGCGCCGGCCGCAGCTCGAGCACCATCTGGTTCTCGTCGCCAAGGTCGATTCGCCGGAGAAGCTTGCCTTCGGAGAGGCTCCAGAAATTGAGGTGGTGTCCGAAGCGCCGCCCCAAGAGGTCCTCTGGGTTCAGCCCGTCCTCGAACATCGATGGCGTCGCCCACTCCGACGTCACGGCGACGTCCTCGTTCAGGTGCCACCAGATGTCGTAGCCGAAGTGCTGGTCGCCGCGATCGGTCTCCCAGGCGCGGGTCACCTCGAACGTTTCGTGGTCGATCAGCGCGACGCCTCCGGGACCGTCGGCGCCGTTCGCGCCACCGAGCGCCGAAAGGAAGATGCCGCCGGGTCCGCAGTGAACGGTGTGCGGGCGCGAATACCCTGCCTTGGAGGCAAGCTCGTCGGCCTCGATCGTGTGCGTGAGCTTCGGGTCCCGCGCGTCGGGCTTAGTATCGAGCACGTACGTGTTCGAGGAACGGAGCCCCGGTACGAGCAGGTACCGACGCTCGAGCCCGCCGTTGTGTGCATGTCCCTCGTGGCAGAGCGCGCTCGAACAGGCATTCCACCCGAAATGGTGCAATTCGTTCCCGGCCGTCGGGAGCTCCGCCCAGCCCACCACTTGGCCGTAGCTGGACGATTCGGCGTGGCAGTCGACGACTGTGATGGCGTCGGGCTGCGCACCGGCGGGGTCGAGGGCGGCCACGTAGGCGAGCTCCTCTGGGGGCGCGGCGATCGCGGCGGCAGGCGAACGATAGAAGGTCGGGTCCGGGCCGTGAGCCATTGCAACCTCCTCTTATCGATGAAAAACGAGGCGATTGTACGCCCGCGCTTCGGGATTGTTCATTCCCGGCCGATCGAGCTCGATCGGTGCCTGAGGCGCGAGGCCCGCGGGCGCGTCGGCAAGGGAGCCCCAAGGGCTGGGCAGCAAACGAACCGATCACGCGATGGTTTCCTTGCCTAGAACGGCAACAGAAGGGCCAGATTTGCAGCTATTTCGAGAGACGGGAGCGACGGGACTCGAACCCGCGACCTCCGGCGTGACAGGCCGGTCTTGGCGCTGCCGGCCTGGCCGGGGATAGGCGGGGATCTCCGCCGCGAGCGGCGTTTTCCGACCCCGTTGTTGCGGGGATTGCCCGGGGCGGGCGGGAGCCTGCGGCGACCTCGTGCGGTATCAGTGCGGGATGTGACGTTGCCTCAGTTGCGAACAGGCATAACGAGGGGACTCCGGCGCCGGCGCGGCTGGGTTTCCGAAGGCATTGCAGGCGCACGAGCCAGCGCGTTGGACGCTCGTTATTACAAACGTTTTACGAATGCGGATCCGAGTGCGCTGAGCCGGCGACAAATCCACTAGGTAAGGGATTGTCGCCTTTTAGCTAAGGCTTCTCAGCGCAATCGCTGGGCTTGATGGCTGAGGGTGTCGCGTCGCGCAACCGCGTGAAATTCGGTTTCGCTGGGTAGAGACTCCGCGACCCAAGGAGGACAGGAGCATGGTGAAGAGGTTTCTTCTCGCCGCCGCCGTCCTCGTCACCATCGGTGTGCTCGGACCCGCGACAGCGGTCGCTCGGGCACCGATGGTTCTCAGCGGTGGCGGCACGGGGACGTTCGACGGCATTCATCCGGGCTCACAGTTCGGAATGGGCGTCGTTTTCCGCGGCTCGAGCGTCCGAGGACATTTCAACTGCGTGATGGCCGGCCGATCGGCCTTCTCAGGGCTGCGGCTGATGAAGGTGGACGGTCAGGTCACCGCCGGCTCGGCCAGCCTGGCGGCAGGCACAGCGACCTTCAGCGGTGCCGGGACGCTGCACATGAACAACGCGAAGTCGCAGGTTGCGTTCACCGTCGAGGTGACGCGCGGCGGCCCGGGGGTCGGGACCCTGCAGTTGACAGTGAATGGCCCGCCCGTCGGGTTGTTCCCGCTGCCGGTAGAGCACGTCGCGACCGGACGGATCTCCATCCACTAGTCGTCTCAATCAACAAGCAAGGAGGATCCAATGAGACGGAGAACACTTGCGGGGCTCGCCGGCTTGACGCTGGCGATTGCCGTGCTGGCGCTTGCGCTGCTGGTCGGCGTTGCGGCCGGCGGACACGGCCCGGGCAAGGGTCACGGGAAAGGGCCCGGCACCCATGGCCGGATCGGCTTCCATTTCCTCGTCCTCAATCAAATCGCGGGCACGTCCGACCGCTTGATCGTGCAGGGCAACGGCAGCTTCAACCGAAACCGCGCCAGTGGTGGCGGGACCTTTGACCACTTCCTGGCCGGCACCGGACCTCCGGCGACGCTCGTTGCGACCGGGACTTGGAAGGCCGAGGACGTCGTCAGCTGGACGCCGGGCACAAGCCACGGCGTTCTCGAGGGCGGAACCCTTGTCATCCATGCGACGGTCAAGCCAATTGGACAGCCGGCGATCAAGAACGTGATGATCGAGATCGACTGCAACCTTGGCCCGGCCGGATTCAGCACCGGCAAGACCGAAGGAATCGTCGTGACGTTCCCGGGCGGGCCGGTCTTCACACCGACGCCGGCCTCAGCCACGGTCCCGAATACCGGACTGACGGTGTTCACCCTGACGAAGGGCCACAAGCACTAGGAAGCTTCGAAAGGGAAGTCTGCGAGCGCCGCGACGATCATTGCCGCGGCGCTCGTCAGTCCCATCACGCGCCGCGGGTCACCAGATGCGAAAAAGCTCACATATCCCGCGCAGGCGTCAGACTCTTAGCGAGGGTGCGAAGCCCGAGAAGCGAACGCACCCACTCCCAAGGCTGAGAACGGCGGCCTCCTCACGCAGGGGAGATTCATGACGGCCCCCGACCGGAAATTCTCACGCCGGCGGCTCCTCGAGGTCGCGGGCGCTGGTGGCGCCGGATTGTTGGCGTCACGACTTGCAAGCCCTGCTCCCGTGTGGGCGACTGCCCGGCCGCATCAGACGAACGTCGTCCTGCGCTGGAACGCCGCCGCCCTGCAAGGAGTCCGTGATTCCAAGCTCGGTCCGCCGATGGTTGCCCGAGCACTCGCGATCGTGCACACCTGCGTCTACGACGCCTGGACGGCCTACGACGAGGTGGCGATCGGAACGCGGCTCGGCGGCAGCCTACGCCGGCCTCCCGACGAGCGGACGCTCGAGAACAAGCAGGCCGCGATCAGCTTCGCCGCCTATCGCGCGGCAAGCGACCTCTTTCCGGGCAGCAAGGGGAGTGTTTTCGATCCCCTCATGCAGGAGCTCGGCTACGACGCCGGCGACACGTCGACCGACGGATCCGCAGCAGGTTGCGGCAACCTCGCGGCCAGGGCGGTGCTCGACTTCCGTCACCGGGATGGAGCGAACCAGCTTGGCGATGAAGCGCGTGGCGTCCCCGGCCTGGCCTACTCCGACTACACCGGCTTCGTCCCCGCGAACGCACCGATGGACATCCGCGGACCGCTCGACATCACGAGCGTGCACGACCCGAACGTCTGGCAACCGCTTCGCTACATCGACGCGACCGGAACGCTTGTGACGCAGTTGTTCGTCGGTGCACAGTTCACGCGCGTAGAGCCTTTCGCGCTGTCGCAGACCTCGCAGCTGCGCTCGTCGACGGGCCCCGCCCGGTACGGATCTGATCAATATCGCGATCAGGCAGCGGCGCTGCTTGCGATCAGCGCGTCACTCGACGACGAGCAAAAGATGATCGCCGAGTACTGGGCGGACGGCCCTCACTCGGAGCTGCCGCCCGGACACTGGGATCTGTTCGCGCAATACGTTTCGAACCGCGATCACCACGGTGCGAATGAGCGCGGAGTCGACCTCGACGTCAAACTCTTCTTCGCGCTGACGAACGCGATCTTCGACGCTGGCTTGTGTGCATGGGACAACAAGCGTGCGTTCGCATCCGTGCGGCCCGCGACGGCACTGCGCTACCTCTACAACGGCGAGACGATCCGCGCCTGGGCGGGACCGTTTCGCGGGACCAGCGATATCGCGGGCGAGTTGTGGGTCCCATACCAGCCGACGACATTTCCCACGCCGCCCTTCCCGGAGTTCTCGTCGGGACACAGCTGCTTCAGCGCGGCCGGTGCAGAGATCCTCAAGCGATTCGCGGGCAGCGACGACTTCGACGGTTCGGTGACGTTTGCGAAGGGGAGCTCTCGCGTCGAGCCGGGAGCCGTGCCGGCCTCTGATCTGACATTGCGTTGGAGGACATTCTCGGACGCGGCCGCGCAGGCAGGCATCTCACGGCGTTATGGCGGCATCCACTTCGAGCAAGGCGACCTTGACGCGCGCGCGCAGGGACGCGCCGCCGCCAGGAACGCTTGGGAGAAAGCGCTCAAGCTCTTCGGGCGCAAGCCAGACCGCCCCTAAAGACTGAGGCCCACGGGTCAAGCAGGAGCCGTTGACGCGACGGAAGCGACGGGGACTCGAACCCGCGACCTCCGGCGTGACAGACCGGTACAGGCTCAACCGGTACAACCGGCTCCCACCCGGAATTACAGGGCTCGAGCAGGCATGTCGTGCCGGCTCGAACCGGCTGTGACCGGCTACGACCGGCTGCCGCCCGGCTGGGCCTGTGTAGTACGCGTGTAGTCGGCTGTTGGCTACAAAGGCAACAAATGGGCGGGTGCGCAAGAATCAGCTGATCGATGATGAGCCGCTCCTCGAAGCCTGGCGACCTCCTCCTGACCATGAACGTGAGGAGAGGGTCGATTCATGCGGGATTCCGCTGACCATGCCGCTTCGCGTGCTCGTCAGTCGCCGCCGGTCGTCGCGTTTTGCGCTTTCGTGCGACCTCGGTGCGACCTGCACCGGGCGTTCATGCAGAACGTCGGCGCGGTCAACGACCACATCCATGGCTGCTTCCGCGCGACCGACTACCGCGCCACCGGCGCCGTGGGGCGCTGAAAGAGCTCGCCGCGCGCTAGGGGAGCGCGCCCGTGTCGAGCCACGATCGGAACCGCCGCACGTTCTCGTCGGTCCACGCGCCGTCGCACGGCATCTGACCGGCGGCGAGGGTCGCGTAGATCGCCTTCGCGTGGGTCCGCACGTCCTCGCACGAAGCCAGGTCGGTCGCGTTGTTCCGTCCCCTGCCTATGCCCGCCGTCGACGAGCTCGCGTTGCGCCTCGACACCCTCACCGTCGCCGCGGGCCAGGAGGTCTTCCACCAGGGCGACCACGGGCATCGCTTCTACGTGATCGAGGACGGGGAAGCCGACGTAATCGGCGACGGCCGCCTGATTCGCACGCTCCGGTCAGGAGACGGATTCGGCGAGATCGCCCTGCTTCACGACACGCTGAGGACGGCCACGGTGCGAGCGCGCACGCTGCTCCGGCTCTACTCGCTCGACCGGCACCATTTCCTCTCTGCAGTTACCGGCTACGAGTCGAGCGAACGCGAGGCGGAGACCCTGGTGCTCGACCGGCTCAGCGTCTTCAATCCGGCGCACTGAGCCGACGCTAGCCGGAGTGACGGAACTCGAACCCCCGACCTCCGAGCGTTAGAGTCACCGGGGGAGGGAGCGCGGGAGGCCGCATGCGTGACGAGCAGGAGTACATTGCAACCCGCGAGGAGCTTGCAACCCGCGAGGAGCAACTCCTCCCCAAGATCCAGAGCGAGCATGGGCTTTCGCGACGCCAGCTGCTGGAGCTGAGCGCTTCGAGTGCACTCGCGCTGCCTTTCCTCGGCGGGTTCGCTCGCGTCGCCTCGGCCGCGCAGCGGACGCGTAGGACGATCGTCAATGGTTTCGGTAACCCGTTCGTGCAGGACACGCCGCCGGACCAGTTCACTATCCTCGGGACTAACGCCGAGATGCGCTGGGACGCGGCGAAGGGCCTCCCGTACACGATTCCGAATGACCGCTTCTTCATCCGCGACCACACAGCGTCCCCGGTCCTGGACGTCTCGAACTGGACGCTGAAGGTGTTCGGCACGGGCCTCGAGGGCGCGCCCGACGTGAGTCATCCAGTGCAGTTCACCTACCAGGATCTGTTGCAGATGCCGGCCCGCACGATCACCTGCTATGTGGAGTGCGCCGGCAACGGCCGCAGCTTATACGGGTCACAGCAGGGCACGCCGGCTGCAGGCAGTCAGTGGCACCTCGGCGGTATCGGCGTCGCGGACTGGACCGGCGTGCCGCTGTCGTCCGTGCTGAAGCGAGCTGGGATCAACAAGAGCGCCGTCGACGTGATGCCGTCCGGGCTCGATCCGGAGTTCATCTCCGGGGGCGTGAACAGTGGGCACGTCCGCCGGCCGATGTCGGTCGAGAAGGCGATGGACGACGTGATCCTTGCCTACCAGATGAACGGCGAGGCGCTTCCCTTCGATCACGGCTTCCCGCTCCGCGCGATTGTGCCCGGCTGGATCGGGATCGCGAGCATCAAGTGGGTCGGCCAGATCGAAGTTTCCAGGTCGCCGCTCTTCTCGCTCTGGAACACGGCGCAATACGTCTTCACGGGCGGCAGCTACCCGCCCGGGCAGCCGCCGCTTACGACACAGGTGATGAAAAGCGCGTTCGAGCTCGCCCTCGGTGCGTCGCTCCCGGTCGGCGAGCAGCAGGTGCTGACCGGCCGTTCGTGGTCGCCGTCCGCGGGGATCCGCACCGTCGAGATCAGCACCGACGACGGCGCCACCTGGACGGAGGCCTCTCATACTCAGCCGAACATCGCGCAGGCGTGGACGCAGTGGAGCTTTCCGTGGACACCCATGACTTCCGGGAAGTACAACCTGATGGCGCGCGCGACCGACAAGAAGAAGAACGTCCAGCCGTCAACGTCGCCGTTTAACACCGGCGGCTACCTATTCGGCGCCGTAGTGAAGCACCCGGTGACGGTGAGCTAGAGCGGCGTAGAGTAGACAAGCTCGTCTCAGGTCCGGTCGAAGAGGTGTCCGCGACCCCTCCGGATTCATCTAGCCGTCAAGATCGCGTAGCCATGCGGCTTTCAACATGGCTGCGTTGCCTACCCTGACGCAGGTTCTCGTCTAGTTTCGCTCCGTCGTTTCCATAACGTTTCCAGGTTGACCGCCGCTCCGGCGCACCGGCGGGTCGTTTCTCGCGGGCGCGAGTTGGCTCTCTACCGCTGTGGATCCGCTGCTGCCAGTCGCCGCGATGTTCGAGGATCGCGGACGGTCGGAGGCACGCGTCGAGCGGGCCCTCGTGTAGAGGCGCCGACCCACGAATGCGCGGAAGCGGCGTGGGGGGCTCGGCGCTTGAAACCTGTGGGACACTCACTCTGGGTGATTATCGAGCCGCGGCCGTTCGCGGTTTGCCCCAGTAGCCGAAGGAGGCGGGATGACAACGACGGCGCACCGAACGGAGACTGGAACCGAATCGACCGCCGCCGCGGCAACCGGTCGCACGACTACGTCGCGGCGCATGCGGTCTTTGGTCGTGGTTCTTGCTGTGCTCTCGCTCATGCTGGCGTCTGGTGCTTCGGGCAGCCGCGCGTTGGGATGCTCCACGCCGCAGCCTGCGAATCCGACCACAACGGCGAGTCAGTTGGTGAACCGGTTCTTCGTCCTCCTCGAGCACAAGGATCACGCTGGGCTGCAACGCTTTCTCTCGCCTGGGTTTCAAGTCCAGCGCGCCGATGGAAGCGGAGCCGCAAAGAAGGACTACCTCGCTAACCTTGCGACGATCAACCGGTTTCAGATCACGCAACTTCGGGCGACGCGAGCCGATGGGGCGCTCGTCGTCCGCTACCTCGCACAGGTCGAGGGCGTCGTGAACGGAAAGCCTTATACGCCAGGGCCCGCGCCGCGACTCTCGGTCTTCGTCTGGAACGGGAAGCGTTGGCAACTTGCCGCGCACGCGAATTTCAATCCGCTGACTGGATAGTCGACTCACTGCAGACGGCCGCCGAACTGGCTCGACGCCGCAAACGAAAGCGCCGTGTCAAAAGCGGGAGCGACGGGACTCGAATCCGCGACCTCCGGCGTGAAAGGCCCGGTCTTGGTCTCGCCGGTCTGGGCGGGGATCGGCGGGGATTACCGGGGCGAGCAGGGCTTCCAACCGTCGCCTTGCGGGGGTTCG
>WNFY01002174.1_pt1 | contig 18689 bp, 13 predicted proteins | sample 5400091 | NCBI WGS metagenome assembly WNFY01 (sample SAMN13153364, study PRJNA577476) | soil metagenome | isolation source: 60 cm soil or saprolite under grassland replicate 1 | place: USA:California | collected 2016-06-15
TTCGCCGACCGGCAGCACCCCCGCCACCGAATGGATTTTCGTCGTCTCGAGCGCTTCATCGAGGCTCGTTTGTGGGAGAATGGTGGGGAGCCGCCGCGCGAGCATGGTCTTACCGCTGCCCGGCGGACCAATCATGAGGATGTTATGACTTCCAGCCGCCGCGACCTCGAGCGCGCGCTTCGCGTGCGCCTGCCCTTTCACTTCCCCGAAGTCGACGTCGTGCTTCGCCCGCTCGGCGAGCAGCCCGGCGAGATCGACGCGCGCCTCCGGCAGCTCGGCGCGGCCGTCCAGGAAGTCCGCCAGCTCGGCGAGATTGCCGGCCCCGAGCACGCGGACCCCGGAGACGACGCCCGCTTCCGGCAGATTCTCCCGCGGCAGCACCAGCGCCTCGAGCCCCGCCAGGCGCGCCGCCAGCGCCACGGGCAGCGCCCCGCGGACGGGGCGAATCGCACCCTCGAGCCCCAGCTCGCCGAGCACGGCGACCCGCCCCAGCCGCTCGGCCGAGATCTGCTCCGTGGCGGCCAGGATGCCCACCGCGATCGGAAGGTCGAACGCCGACCCGTCCTTGCGGATGTCGGCCGGGGCCAGGTTCACCGTGATGCGCTTCAGCGGGAAGGTGTACCCGGTGTTCGCGAGCGCGGCGTACACGCGCTCGCGTCCCTCTTTCACGGCACCTTGCGGCAGCCCCACCGTGGCGAACGTGGGGAGGCCGTTCGCGATGTCGGTCTCCACGTCCACCAAGTAGGCGTCGATCCCCAGGACCGCGGCGGAGCGGACACGGGCGAGCATGACATCAGGGTATGGTGGTCCGGCGGAAAGGTGGTAGGAGAATCCGCGCGCGAGGGGGGCGAAATCGCGCGAGCGCTAGGGACCTCGCCCGCTCACCCGCGTCACGCCCGTTCGGGGCGGTGCCGGAAGCGAGGGGAGGACGTCGAACGGCGCGCTGATCCCGACGTCGACGTGAGTGCCGGCGCAGGACAGCGTGTACCCCACGCCCAACTGGTCGATCTTCAAGTTCTCGAAGGTCGCGATGCCGGCATTCGGGGCCCGCCCAGTCCCGCTGGGCTCCAGAGTCGCGTTCTTCCCCGGGCTGCCGTCGTTTCCCTTCAAGCAGTACAGGACGTAGGGGTAGGATGTATCGACGTTGCCATACACGTCGAGGACGGCCACCTGCACCGGCGGCGTGATCGGTCGGTTCGGCGTCGTATTGCTTGGCTGCACAAGGTACTGGGGGTATTTGGCGGGACCGGGTTTGATGCCGAAGGACGAGCTCACGACCGCCGCGACACCATCCGCCGTCGCCTCGAGCCGGTAATCGCTGCCCGCCTTGGTGAGCCTCACGTCGGAGAACGTCGCCACGCCCGCGACCGCGTTTGCATCCCCCGCCAAATTGTCCCCGCCCGGGTTCGCGTTCGGGGCGATTTCGAGGTGTACGTTGCCCGTGAAGCTCGTGATCGTGTTCCCCTGGCCGTCCTTCATCGCGACCTTGACCGGTGCCATGATCTCGCCGGCCGTGGTCGTCGTCGGGTCCTGGGTGAACGCGAGGTGGGTTGCGGCGACGGGAAGGGCGACGCGGAGGTCCGCCACACTCTCCGGGTTCCCGCCGTAGGGTTGCCACGCGGTGTCACCCTCCATCCGCGCTTGCCAGTGGTAACCCGTATTGTCCTGCAACCCGCTCACTTGAACTAGGGCGGGCTCACCGCGTGGCGTCGCGGCGCTTGTGGCGTTCGGCTGGCCCTGGAAGTCGGTGTCGACGGGCCGTATCTCAACCTCGACGCGGGGCGTTGCGACGGTGGTATCGCGCACCACGGCCCGTACGACGATGGTCGGCTCCGGCGTGGACCCGCCGGTGGGGATCCGTGTGGTCATATCGCTGCGCAGCTGCTCGACCGATGCGAGGCCACTCCCACCGCCGCCACCCCCACCCTTCCGTCCCGAACCCAACAGCGCATCGAAATGGCAAGCGGCACCCAGCACGCACACCGCTGAGAAGGCCGAGCATGCCGTGATGACTGTCGCGGACGGCTTCCGATCTTTCGTCTTGCGCATGGTCTGCACTCCAGCGCCTCTTTTACACGGCACCGCGCCGCACGTTCTATACCTCGTCCGTCGCGAGCGGACGAACGGGTCATGGCGCCGCTGCGACAATGACGACCACTCGCCGTTGCCTTGAAATCCACGGAATCCACCGCCCCAACCGGCTGGTTGGAGTCGAGACTGCGAGTGATCCGGATCACTACGACGCCGGTCCCCCCGCATCGTGTTGTACGGACGCCCCGCACTTACGTCCAAATCTGTCGCTGTCGCGCGACGGGATTCGGGCGAGGTCCCGCGTTGCGGTCCGCATCGGGAAGCCGGACATTCCTGCATGTCCACGATCACGTGGGACGACTTCGCCAAGGTCGACATCCGAGTCGGCCGCATCGTTCAGGTCGTGGACTTCCCACAGGCCAGAAAGCCGGCGTTTCAGTTGCGGATCGATTTTGGGGACCTGGGAATCAAGACCTCGAGCGCGCAGATCACCAGGTACTACGACCAGGCCGACCTCGTGGGGAAGCTGGTGTTGGCGGTGGTGAACTTCCCGCCGCGCCAGATCGCAAACTTTTTCTCCGAAGTGCTGACGCTCGGCGTGGTGCTGGGCGACGGGGACATCGTGCTGGTGCACCCGGAGCGGGAAGTGCCGCCGGGGAGCCGAATCGCCTAGCGAGAGACGAGGTCGCCAGGGACGGGGAGCGAGGCCCCGTAGCGGGCCTCGACGTACTGCTCCAGAATCTTTAAGAATTCCGCGACGATCGCATCGCCCTTGAGCGTCACCTTGAGCTTGCCGTCCACGTAGACGGGTGCCTTGGGGTCTTCGAAGGTGCCGGGCAGCGAGATGCCGATGTCCGCATGTTTCGACTCCCCGGGACCGTTCACGACGCACCCCATAACGGCCACGCGCAACGCCTCCACCCCCGGATAACGCTCACGCCAGGCGGCCATCTGCGCTTTCAGATGGCTCTGAATGTCCTCGGCCATCTCCTGGAAGAACGTCGACGTGGTGCGGCCGCAGCCGGGACACGCGGAGACCTGAGGCGTGAAGCTTCTGAGGCCCAGCGACTGAAGCACTTGCTGCGCCACCTGGACCTCTTCGGTCCGGTCCCCGCCCGGCCGCGGGGTGAGAGACACGCGGATCGTGTCGCCGATCCCCTCCTGTAGCAGAATCGCGAGCCCCGCCGTGCTGGCGATGATGCCCTTGGCGCCCATCCCGGCCTCGGTGAGCCCCAGGTGCAGCGGGTAGTCGGAGCGCCGCGCCAGCCGCTGATACACGTCCACCAGATCCTGCACGCCCGAGACCTTCGCCGACAGGATGATGCGGTCGTGCGGCAGCCCGCACTCCTCCGCCAGCTCAGCCGAGCGCAGTGCGCTCGCCAACATCGCCTCGATCATCACCTCGCGCGCGTCGAGCGGATCCGACCGGCGGGCGTTCTCGTCCATCATCCCCGTGAGGAGCTGCTGGTCGAGGCTCCCCCAGTTGACCCCGATGCGCACCGGCCGGCCGTGGGTGAGTGCGACCTCGATGATGGTGCGGAAGTGCTCGTCGCGCCGCTTGGCGCCGACGTTCCCCGGGTTGATGCGGTATTTGGCGAGCGCGGCCGCGCACTTCGGATACTTGGTGAGCAGCAGGTGGCCGTTGTAGTGGAAGTCGCCGATCACCGGCACGGCCACGCGGGCCACGATGTCCGGCACCGCCTCGGCCGCCGCCTCGTTGTTGACCGTCACTCGCACCAGCTCGCTGCCCGCGTCGTGCAGCGCGCGCACCTGCGCCGCGGTGGCGCCCACGTCGGCGGTATCGGTGTTGGTCATCGACTGGACGACGATCGGGTGGGTGCCGCCCACCTTCACGCCGCCTACGTCGACGACGACGGTTTGCCTGCGGTGGTACTCGGTCACGCGTCCAATATAAGAAAAAAGACGTCGAGTAGAGACGTCACGCGAAACCGTCAAGCAAAGACGTCGCGCGAACCCGTACGTTGTTGCGCGACGCCTTTGTGCTACGCCTCTGCTTGACGTCTTAAAAGATCTTGTCTTGCACGACGATCCTCGCCTGCAACTGGGTCAGCTTGAGCGTCGTCTTCAGGCCCGCGGCGCCGGTATTAGAGACCGAGGCTCGGACACCGATGTACAAGCCGGAGCCTTTGAACAGATCCCTCGCGGAGGCGGCAAGATTCGGCGCGTTGATGGGTACGCCCGTCGTCGCGGCTGGAAACGAGGCGGGACCTATCGTCAACGCCGGCGCGCCACCGTAGACCACGGCCGGGCTGGGGTCGCTCGCCAAGAAAATCGCGTACGAAAGGCTACCCGAACTCGTGGGGTTGGTCACGTCGATGTTTCCCGTCACCCGGACGGTGTCGACGAGAGAGGAGCCGAGACCTCCTGGGAGATTTACCCCGACCGGCGTGATCGAGTCCGTGACGGACGTCCCCGGCGGCATCGGAGGCAGCGGGTCGGGCGTGAGCCGTAACGTGTCGCCCCCCGTACCCGTGAGGAAGCTATAGATGTCAACGTTTAAGATGGCGCGTCCTTCCCCACACCCCGTCACCGCCGCGAGGACCACCGCCGTCCAGAGCCACTTCGCGCGCATCCTGCCTCCTAATAGATCGAGAGCGACGTCGCCATCGTGATGCCGCGCTCGTTCGACAGCGAGTTGCTGTGCGTCCACAATCCCACGTCGAGGCCGAGCCCGCCCAATCGCACCCCCCCGCCAAACCCGAACTCGAGCCGTTTCCGCTGGTCGCGCGCCACGCCGCCGCGCACCGCGAACAGGCCAACCCGCTGTTCCCCACCGATGTGCACCACGCTGCCGCGCCCAGTGTTCAACACGTCCGCCCCGAGGGTCGTATTGCCGACCGTGTACGCGATATTCGCAATGTAGGACACGGGAAGCTTGGTCTTGGTCTCCACATGGTTCCCGACGAATCGCGAGTAGCTCGAGTCACGATAGAACGCGCTGTCCTGGCGCGTGTCGGGCCACGTGATGGTCGCGCCGATGTCGTTCACCCCGACCCCGATCTCGATCGGCCCGGAGACCCAGGCGACGCCGACGTCGCCACCGATGCCGTGGCCGAGCGTGTTTCCGGGCTTCGAGTACTGGGTCAGGGTCCGCCCGTCGGGGGTCACGGGGTTCGAGCCACCGAAGAGCGTGTCTCCGGTGATGAAGCCCGCGTCGCCATCGGTCCGCGCGTAGCCCACACCGATGTAATAGTGCAACGCGCCTCCCACGTAGAACCCGTGCGTCGAGTCCCCCGCGATGCGCCCGGCATAACTGATGGTCGGGGCGAAGCCGCCTGCTACGAGCCCGTGCACCAGGGCGCTGTAGCGAGTGTTGGTGTCGGCGGGCTGCGAATCTCGCAGGAAGCCGAGCAGCGTGTCGCCGAGCTGAAATGCTACGTCGTCGTGCAACCATCCCATGACACCCACGCGGAAGCCCTTGTATCCGAACCCGGGGTCGAGCGGGCGGCTCGAGCCGCTGATGCCGAACTGGTCCTCGGGAACGAGGATCGCTGCTTGCCCCAGATTCACGATCAGCTGGTTCTTCCCGATCGTGAGGGCGACGTCGTTGGTCGGGGTCGGGGCCTGCTTCACTTCGAGGTAAAGTGGGAGGTTGAGAATCGTGTTTACAACGAGGATCGGGTTGAAGCCCCGCGACTTCGGGTCGAAGGCCGGGTCACTCGAGAGGTGCGGGTGCTCGTGCAGAAACTGAATGATCCCGAGCGGAATCGGAATGGTCAGCTTGGGCTGGCCATGGCGCTCGGCCTTGGTCTGGACGGCCCGGTACGCCGGATTGTAGCGGGCGACGCTGCCGGAGCGGCCGAGGCTCAGGCCGCCCATGCCGATGCGACGCGCGTCGGTGACCAGCCACTGCGCCGCCGCCGGCCTCACCGCGCCGCCGACCAGGACCGCCAGCCCGAAGACCACGACGAATGTGCGCACGCTGCTCCCCGTGAAGTGGGTGAATGATCGACGTTTCCGCCCGGGGCGGACGTGAGCCCCGTCACCTCCCGGAGCGGGAAGGCGACCCCTGGAACCGGATGGTGACGGTCGTCCCGCGTCCCTGCGCGCTCGTCAGGCCGACGGTCCCGCCCCAGCTCTCGACCAACCGCCGCGCGATGGCGAGGCCCAGGCCGGATCCGCTCGACGTGGTGGAAAACGCCGGATCGAACACGCGCGGCAGCACGTCCGGGGCGATCCCCCGGCCGTCGTCTTCCACGGCGAGGCCGCACCCGCCGTCTGAGATCCGCACCGTCACATGGCGGGCGCCCGCGTTGCGGGCGTTCTCGAGCAGGTTGATGAGCACCTCCTTCACTTCGTCTCGCCGGGCGGACGCGGGCGCACCAGACGCGCCCGCGAGGCCGACCGTGGCCGCGGCCTCCGCACCGCCGAGCGTGTACAGGTGCACGACCTCGTGCGCTACGGCGTAGACGTCGACGGGCTCGAGCGGGAGCGCCTCCGCCGCCGGCGACGCGAAACGCGAGAACGCGCGCGCGATCGCGTCCAGGCGGTCGATTTCCGCCAGGATCCGCCCCGCCGTCTCCGCCAGGGTCGCGTCGAAGTCCCGGCCGTCCTTTTTCTCGCGCGCGCGCTGCAAGTGCTGGATGCCGAGGCGGATCGGGGTGAGGGGATTCTTGATCTCGTGCGCCACCTGCCGCGCCATCTCGCCCCAGGCGAGCACGCGGGCCGCGCGGGTGAGGGCGGTGGCATCGTCCAGCGCCACGACGCAGCCGTCGGGCGCCGGCCCCAGCGATGCGAGCTGCACGCGGATCTGGCGCCCCCCCACGGCGAACTCACCCTCCACGATGCCCTCGGTCGCGCCGTCGAGAAACTGTCGCACGGCGTTCCAGACGACGAGCCACTCCGGCGGCGCCGCCGGCGGCAGCAGATCGCCGGGGGCGAGGGGCGCGCCCAGCAGCTCGGCGGCGCGTGGGTTCGCCATCGTGACGCGCAGCCCGTCGTCCACGGCGATGACCCCGGTGGCCACGTTGGCGAGCACCTGGGCCGTGCGCCGCCGCGCCTCCTCGAGCGCGCCCTGGCTCCGCGTGACGTCGGCCGCCATGCGCTCGAACGCCGAGATCACCGGCTCGAACTCGCGCGGCGCCCCCGGCGGGAACGCGGGCACCGGAGCGCCGCGCCCGACCGCGCCGGCGGCTTCGCGCAGCGCGGCGACGGGGCGCGCCAGGCCGCGCGCGGCGAGGCCTGCGAGGTATACGGCGGCCACGAGCCCGACCAGCGTCGCGAGGATGAGCACCAGCGCGAGGTCTTCCTGCTGCTGCCGCACCCGCTCGTCATCGAGCAGCTGCGGGACCGCCAGGACCTCCTGGACCCGGGGTGACTCCGAGCGCACAACCAGATAGCCGACGCGAATCGAGCGGCCGGCCGTGCGACCGTCATCGGTGAGCTCGAGCTCGTCCCGGAGCGCCAGCCGCACGAACGCGTCCGGGGCGAGCAGCGGATCGACCAGGCCGAGCTCGCCCAGCACCGGGGCGCTCGTGCCGGCCAACACACCGTCGCGGAATACCCACAAGTCCGCGTCGAGCCGGTCGCCCAGCTCCACGATGGACCGCGCGACCGCGGCGGGGCGGTCCGAGACCACCGCTCCGGCGGTGGCCGCCGCGTCGCGCAACGTCTGGCTGATGAGGAGATCGCCCGCTCGCCGCGCCTCGTCGCCCAGCCGGGCGAAGCTCCACACGGCGAACAGCAACACCGGTAGCACGACGAAAGCGCTGAGCGCCGCGGCGAGTCGCACACGATAGCTCGTTCGGAGCGCGTCCAAAACGGGCGGCAGCCGCGGCAGCCACGCGCCCACGAGGAGCAGGCTCACGATCCAACAGAGGGCGAGCACGCCCGCGTCCACGACGACCACGAGGACGCCGCGCACCAGCAACGCCCAGGGATCCCGCAAGTCGACCGTCAGATGCACGTGGTGCACGCCGTCCGACAGCTCGACGCGGCGCTCCCCCCGCGCCGACCAGCCGCGCCGCGTCCAGATCACCCTGGCGCTCGCCTTGGCCGGCGGCGGCGCGGGAGGCGACAGCGTGATGTCGTACGGCGGCTCGACGGGCGCCGCTCCCTCCAGGAAGCGCGCGACGCGCGCCGCCGGAATGAGCCTGGTGCGCGGTCCCACGCCCACGATCAGCACGTCCGCGCCGGCGCCTCCGAGCGGCAGCACGAGCACGTAGTGAACGCCCGGGCTGCGATCCAGCCGCTCGACCCGCGGGCCGCGCGCGGTCTCGGGCGAGCGGACGAACGCCGCCACCAGCGACGGCGGCAGGTCCATGGTGGAGAGCGGGATCTCCGCCTCGGGCTCGCCCGCGCGCGTCCACACCGCGAGACTCGCCGGGTAGTCGTCGATCGCGAGCGGCGACGCGAGCCACCAGGTGTAGACTTCGCCCGCGGTGCGAGGCGGCACCGCCGGCGGGGCGGTCCCGAGGCGCTCCAGCAGCGACACGGCTCGTGGATCGGCCGCGCGGCCCAGTCCCTCGGCGTCCCGCTCGGCAAGCCCGAGGCGACCTTCCGCTGCCGCGCCCCAGGTGACGAGTGCGGCGGCGGTGCCGGCCACGGTAGCGATGCCGAGGACGGCCCACCGACGCGGCGCCGGTACGAGCACGCCGGCCAGTGCGGGGAGCCACACGAACGTGTACCAGTCGGGCCACGCACCGTACGGACTCCACAGCCACAGCCCCGCCAGCGCGGCGACGCCCGCCCACGCGCACGCCGCGGGGAGGGTCCATGGGACGCGGCGCGGCTCGCCCGCGCCGCGTACCAGTGCCGCGGCGGCGAGCACCAGCGCCATCGCCGCAGTCGCGACTGCCGCCTCCCACGACATCCACAACCCGAACCCCACGCCGCCTGCCGGCGGGGCGATGCCTCGGCCGAGATAACGCACCAGGAACGGCGCCGCGAGCACGAGCGCCGCCGCGCCGAGCACGTGCCACCAGCGCCGCGCGAGCCCACGCCGCCACAGCGCGCTGGCGGCACAGAGCGCCACCACGCCGAGCACCGTGAGCGCGCCGGCCGACGCGCTGAACACCCCGAGCACGGGACGGTAGAACGCGGCGGGTGAGAACAGCTCCGCCATGTGCAGGGAGGAACCGATCGGCGCGCGGGCCACGCACCACACGCCCACGAGCACGACCACCCAGCGCCAGCGGCCCGGCGGCGCGGCGAGGCAAGCGAGCAGCAGCGCGGCGACGACGACGATCGCGGCCCGCTGGGTCGCGCCGCGCAGTGCCGCGAGTTTCGCGTCGCCCTGGGCGGGCGGCACCGGCCGGACGCTGAACAGGGTGTCGCCGTGCTCGCAGGAGATCGGACAGTAGTCGAAGACGTCCGGGTCGTGCGGTGCGAGGCCGGGGGTGTAGAACCGCAGCGCCACGCCGTATGCGTCCTCGAGCCGCGCGCTCAACGCGCGGCCCCGATCCGGTGCCGCCGGCACCGCATCGAGCAGCACGGTCCCCACCGTACTCCCGCCGTCCAGCGTCTGGCGCCGGGCCTCGAGCGACACGTAGAATGGTGTGATGACGGCGCGCAGCTCTGCGGTGTCCCGCGCGGGAACGAACCGGTGGCGACCCGCCCACGCGACGGGTTCGCCGTCGGGGGCGAGGATCACGACGCCCCGCTCCACCCCGGGTGTCCGCGACCCCGAGCGCACGGCGTCCCGCACCAGCGCGAACGCGGCTTCGCGCGGGAGCAACGCGGCGGTCATGCCGCGCTCCGCGAGCCGCCGCGCTTCGGCGACGGCGGCGGCCAGCGCCCCCTTCAGCGCGGAGGAATCCCGGGGGAGCCGCCCCGCCCGCACGTCGGGCCAGCAGCACTCGATCCGCTGCACCTGCCGCACCCCGAGCACCAACGTGGCCCCGAGCGTGAGGCAGGCGACCGCGACCGCCGCCGGCGCCGCGCGACGGAGGGATAGAGGCCGGCGGGACCTCCTGACGGCGAGCCATGTGACGGCGACGGCCGCCGCGGCCGCCGCCCACGCCCAGCCCGCCCCGCTCCCGCGCAGCCACTCCGCGGCGGCGATGGTCGCGGCGCACGCCGCGAGCGCGACGTGAGCGCCCCGCTGCACCTCAAAACCCTCGTCCCCGACGAGGTGCGTTTCATTCTTGAGCGCGATGCCCGCCTCCTCGTACCGGTGGGAACCTGCGAACAGCACGGCCCCCACCTCCCGCTCGGTTGCGACACCATCATCGTCGAGCGCCTGGCCGACGACCTCTCCGGAGCGCTCGAGATCCTGCGCGCCCCGACGATCGAATATGGGGTCAACACCGTCACCAAGCGGCCCTTCCCCGGCAACGCCTCGGTCCGCCGCAAGACGCTGCACCGCTGGATGAACGACCTGCTCGGATCCTGGGAGGAGGCGGGGGTCGAAAGCTTCATCATCCTGACCGCCCACGGCCACGACCCGCATCAGGAGGCCCTGTCCACGCTGCGCACCCGCCAGGCCCGCGTCTTCACGGTCGACGTGTTCGCCCTGGACTTCAGCGATGACCTGGAAGACCCCGACGGACCAATGCACGGCAGCGAGCTCGACACGTCCCTGCTGCTCCACCTCGCTCCGGAGCTCGTCCGCATGGAGCGCGCCCAGGACTTCGTGCTCCCGGAGAAACAGCGCACCCGCTACCTGCGCGCCAGCGCCGGGTCTCTCCCCAAGCGCTCCCCGGGATCGCTCGGACGGCCGTCGATCGCGACGCCGGAGAAAGGGGAGCGGCTCTATAAGATGATTTATGACCGCGTCGCGACGCGAGTGCTCGGAGCGCCCGTCCCGTGACCCCTCTCCTGCTCGCGCTCGTCGTGCTCCAGAGCCCCGTGGACGAGGGTACGCTCGTCGTGCGGGAAGACACGGTCGAAATTGCGCGTGAGGCGTTCCGCCTCACGGCGGTGCGCACGGGCGCCGGTGTGACCCGCTGGACGCTCGCCACGACCATCCGCTATGATCGCAGCCGCCCGGTAATGGTGCTCGATCCGATCGTCGAGCTCGGATCCGATTCGAGCCCCGTGAGCCTGGAATACACCGTCGCCGACCCGCGCGAGCCGTTGCGCATCCTCGGACAGCTCACGCGCGGGCGGTTCGTCGTCCGGCTGTTGGGCCGCCGCACCGAGCGGGCCCGCGAGTTCCCCGCTCCGCCTCCCACGGCGGTGGTCGACGATTCGGTGTTCGCGCTCTACCTCCCTGTCGCCTGGCAGGGGCGCGCCCGGCCGGTGGCGGTCACGGCCGTCTTCCCTCGTGCCGGACGTCGGGAGGTCCTGACGGTGCAGGACCAGGGCGTCCAGTCCACCACGCTGAACCACGACGCCGCGGCGCTGCGGCACATCACGGTGACTGGGGGTGAGAGCCGGCTGGTGCATCTCTGGCTCGACGCCGACGGGCGGCTCGCGAAGGTCGAGGTGCCGTCGCGACGGCTCGTCGCCGAGCGGGCGCCGGCGTCCTGAGGTTAGATTCGTCCCGTCCGGAAACTTGCAGCGCGCGCGCCGCGTATGAGGAAGCTCATGAAGCCTTTGCTCTTGTCCGTCGGGCTCGTCGTCTGCCCAGCCCTCGCCGTCTCCCAGCAACCCGGCCCCGCGACCCTCTCTCTCGCCGACGCGATCGCGCTCGCCCGGCAGCACAACCCCGCCTACCGGCAGACGATCCACGACCGCTCGCCGGCGGCCTGGGGTGTCCGAAACGCCTGGTCGAGCCTGTGGCTCCCCAGCGTGACCGCGTCGGGCGGGGTGGGCTACGCGGGCCCGGGCGAGCAGAATTTTCTCACCGCGAGCTTCTCGCAGAGCGTCTCGACGTGGTCTTCGAACTATAGCTTCCTGCTCGACTGGACGTTGAACGGGCAGACGCTCAGCGAGCCGGGGCTCAGGAAGGCGCAGCTGAACGCCGCGCAGGCCGATGTCGTCGGCGCGGAGACGAACCTGGTGACCGCAGTGACCCAGCAGTACCTGACGGTGCTGCAGGCGCGGGACAACGCCGAAGTGGCCCGGCAACAGCTGGATCACGACGAGCAGTTCTTGAAGCTGGCGCAGGCGCGCTACGAGGTCGGTCGCGCGTCGCTCATCGACGTGCGGCAGGCGCAGGTGGCGCGCGGCGCGGCTGAGGTGTCGCTGTTGCGCGCGCGTACCGCCGTGCAGGTCGAGAAGCTGCGGCTGTTCCAGCAGATCGGCGTGTCGGCGCCGGTGGACCTCGGGACGGTGCAGCTCACCGATACGTTCAGCGTCCAGACGCCGACCTGGCGGTTGAGCGATCTGCTCGAAATGGCGGAACAGCAGAACCCGTCGCTCAAGGCGCTGCGGGAGCGGGAGCGCGCCGCCGGCTGGGGCGTGAAGGCGGCGTCCTCGAGCTGGGGTCCGTCGCTGGCGCTGTCGGCCGGCTGGTCCGGCTTCACGCAGAAGCTCTCCGACATCAATCCGACGATCGCGAGCTTCCGCGCCGGCGCCTTGGCCGACTCGACCAGCTGCATTTACGCGAACAACGCGTGGTACAACGCGGGATCGGGACAGCCGCAGCAGGACTGCTCGATCTACGCGTTCACGCCGCAGCAGGAGCAGGCGTTCCGCGATCAGAACAGCCGCTATCCGTTCCACTTCACGCCGCAGCCGTTCCAGGCGCGCCTCACCGTCACGATCCCGTTGTGGGGCAACTTCCGACAACCGCTGCTGGTATCGCAGGCCAAGGCGCAGCAGCAGGATCTGCAGGAATCGGTGCGGGCGCGGGGGCTCCAGGTGCAGACCGACGTGAGCCAGGCGTACCTGACGCTCGAGACGGCGTTTCAGACGATCGCCATTCAGGACACGAATCGCACCGCCGCGCGCGAGCAGCTGCAGCTCGCCACGGAGCGCTACCGCGTCGGCTCGGGGACGTTCTTCGAGCTGCTCGACGCCCAGGTCGCGGGGCTGCGCGCCGAGACCGACTACATCAACGCCGGGTACGACTATCACAAGGCGCTGGCCGCGCTCGAAGCGGCGGTCGGCCGGCCGCTGCGGTAACCGGGGGTCCGACTGCCATGTCCAAACGGAGCAAAGTGCTGGTGGGTGCGGGTGCCTTGGTGCTCATCGTCGGGATCGTGGCGATCAGCGCCGGGGCGCGGCGCGACCGCGGCCAGGAAGTGCGGCTCGAGACCGCGGGACGGCGCGACCTCGTCGCGGCAGTGACCGCGAGCGGCAAGATCCAGCCCAAGAAGAAGGTCGACGTCTCGGCCGACATCACCGGACGCATCACGAAGATCGCCGTGCGCGAAGGCGACTTGGTGAAGCAGGGCCAGTTCCTGATCCAGATCGACCCGACGATCTACGAGGCGAACCTGCAGCAAGCGGCGGCCACCATGGCCTCGGCGCAAGCGGCGGCGGTGCAGGCGAAGGCGAACCAGGACCAGTCCGAGCGCGCCCTGCGGCGCACCAAGGAGCTCCACACCCAGAGCCCCAACCTGATCTCGACGGAGCAGCTCGAGCAGGCGCAGACGGCGTTCGACATCGCCGAAGCCAACCTGAATGCGGCGCAGCACCAGGTGGACCAAGCGCGCGCCGCGGTGCAGTCGGCGCGCGACAATCTCCGCAAGACGACGCTCATCGCGCCGATGACGGGCCGGGTGACACGACTGGCGGTGGAGGAGGGAGAGGTGGCCGTGCCGAGCACGTTCTCGAAGGACATCGGCCTGCTGCTGACCGTCTCCGACCTGTCCGTCATTCAGGCCGAAGTGAAGGTGGACGAGACGGACGTGGTACGGGTCCACCTCGGCGACTCCGTCGAGGTCTCGATCGACGCGTTCCCCGATACGGCGTTTGTCGGCCGTGTGACCAAGGTGTCCAACTCGAGCGTGCGCGACGCAACCTCGGGCGCTACCGGCCAGAACGACCGGGCGGTGGACTACGAAGTCGAGATCACGCTCGACAAGCCGCCCGCCGACATCCGCCCCGATCTCTCCGCCACCGCACGGATCGTCACCGATACGCGCAAACAGGCGCTGTCGATCCCGATCATCGCGCTGACGGTGCGCGAGAACAAGCCGGGGTCGACCGAGACCCACCCGGCGGACACGGCCGCCGCCCGGAAGAAGAAGGAGACGGAGGGCGTGTTCGTGGTGAAGGGCGGGATCGCGAACTTCCGGCCGGTCAAAGTCGGCGTCGCCGGAGACGAATACTTCGAGGTGACGACCGGCTTGAAGGCGGGCGACTCGATCGTCGCCGGGCCCTACCAGGCGATCCGCGATCTCAAGGAAGGCGCGCGGGTGCGCGCCATGAAGCAATCGGCCGACTCGGCGAAAAAGAAGACCACGTCATGACGGCGCCCGGGCCCGACCTCATCATCTTCACGCAGGACCTGGTGCGCGAGTACGACATGGGCGGGGAGGTCGTGCGCGCGCTGCAAGGCGTGAGCCTGCAGATTAAGCAGAACGAGTACGTGGCCGTCATGGGGCCGTCGGGGTCCGGCAAGTCCACGCTCATGAACCTGATCGGCTGCCTCGATACGCCCACGTCCGGTGAGTACTGGCTCAACGCCCAGCAGGTCTCCGACCTGGACGACGACGCGCTCGCCCGCATCCGCAACAAAGAGATCGGGTTCGTGTTCCAGACCTTCAACCTGCTCCCCCGCGCAACGGCGCTGCACAACGTGGAGCTGCCCCTGATCTACGCCGGACACGGCGCGCGCGAGCGGCGCGCCCAGGCGCAGCACGCCCTCGAGCGCGTCGGGCTCGCCGACCGGATGGAGCACCGGCCCAACGAGTTGTCGGGCGGGCAGCGCCAGCGCGTGGCCATCGCGCGGGCGCTGGTCAACGAGCCCTCGATCCTGCTCGCCGACGAGCCCACCGGGAATCTCGACTCTACCACCAGCGGCGAGATCCTGCAGGTGTTCGCGGAGCTGCACCGCCAGGGCCAAACGATCGTCATGGTCACTCACGAGCACGACATCGCGGCCCACGCGGCGCGGGTGGTGACGCTGCGCGACGGCCTGATCGCCACGGACCAGCGCCAGGCCGCCTAAATGCCGGTCTTCGAAGCGTTCCGGCTCGCCCTCCAAACCATCCGCGCCCAAAAGCTGAAGAGCGGCTTCTCGCTGCTCGGTGTGTTCATCGGCGTCGCGTCGCTCATCGCGGCGTGGTCGATCGTGAACGGGGTGAACCGCTACATGACCGAGAAGTTCGCCCAGACGCTCTTCGGGGTGAACACGTTTCAGCTGCGGCGGCGCCCCATGTTCACGCCGAACGTGCCCGACTCGGTGTGGCGCGCGTGGTGGCGGCGCCCCCGCATCAAGTTCAGCGACGCCGAGGCGGTGAGCGCCGCTCTCACCGTGCCTGTCGTCACGGCCTGGCAGTCGAGCGAGAACGTCTCCGTCTTCTACGGCGGCAAGGAAGCGCGCGATATCGAGCTCACCACCGCCAGTGAGCGCTACTTCGACATCAAGAACCTGCGGCTCGCCCTGGGCCGACCGTTCACCGCCCAGGAAAACCGCTCCGGCGTGCCCGTGGCCGTCCTGGGCGACGCGGTGGCCAAGCGGTTGTTCGCGGATCGGACTCCGCTCGAGCGCAGCGTGCGGATCGGGGGGATCGCCTATCGGGTCATCGGCGTGGTGGATAAGCAGGGCAGCATCCTCGGATTCCCCCTCGACCGCTTCGTGGTCGTGCCGGCCCTGTCGCCCGCCCAGAACCTCGTGAACCCGCCCGGCGTGCTGGACGCCTTTCTCGTGAAGGCGCGGTCCGAGATCGAGATGCGCGAGGCCATGGAGGTGGCGGAGGGGGTCATGCGCAGTCGTCGGCACCTGCGCCCCAAGCAGGACAACAACTTCGTGCTCGACACGTCCGAGGGGGTGCAACGGTTCTGGGCCGGGATCAGCCGGATCCTGGTCGTGGTGCTTCCGAATATCGTGGTGGTGTCGCTCGTGATCGGCGGGATCGTGATCATGAACATCATGCTCATGTCCGTCGCGGAGCGGACCCGCGAGATCGGGTTGCGGAAGGCGCTCGGCGCGCGGCGCCGGGACGTGCTGCGGCAGTTCCTGGCCGAATCGGCCGCCATCGCCACCGTCGGCGCCGCGTTCGGTATCGTCGCCGGCATCGGGCTCACGCTGCTGATCAACGCGGCGAGCCCGCTCCCAGCCACCGTGTCGCCGCTGTCGGTCGTGCTGGGCGTGGTGATGGGCGCGGGCGTCGGCGTCGTCGCCGGCGTCTATCCGGCCAGCCGCGCCGCACGACTCGACCCCATTGCGGCGTTGCGCCAGGAGTAGCGCGTGACCGCCCTGTTCGAAGGCGTCGGCATCGCCCTCACGTCACTGCGGGCCCACAAGATGCGCGCCGCGCTCACGATCCTGGGCGTCGCCATCGGGGTCACGGTCGTGATGGTCATCGGGGCGTTGATCAGTGGCTTCAACAAGGGCATCTCCGACATGCTCTCCTCGCTCGGCCCGAAGACGTTCTGGGTGGGCCGCTATTGGGGTGGGCAGGGCGACGTGGATCCGGAAGACCCGGATCCGTGGCGTCGGCGTCCACCGATGACGATGGAGGAGGCCACCCGCCTCGGGCAGCTGCCGTCCATCGCCTTCGTGGTCGTCGACGAGAACACTGCGGCGGACATCGACTTCGAAGGCCACCGCATGTCGGCCATCAGCATCCGGGGCCGCAACGCCGACTGGCCGAAGATCGAAGGCGGGCATATCCACCCCGGTCGCTCGTTCTCGCACGTGGAAGACGCCGCCAACAGCCACGTCGCGGTCGTGAACACCAAGCTCGCCGAGAACCTGTTCGGGCAGCGCGACCCGATGGCGCGGCGCATCAAGATCAGCGGCGTGCCGTACGACGTGATCGGCGTGTACGACCCGCCGCCCCACCTGTTCGGCGGGGACGAGCAGCCGCAGGCCATGATCCCGCACGGCACCTTCACCAAGGACCTGCAGTACTGGCGGGGCTGGATGGACATGTTCGTCGTCCCCCAGGACTCGGTCTCCCTCGAGCGGGCAATGGACGACGTTACCATGGCCCTGCGGACGATGCGCGGGCTCCGGCCGGGGCAGCGGAACAACTTCGATGCGGTCACGCAGGAAGTCTACGTGAAGGCCATCAACAGCTTCACGCTGGTGGCGCGGGTCCTGATGATCGCGCTCTCGATGGTGGGCCTGATGGTCGGGGGCATCGGCGTCGTCGCGATCATGATGATTTCGGTCACGGAGCGCACGCGGGAGATCGGCGTGCGCAAGGCGCTGGGCGCCACGCGGCGCGAGATCCTGTGGCAGTTCCTGGTGGAGGCGGCGACGCTCACGCTGGTGGGCGGCACCGTCGGCATGGTCGTGGGCTGGCTCATTTCGCTGGTGCTCGCCGGCGCCACACCGGTTCCCGCCTACGTCCCGCTCGGCTCCGTCGTCCTCGCCCTGGGCGCTGCCGCGGTGACCGGGCTGCTGTTCGGCATCTATCCCGCGAGCAAGGCCGCACGACTCGATCCGGTCGAGGCACTGAGGTACGAATAGATGGCCTTCTGGGAGGCCGTCCGTCTCGCGCTGCAGACCATCCGGGCGCAGAAGCTCAAGAGCGCCTTCTCGATCATCGGCGTATTCATCGGCGTGATGTTCCTCATCGCCGTCGTGTCCGTCGTGCAGGGGATGAACCGCTACATGACCGACAAGTTCGCCGGCACGATCCTCGGCGTGAACACCTTCCGTCTGCGGCAGTTCCCCGACGTGCAGCTCGGCAACGTGACCGACTCGACGTGGCGGGTGTGGCGCCGCCGGCCGCGGGTGAGCTACGACGATGCCCAGGCCGTGATGCGCGGGGTGACGATCGCGGTGTCCGCCGCGTGGGAGTCGAGCACGCGGGCCGCGCTCACGGCGGGCCGCCGGCAGGCCAAGGACGTGGAGGTCACGGCGGCGACGGAGCTGTACTTCGAGATTCGCTCCCTCGGACTGGAGCGGGGCCGCGCCTTCACCGCGCAGGAAGTCCAGGCCGGCGTGCCGGTCCTCGTGCTCGGCCACGAGCTGGCGGAGAAGCTATTCGAGAGCCAGGATCCGATCGGCCGCGAGGTGAGAATCTTCGACCTGCCGTATCGGGTCATCGGCGTCGTCGAGAAGCAGGGCAATCTGTTCGGGCTGTCGCTCGACAAATTCGCTGTGGCCCCCGCGACCGCTCCCCTCAAACGCTACGTCAACGAGCCGCGCGTGGTCGACGCCCTGGCGATGAAGGCCCATTCCCAGCCCGAGATGCGCGAGGCGATGGCGCAGGCCGAGGCGGTCATGCGCAGCCGGCGCCACCTGCGACCGCGCGAGCCGGACGATTTCGCGCTGGAAACCGCGGACGAGGTGCTGGATTTCTGGGGCAAGATCAGCCGCGTGCTGTTCGTCGCCCTCCCGGGTCTCGTGGCCGTGTCGCTCGTGGTGGGCGGGATCGTCATCATGAACATCATGCTGATGGCGGTGGCCGAGCGGACCCGCGAGATCGGGATCCGCAAGTCGCTCGGTGCCCGACGGCGCGACATCCTGCGGCAGTTTCTGGTCGAGGCCACGACGCTCGCCATCGTGGGCGCGGCGGGCGGCGTGGCCGTCGGGATCGGGCTCGCCGGCGCCGTCGCCGCCACCACACCCCTGCCCGCCGCCGTCGCGCCCTGGTCGATCCTCGTCGGCGTCGTGCTCGGCGCGGGCGTTGGGATCATCGCGGGGGTGTACCCGGCGAGCCGCGCTGCGCGGCTCGACCCGATTG
>WNFY01002175.1_pt1 | contig 18679 bp, 20 predicted proteins | sample 5400091 | NCBI WGS metagenome assembly WNFY01 (sample SAMN13153364, study PRJNA577476) | soil metagenome | isolation source: 60 cm soil or saprolite under grassland replicate 1 | place: USA:California | collected 2016-06-15
CGTCCTCATCGTTATCGAGACTCGCTGGGACGACGACGAGAGCCTCGTCCGTTACGAGACGAACGAGCCGAACGTCGCGAGCGTCGTCAACAAACACCGCGACGTCATCGTCCCCAGCAGTCTCCAGGTGCTCGACATGGAGGCGCTGCGTACCGACACCCGCGCCGACCCGCACGCCGCCTACCGGCGCACGGCCCTTCCCCTCCTGATACCCGTGGGTATACTGGCGTTCATTCTCCTCTTCATCTACAGCCTCTCGCGCGTCTACCTGGAGATCCAGGGCAACGGCGCGGTGGCGCTCGCGGCCGGCATCGCGATTGGCGTGCTACTGGTCGCGGCGTACTTTGCCAACAACCCGCGCGCCCCGGGCTGGCAGATCGGCGGCGTAATCGGCCTCGCCGCCCTGGCCCTCATGGGCGGAACGATCTGGGCCGTCTCAGAGAAAGACCACGGCGAGGCAACCGGTGCGCCGTCCGCCGCGGCATCGCCCGCACCGGGCGCTCAGCCCGGCGGCGCAGCGCCGGGCGCCGCGAATGCGATCACAATGGGCGACTTCTTCTTCGAATACCAGGGTACCCGCTCTCCCACAATCTCCGTGCCGGCCGGCCAGGCGACCACGTTCGATATCACGAACACGGGCAAAGCCCTCCATGACATGCACGTCGCCAGCGGCGGCAAATACGATACGGACATCTGCGGGCCGGGCGACAACAACCCCTGCTCAGACCCAAATCAGATCCGCGCGGGGCAGTCCGCCAAGATCACGATAAACATCGCCCAACCCGGCACCTACGACTTCCGCTGCGACTTCCACCCGACCATGATGACCGGCAAGATCGAAGTCAAATAGGCTTACCGATTTTGCTGTAGGCTGGACTCTAGGGCGAGAGCGCCGTTCCTTCGTTCACAGCGGCCTTGATCATCTCGACGAATTCCGCCTCCGTTTTTCCCTCAACTGACGGACCCCACTCGTTGTACGAATTAGCTCGCACTACCCCATTGACGATTTGAAACCAGCCGCTGACGCCCTGGATGTAATACCCACCCTTGCCGTCCTCGCCGTCCTCTTGGAGCAGCAATACGGCGCGGTCACCCGGGAGCAGCATTGCGCGATTTCCGCCTTCAGAGATGGTGACGCCCGTCCAGTCCTCGGTTGGACGCACGCCTCCGTCTTGCGCAATCTTCAAAGTAGGTGCGGGCGACCCTTTAAGGGTCTCGTCGATCGCAAGAGCAGTGTTCGTCCCGCTAAAGGGCGTCGGGCTGAATTCTGTCACTGTCCCAATAATGATTAAGTTCGCCTTAGACGCAGCTTCGGACAGGTTTAATTGGCCAGGAAGCCATGAAGTGTTGAGCTCATGCCTCGGCAGCGCATGGAGATCGAGCTTGCTGATATCGACGCATTGCAGCCACGCAGTGTACCGGGTCACAAATTGATCCCACAACCGCCGATGCAGGGCGTCGCGCTCTGCGTCAGTCAGCCCAGCCTCAGGGTCGGGGAAGGGAACGCCCTTGACAGGAGTGAGCGCAGGCGAGGGCAGATCGCTCGGGACGCACGCCTGAAGAGTCCCCTTCACCGCATCAGGCAGGACCTCCTCTTGCCCGCCAATCGGCGAAATGGCAACATAAGCGCCTCCAACCGCACCCAGGACGGCTATGCCGGCGACGAGACTCAAGATTTCTCGTCTCATTGCTAATCACCTGACCCGTAGATACACCTTGTACCGAATCCACCCACAGAACATCCCGGATGGGCTCCCGTGTCGTTCCCATTTGGTGCTACGGCTCGGGGATCATTTGACGGGTACATAATCGCGTCCGCCTCGAGCGGGTTGTGGGCCAGCATCATCGCATGTCCGGACTCATGTGCGAAGACGTGCTGCACAGTGGCGTTGCAGGCAGGATAGCCGCAGCTAGCTAGCGAAATAGTCACGGTTGAAATAGATCTCGCTCCAGATTCGATAGCAGCCGCTTGTCGAGTCAACAGACTGAACTCTCCCGACCCATTCGCTCGCCTGACCACCGAAGATCTTCATCCGGACCCACACCGAGTAGCTTGAGTTGCCCGGGAATCCCCAATCCAGACCTTTCTTTGTAGGGTCACCGAAGTAACCGTCGCATACGTCATGCCAGCCGCATCTGAGCTCAGCGTCGTTCGCGAATCCCGTCGGGTGGTAAAGATAGGCTGTGACCGGGTATATGGAATGATTCGCGTTGGCTGAGGATTGCCAGACGGCTCCAACAACGGCCAAGGCCGCTATCGTCAGATATGCTAACAACCTGCGCATCGGATTCCCTCGGCTATCTTCAGCGTCTCCGTTAATGGCAAATTGAGCGCACCAACCACGATGAAGCCTTTGTCCAAGGTAAAGGCGACAATGGATTGCCCATTCCCTTCCTCTATGAGAGGTCGGATGAGAACGGCCGGGCGACCAGCTACGGTACCCGCTTCCAACGCGCTCAGCAGTTGCGTCGTGACCGATTGCTTTCTCACCTAGCTCATATCCAACTGAAAAGGTGCCATAACCATAGACGAAGTCCTGAGTCACCCACGCAGTGGATCCATCAGCGCAGACGCCGCCATATTGCGGGCTTCGGGCCTTAGTACCAGGAGGAAGATAGGTAAATTCCATTACTTTGACTTCCGGGAACTCCCCTGAAACGCACTCTTTCTGCAGCAACGAAGGATCAGCAGCCGCGTCTGCCGAGCCATACAACCCGAATCCGTTGACGATACCGTTGAACTGCGCCTCCGCACCTGCCGCGCCAAGCGCCCTTGTAAATTTGAGGTGGGCTTCAGTCGATGCCGAGGGAGGTTTGTAGTCACCGGGCACTAGAGGCACCGCCTCAACGTACTCCGGGGGCGAGCCGCCGCCACCATGAACCATCCCGGCTGGCCGTTTAATGGGTTCGGGCTCCGTCGCCGTCTGCGTAAGTTTCGGTACTCCCGAGGTAACGTCCTCATTCGAGCGAGAACCGTCCCGAGATAGTAATAAGAGGGCAACAACCCCACCGCCTGTCCCGAGAGCCACGACGCCACCCATGATAGCCGCCCGAAGAAGCGACCGACTGCCCATAAATCCAGCCTAAACTTATCTCAGCCACCATGAAATCACCCAAATGGGTGATTTCTTTGACGAATCGGTCCGCTAAATGCTATATTCTTCAGACTTAGACGACGGTAAGTCTTACAGAAGGGGAAGACTTGGGGCGCTCCCTCGATTTGACCCAGCGGGAACTTCATGTTGCGCGTGTAGCCGCCGATGGCCTTACCTGCCGCGAGATCGCGGCGCGTCTCCTCGTCAGCGAGAACACCGTCAAGACACACCTCGAGCACATCTACGAGAAGCTCGGCGTCAGGAACAGGCTGGAAATGGAGCACAGGCTGCCGCCACCAACTGAAGAGCTGCTCTTGGCAGTCACGTCACTGCCATTTGCACCCAATGTTTCCGCCTGTGTGGCTAACTGGCTTAGCTTCTGCTAAGTTTAGCGCTTCTCTAGCCCCAGCTCCCGCAGCTCCTCCTCCACCTCGCTTCCAGGCCGCCACCTCCGACTTCAGCTGCGACTTCCATCCGACGCAGATGACCGGCAAGATCGAAGTCAAGTAGGGGACCGGCTTCCGGTACGGCGCAACGCTACGGCGAGACCCCCGGCTCCTTCGTTCAGGGCGGTCTTCACCATCACTTGCCCGGCCCCGCTTTCCTGGGCAGCCTGTGCCACTGTGCCACGCGGTTTTGCAAGGCGTGCCCGCGACCTACTAAGGAAGACCACCCTCATGCACCGACAAGAGGTCGCCGGTCACAGCGTCCACGAACGCGATAGACCACGCGACCGGGACTCCGACACGCTCTTTGTCCGGATCGAAAGGGCCTCCCGCTGAGCGTCCCGACCCAGTCGGATCGAAGCTGACCACCCATACTAGCCGGTCAATGTTCGGAACCGAACTGCTGTCGTGGAGTTGTGCCAGCACCGTTCCCCTGACCTTAGAGAGGCCGAGAACCGAGCCGGCACGCACGGCCGAATCCGGCGTAACAGACGCTTCCGCGGCGGAGGCAGGCGACAAGCTAATGCCTCCTTCCGCCAGCCTCTCGGCACTTACCCCAGGGACTGCGACGTGTGGCGGCGGCTTAGCGTCGAAGCTGGTGGTCGCGACAACCGCCACGCTTCCCGATATGGCCAACAGGACAGCTGCTGCGCCGGCAGCGTACTTGACAGGAACCACCCTTCCTAATATACGCATTCTTTGTCCTAGCTACGCATTACTGAACAATGAACTCGCCCGTAGCGTAGCGGAATTTGCCCTTGGTTCCGCCCGGGGTCTCGAACGAGACGAAGTCCCCTTCAATGGCGGTAAGTGTGACCGGTCCCGTCTTCATCGGGAGCGCGAAACTTCCTTCGAACCGTGTCAATTTTCCGGCTGCTTCCGCGCAGGGATCCGTGGATCGCTGCATGATGTAGATAATTCCTTGCTGTGAATCATAATCCTGAGCGCCGGCGAACACGGTATATGGGATCCCAGCAGTTGACACTACCGACGCGAAGTTGACGCCATTCCGTCCGGCCGGGAACGGCTGAAACGTAAGAGGAGCAATTCCCGTTTCGACGTGAAGATCCAGCGGGCATGAAAGGTCAGGCGATTGGTTTGTTGGTTTCGGCGCGTGATATCCGGCCTGGGCCGCCTCGCACTCCGCTTGCCATTCGCGCTCCAAAGCCTGCTTCTCCTGGGGAAACGTATCGAAATCAGCCGGGAGGCTGCAGCCCGACGAGGAATCCGGCGCCGCCCCCTCATGGCCGGTCGTTAGAGTCTCTGTCTGACCCGATTCGGCGGGCTCAGTCACCGGCTGGGCAGTACTGATGTTCTCGGTTTCGCCACCACACCCTAAGCAAGCCATCACGACTATAGCGCCGAAGAACGCCCAACCGACGGCCCTCACGCAATTTGGCAGACCTTTGCGAGCTTTCACCAGCTTGCTCCTAGCCAAAATTATAACTTAGCGGTCGTCCCGAAAGGACGCGTACTGCTGCGATTTGATGCTCACTGCTACCGTGGCGCTTGCAGAGCGGCCTTGATCATGTCGACGAACTCCGCCTCCGTCTTTCCGACAACCGACGCGCGCCAGTCGTTGAAATAATTCGCCTTGACCAACCCGTCGACAATCTGAAACCAACCCGTGACGTGCTCGATGTGATAATTCCCGTCGCTGCCCCGCTGGAGCAGAAGGATGGCCCGGTCACCGGGAACAAGGAGACCTTCGTTGGGCGCTTCCGACACCGTTACGCCGAGCCCGTCGTCGGTGGGACTCACCCGACTTCCTTGGAAAAAAGTGATGCTCGATGCAGCGTAGCCTTTCAGCGCTTCGTCAACCGCAACAGTCGTGAAAGTGCCGCCGTGCGGCGATGGGTCGAAATTGACGATCGTTCCAATGATGATCAATTCGGCTTTTGCGACCGCATCTGCCATGGATGGCCGGCCCGGCCCAAAGTCGATGTTTATGGCGTAACGTGGCACTGAGCGGAGGTCCACTGTATTGAGAATAGGTTTCAGGCACTCCACCCAGGCGCATATCGGACCTCGCCTTCTTTCTCTGCTCGCTCGTATTTCGCCAGGCGCTCAGCGTCAGGCAATCCCGCGTCGGGGTCAGAGAACGGCACGCCCTTAACGGGGGTAGGCGCCGGAGGTCCAAATATGTTGAGGCCACAGTCCTCGGGTGTCCGGGCCTGCACCGAGGGCATGACCTCCTCCTCGCCACCGGGCGCGGCGACATAGATCGCCACACCCGCCGTCATTCCGATTACCGCTATCCCAGCCACAACAGCCACAAGCCTGAACGCACCTCGTTCCATAATATCGCTGCGCCTTTATCTGCATTGTTCATGCTCAGGCCACCCAAGGCAGTCCGCATCGCACTATGCTTTACGTTAAGGAACGCTTCTCGGGTCGAAAACCGGCGAATCCAGGGATTTAGGCCGCCAGGAGCAGTGCCAATTGCCTCTTAGACTTCTCGTCCCTTCGCGCTATGCTGACAGCATGCCGAGGCACCTTAACATCAGCCCCAGACGGGCGACCCCGCTCACCGGAACGCAAACAATCATGACAACAATCAAGACCAAAACAATCAAGAAAATAGCCGCTGGCCACACATGGGTCAGCCCCAAAAGCGCGCGCTTTTTCGAAAGCAATCAAGCCTTAACGCCAGCACAAACAAGTGGGCGCCCGGCAGGCCTATTGCCGCCCACTGATCCCTAGCTCTCGCAGCTCCTCCTCCACCTCGCTCCACGCCGGCCCCTTCGACTCCGCCTCCTCCTTCGCGTACCACTTGAAGAACGCCACGCCGATGAAGCTCCACAGGATCAGCGTTCCGGTTATCTTCATGATGCCGCCCGCCAACTGCTGGTCCTCCACTGCGCTGATCCCCCAGATACGAGGCGCCTGCGCGTAGAACTCGTACACCGGCGACTGCGAGAACGTGATGAACGACGCGATCACCGCCGGCAGAAGCGACTGCACGAAGAGGTACGCCATCTGGTAGGGATAGGTCAGCCGCGGCGCCCCCTCGATGCCACCAACCACCGGCCACCACATCATGAGCGCCGATCCGACTAACGCCGCGTGCACGAGGAAGTGGAACCAGTGCTCGCGCAAGGCGTAGTCCACTACGAACGGCAGGTGCGTCACAACGATCAGAAAGTTGAACACCCCGAACGTCACCAGCGGATGCAGCAGGATCCGCGTCACCAGCAGGACGTGTCTGCCGCCGAGCATCGCCCGCCACAGCCACGACGGCACCCCGGCGATCAGCAAAGGCGGCGCGACTAGTGTCAGCAGCAGGTGCTGGACCATGTGCACTGACAGGAGGTACTGCTCGCTCAGGTCGTGTATCGGCGTCCCCGTCGCTATGAAGATTGCCAGCACGCCGCACAAGTAGAGCGCGACTTGCGAATGCTTGACCCGTCCCGCGTCCGATAGCCGCGGCCGCAGGACATTGATCGCATAGAAGTAGGCGCCAAGCAACGTGACGCAAAGCAGCACCACATCCGGGTGCAGACGCCAGTCCAGCCACTCGACGCCGCCAATGTTGTCGAAGAGAGTCATCGCAATTCAGCCGCCAACCGAACTCTGGGCGAAGTCGACTGCCAATTCCCAACCGGCCACACGGCCGGTCCGAACCTAAGACCGCCGGACGGCCGGGGGTTTGGGGGTGTCCCCCAACCAACCCCCCGAGGGCGGGCGGGTGGGAAGCAAGACGCTCGGGACACAGGAGGTGAGGACGGCGGGCGCACCACGGCCGCTGATATATGACCGGTCGGCGAGACGGCCCGTCCCGAATTAAAGCTGCCGGACGGCCGGGGGTTTGGGGGTGTCCCCCAACCAACTCCTCGAGGGTGGGCGGGTGGGAAGCAAGACGCTCGGGATACAGCGGGCGGGCACGGCAGTTGCCTTACTCTCGACTCCCATTTTCCATTGCCCATTTCTCATTTCCTCGTCAGACCAGCTTGCCGCCGACGGTGGCGAGAGCGACCGTGAACACCGAAAGCGCCAGGATGAACCCGAGGATGAACATCGTCGAGAACAGCCGGTGGTCGAACTTCAGGTGCATGAACCACAGCACCACCATGCTGAACTTGGTCGCCGAAAGCACCATCAGCCCGACAACAAGCAGCGTATGGGCCAGTCCGAGGTAGTAGATCGCAACCTCGACGCCCGTAATCAGGGCCAGGATCGAGCCGATCTGCGCGTACTCCAGCGGCCCGGGGTGCTTCTCGACGTGTGCGGCCTCGGCTACGTGCTGGTCTTCGCGCGGGACTTCAGCGCCTCCGCGGCCCCGGTACTCCGCAAGCGTCATCCTAGGTGCCTCATGGCTGTATCAGGTACACGAGCGTGAAGATCACGATCCACACAATGTCGACGAAGTGCCAGTAGAGGCCGGCCAGTTCTATATTCAGGCTGTCCTTCTGCTGGATTCGACCTTGCAGCGACACCGTGAAGAGCGAGAGCAGGATTAGCACACCGATGGTCACGTGCGCGCCGTGAAAGCCTGTAAGCACGAAGAACGTGGTGCCGAAAAGGTTTGTGGATAGCGAAAGCCCTTCGTGGTTGAATTCCGTGAATTCGAAGGCCTGTCCCGAAAGGAACAGGAGGCCGAGCGTCGCGGTCGTGAACAGCCAGATCTGCATGCCGCGCACGTTGCCCCGCTGGATGGCGGCGAGCGCGAGCACCATGCTCACGCTGCTCATCAAGAGGACGAAGGCGCTGACCGAAGTGAACGGGATATCGAACAGGTCCCCTGGATAGGGGCCAGTGACGCTCCTGTCCCGGTACAGCAGGTAGGCCGCGATCAACGACCCGAAGAAGAGACACTCCGAGCCCAGGAAGAGCCACATAAGGAGCTTGCGGTTATCGAGCCCGGTCGAGGTCTCGAGGTGGGCGGTGCCGACGGCCTGCGCCACGCCTAGGCCTCCTCACCCTCAGTGGCCGGCTCGAGCGCCCAACCATAAATGCCGACAAAGAGGACCGCCGCACCGACGGCCACCAGCGCGTAGTCGTAGATCAGGCCGGTCGCCATGATCGGAAAACCGAGCGCCGCTATGAGCGGGAAGTAAGACGGTGAAGGCATATGGATGCCGTGTCCGCCGGGGTCCTCATGCGCCTCGCCCTCATGCCCATTGGCGGCGCCGGCGACGACCGGTATTGGCCGCCCCTCCGCATCCTCCGTGTACTTCTCGTGCCAGAAAGGGTCGCGAGCATGCACAACGGGTATCTTCTCGAAATTGTAGTGCGGAGGCGGCGACGGGATCGTCCATTCCAGCGTGCGCCCATCCCAAGGGTCATGGCCGGCTGCCTCCCCGCGTCGCAGGCTGTAGATGAAATTGATTATGAAAACGAGAATGGAAGTCGCGATTGTGAAGGCCCCGATCGTCGAAAGCAGGTTCCAGAAGTCCCATCCCTGGCCCTCAGAATAGGTCGAGATGCGACGGGGCATGCCGAGAAGCCCGGAGATGTGCATCGGAAAGAACGTCAGGTTGAAGCCGATGAGCATCAGCCAGAAATGTATCTGTCCCAGCCTATCGTCCAGGAGCTTGCCGGTGAACTTCGGCACCCAGTAGTAGAAGCCGGCGAACAGAGCGAAGATCGCGCCGCCGAATAGGACGTAGTGGAAATGCGCCACGACGTAATACGTGTCCTGCTGCTGGTAATCAGAAGGCACGACCGAATGCGTCACGCCGCTCAGCCCGCCGATCGTGAACATCGCGACGAAGCCAACCGCAAACATCATCGGCGCTTTTAGGTTGAGCGATCCGCCCCACAGTGTCGCCATCCAGTTCAGTACTTTGACGCCTGTGGGCACGCCGATGAGTATCGTCGAGATGCCAAAGGCTGAGTTCGCGACCGTCCCCAAGCCGGTCGTGTACATGTGGTGTACCCAGACGCCCCAGCTCATGAAGCCGATCGCGATTCCCGAGAAGACAACGAACGGATAACCGAACAACGGCTTCCGCGAGAAGGTGGGCAATATTTCGGAGACGATACCCATAGCTGGAAGGATCAGGATATACACTTCTGGATGCCCGAATAACCAGAACATGTGCTGCCAGAGGAGAGGGTTGCCGCCCTTGTCCGGGTTGAAGAAGTTGGCGTTGAAGAGTCGGTCGAAGATTAGCTCGAACAGAGCAACGGCGATGACCGGCATCGCGAAAATGAGCAGAAACGAAGTGACCAGGGTCATCCAGACAAACAGCGGCATCCGGAAGAGGGTCATGCCGGGCGCCCGCATGTTGAGGATCGTGACGATGAAGTTGAAGCCTGAGGCCAGTGAGGCAATCCCAAGGATCTGCACGCCCAACGCCCAAAAGTCGACGCCATGACCGGGCGAGAACGCTTTGGAGGACAGGGTGGAATAGCAAGTCCAGCCGCAGTCCGGCGCGCCGAGCTCACCGGAGAAGACATTCTTCGTGAAGAAGCTCACGTTCAAGAAGATTCCGCCGGCGAGGAATACCCAGTAGCTGAAAGCGTTCAATCGCGGGAACGCAACATCACGCGCGCCGATCATCAGCGGGATCATGAGGTTAAAGAAGGTTGCGCTGAGCGGCATTATCACGAGGAACACCATCGTCGTTCCGTGCATCGTGAGAATGCGGTTGTACTGGTCGGCGTCGAGGATGCCCGCATGCGGAACGATGAGCTGAGTCCGAAGGAGAAGCGCTTCGATCCCCCCGGTGAGGAAGAAGATAAAGGCCGTCACACCGTACATGATGCCGATGCGTTTGTGATCGACGGTGGCGATCCAGCTCCAGATGCCGTAATGCTGGTCCGCCATCTCGCGGGCTCCGCGCAACGCATCGGCTAGCCCACTCTTCCGCGTCTGTGGCCATTCCGTCGCCATGCCTTACTCCCCGCTTCCTGTCGCGGCGACCGCCTCTGGTCCCCCGCTTTCCGGCACCGTCTTCACCCCGGCCGCCGCCTCCTTAGCCCAGGCGTCGAAGTCTTCCTGATTCTGTGCGATTACCGTGATAAGCATCCCCGCGTGACCGGTACCACAAAGCTCCCGGCACTGTCCGGCAAATGATCCTGGATGGTCTGCCTTGATCCAGATGCGGTGCTGCTCCCCTGGTATCGCGTCTTGCGTCCCGGCCAATCTTGGTACACCGAAGCTATGGTTGACGTCGATGGACGTAATTGTTAGGGCGATCTCCTTGCCGGCCGGAATGTGAAGCTCGGCGGCCCGCCCAGGCACAACCGGCGGCGACTCCAGCGGTTCGCCTGTGCGTGCATCTTTGATGTCCGGGTACTTGAACGACCACTGAAATCGCTGGCCGGCTACTTCGATGGGATAAGCGTCCGCCTTTGGGTCTCGCCCGAGGTCGAAGAGGACCGGGAGCATCGGTACTCCAACGAAGGCAATAATTATGATCGTCGGAACGATCGTCCAGCCGATTTCTAGCGGCGTATTGCCATGCGTCTGCTTAGGAATCGCGTCGTTTTTGCGCCGTCTAAAACGCAGGAGCGTCACGACGATTGCCCCCTCAACGAGAATCATGACGACGAGAGCTGGCCACATTGCCAGCATGAAAAGATTGCGCTGATGCCGCGCGACCTCTCCCTCAGGCGCCAGAGTGTTCTGCGGAGTGTCCGTATCCCCGATACAACCCGTTGCCAGCAGCGCGATCAGGAGCAGTAGAAACAGACCGGCAACGATTTGAGCTGATCGCGGTCGTGGAAGACGCAGCTTACTCACGGTCATCCGCATGCGAGAGGGAATATGCTAGTCCGCCAGATATGATGGGGCAACCCGCGACGTGGGGCAAGTCGGGCGGGCTCACACCTTCACCAGCACGTCGACCGCGATCGCGCAAAACAGCAGAGCGAGATAAGCGATGGAATATCGAAAGAGGTCGGCGGCGGCTCTTTGAGACGAAGATTTCAAAAGGCGCAGCGCACAGTACAAGAAGCCGCCGCCCAACACGAGCGCCACCGCGAAATAAACGACGCCGGCATCACTCCAAATGGCAAGAAGCAAAGATGCAACGACAAGAGCCAGCGAATAGGCAAGGATCTGTCGCTTGGTTTGAGCGGGCCCAGCGACGACGGGAAGCATCGGCACGCCGGCGCGCTCATAGTCCCGGCTATAGTTGAGGGAAAGCGCCCAGAAGTGCGGCGGCGTCCAGAGAGTAACGATCGCGAACATGATGAGCGCGGGGACAGCTAGCTCGTTGTTGACCGCTGCCCATCCGATAACCGGCGGCATGGCCCCCGCGGCACCGCCGATGACGATATTCAGCGGAGTCGTACGCTTCAGAACGACCGTATAAACGAGAACGTAGAAGCAGAACGCGGCCAGCGTAAGTGCTGCGGCCAGAAGGTTCACGGTCCATTCAAGGAATAAGAATCCCCCCAGCGCCAGCGCAAGACCGAAGAGAGCAGCCTTCTCGGGCTCGATCTGCCCGGCCGGGACCGGGCGGTCCCGGGTCCGCAACATGAGCTCGTCGATGTCGCGATCGAAGTACATGTTCAAGGCGTTGGCACCGCCGGCCACGACGGAGCCGCCGAGGACTGTCGCAAGGATGAGCCAGGGCGACGGCAGGCCTCCATCCGCAAGTATCATCGCCGGTATCGTCGTGATTACAAGCAGAAGGACAATGCGGGGCTTGGTGAGCCGCACATACGCGAGGAGCGCGACGTTCATGTCACGCGCAACTCGCGTGGTTGTCGTGACGGCGCTTAACATCTCAGGTTGTCTGCTCTCTGGTGCCGGGTCTGAGGTAGCTCCATGCCGAAGTGAAAGCTAACACGGCCCAGAGGGCCGACGCCAGGGCAAGATGCAGGATACGCATGGGGGTGGCGAGTGTGAGCCAGATATTCGCAGCTCCGACGAAAACTTGCGCAACATATATGGCAAGGGCAACACCGACGGCTACGATGACCATGAGCCGTCTCTCACGTCGCCAAGTCACCGCCGCGAGGGCCAACATGAGGACGCCCAGGCCGGCAGCCAGCAGACGGTGCGCGTAATGAAGGTCTGCGAGGCGGCCGCCTGCGGACACCAGTTTGCCGTTGAATAGCGGCCAGTCCGGATACGCCAGTCCAGCGCCCTCTTGCGATACGTAAGCGCCGCTGATTACCAGTGCGAACGCTCCGAGAGCAACGATGATGGGAAGCATCGGAAGCTCTCCAGCGGTCTCAATGCCTGGGCGGACGGAGGCCAGGCCAAGGACAATCAGTGTCGCCAGCAGGGTGAGCGCTATCGAAAGATGCAGCGCGACAACACTGGCGTTTGTCTCGGTGTCTACAGTCGCTGCCCCGACGAGCACCTGAGCGACGAGAAGAACGGTGGCGAGTAGGGCGGCGCCTGTCACGAGGGAATCGTTCCGGTTGCGGCGCCACGCCCAAATCGCTGTCGCGAATATGAGAACGCCCACGATTGAAGCAACCAAACGGTGGGAGTACTCCACGAGTACGTGCCCTTCCAGGCGAGGAAGCACTTGTCCGTGACAGAGAGGCCAATCGGGGCAGGCTGTGCCCGAGTCGGTGGCGCGGACCGCGCCGCCCAACACGATGAGGCCGTAGGTCAGCACGATAGTAGCAATCGCCAGAAATTCGAAGCGAAAATGGCTCGCCAGACCGGGTAAGAGATTGGCCCGACGAGTCGTCTCGATAGCGCCGGTCTTCTGCATCCCTCGTTACGTCCGGAAACAGGCCAAAGCGGGGAAGCGTAACACAAGAAGTGCGGCGGGAGTCACAGATGGGGATCCTTTGTACCAAATATCACAAATGGCAGGAGCGCGTGTCAAGCTGGCGGTTTTGGCGGCCTTGCTCCTTTTCAATGCGTCACTGATACTTGCTTCAAATGCTGAACATGGATGAGAGGCAGTCAGTATGACCCAAGGCGTGGAGAAGGAGGACCAAGCGCGGAACGACGCTATTGATAGAGCGTTCGCAAGTTTGAAGGGCAGCCTTCCTGAGAGCCTTCTCCTATCGCAGATGCTTGGACCGGCGCCAGCCGCCGGGCAGCCTCGGGCATACGTTCCACCCACTACGGCACTGCGCAGCGAAGCCCGTGATCTACTACACCAGAAGGCGCTGCGAGATATCGTGCGACTGCGTTTTGGCTTTCCCACTGAGAAGTACCGGGACTTAAAGACGTATGTTAATGTCCCACAGCGCACGATGGGCGTGCAGTTGCGAGGCAGTCTGGTGGCCTACCCAGACATCGTTGTAGTCCAGCACCCCGAGAACAACGCGAAGATCGTCGCCGAGGTCGAAACGAATGAGACGGTGCGCGAGGCGGTGGCGCGCTTCGAATGGCTTCCCTACTCGGAGCTGGCGCCGCTATATCTCTACGTGCCGGTCGGGAAGGGCGACGAAGCGCTCAGCATGTGCCGGCGACTGGATGTCGCGGTAGTCGGCATTCGGACATGGCGATACATCGCCGGGTATGAGGACCCCGAGATTAACGACCACTTTACTGTGGCGAGCGGCCCCGAGGAGATGCTACCCAAGATTCTCCGCCCAGGTTCTTAGGCTCAGGCGGCGAGCGCTATTCGCCTATTCGCTCGACCCGCAATCGCATCATCCCCGCGGGTGCCGACACTTCTACCTCATCGCCGACGCTGCGGTCGATGAGCGAGCGGCCCACGGGCGATACGCTAGAAATCCTACCGTCGGCGGCATTCGATTCGGTGGGGCCAACAATAGTGAAGCGATTGATCGCCCCGCTGCGCAGATTCCGGACGTGCACCGTCACGCCGACCTGTACCCGATCGCCTTCTGCGGACTGCTGGACAACCACAGCGCGTTTTAGCGTCGCCTCGATTTCGCGAATGCGCGCCTCGATGTGTCCCTGCTTGTCCTTAGCGGCGTCCAGCGGGGCGTTTTCGCGAAAGTCCTTGTCCAACATTGCCTTACGGATCTCTTCGCGGACGCCCGAGCGCTGGGAAACTAAAGTGTCAAGTTCGCCCCTCAACGCCTCGATCCCTTCGCGCGTGAGCTCCACCATTGTCAATTCCTGTCCGGCGGTTCCGGCGATCTTTGCTCCGCCTTTGCGCAAGCGCAGGTGGGGAGCCAGATTTATCTCGCTGAGGTCCCTCTTCTTCAAGTAGAGAAGAAATGCTCGCAGTTGTTCAGCTCTACGCGTGGAATTCGGGTTGGACGGCCCCATGCGCTCAGCATAAAGCTCGATGTCGTGGCCCCGGAGCTGCTTTACGAGATGACTACGCCCCTGCCATTCTACGAAGCGATTCACCTCGATCAGCGCCGGTTGGCGAGATGCGCCTTTCAGAGTGTCGACGTATTGGGCAGCCGCCTCCCAGAGCGTCACTTCAGACATGATGGGGAACTAATTCTAATTTCGTGCGCTAGACGATGTCAACGAGAGTCGGCTTCACGGCGAAGTGTTTGCGCCCGATTCCGGAGTTGGCGTCTCGGCCGAAGGCGTCTCATTGCCTTGAGACGAGAATGGCGTTGGGGAAGATGGCTGGCTGGTCGCGGTCCCATCTACCGGAGTGACCGGTGAGGCCGGCGCAGCCGGTGGCACTTGCGGCAGATCAATGCCCCAGCTTCGCGCCACTTGTTGAGTGACGCCGAGAGCTCGTCTGGCTTCAGGCGCTGTCGGCGCCGGCTGGGTGTTCGCGATAAGGTGGAGTAGCAGGTATTGGTCGGCGATGGCCCGCTCGAGTTCAAGGCGGGCTTGGCTGTCCAGCGCCGAGAAGTCTCCTACCTGAGAGTCGAGTACGGTTGTCGTTCTCGCCAGCGCCCGAATCATTTCTGGTGAGACGTCGACTCCTTGATTGGCTCGCCGCCACAATTGCTGCTGAGCGTCCCGAAGGCCGCCAACTGCGGGAGTGAGCGGAGAAGGGACGGACGCCGCCTCCTCGCTGGTTTCATCCGACGATAATTCGAGCCTGGAAGCGATGGTTCCTGCAACTGCGAGACCGATCACGAAGGCGGCCACAATCAGCAGCCGGCGCGGACGCCGCGCCAATTCACCTAATCGTTGCGCGAAATTGAGGTCGTACGTGAGTAGCTTTGCCCGCTGGCGGACAGACGCGCTCGTCAGAAATTCTTGGCGCCCGCGCTCTTCAACGTGTTCGGGAGGTGAGGATTGGTTGAAGGTATCTGCTACCTCTACGGCCGTCCAAAGAAGCGGTTCAAGTTCATGTCGCAGGGCCGGGTAAAGCGAGAGGCTTTCGTCGACGCTCCTCCTGCCTTCCAGGTAAGCGGAAAGGCATTCGTCCAGAACCTCATCGAGCCGTCTCGCTTTCATATACTTTCGCGGGTCTCGCCTGCCCCATCATTTCGCGGAGCTTCACGATCGCCTTGTGCTGTATTACTTTTACGTTCCCTTCACCCTTTCCCATCGTCCGAGCGGTCTCCGCTACTGAGAGGCCCGCCGCGAACCGCAGCGCGATGACCTGTCGCTGCGCCTCCGGAAGTTTCTCCGCCGCCTCACGGATATCGGTCAGGGCCAGCCGGTTCTCTACCAGTTCATCCGGCCCTTGGGAATTGACCGCGAGGCCTTCCGAGAGTTGAGACGAGCGGCCACGGGCGGTCTCCTTGCGGCGCCGGCTGATGACCGCGTTGTGCGCGATCCGAAAAAGCCAGGCCGAGAACGGAGCTTCCCGCCACTGGAAGCGCTCGATGGCCTCCAGTACGCGCATGAAGACCTCTTCCGCCAAGTCCTCGGAATCATATGTATTGCCCGTACGGGCAAGTATGTAACGGTATACCCTGGGGAAATAGAGCGTGTACAGCTCTGATAATGCGCTGGCGTCACCTGCCCGCGCTGCGTCTACCATCAGACGCTCACCTTGAGCGTGGCCGTTAGGGCTCACCGGGCCATCCCTCCCAATTAAGCCCCCCTGCTATTGGCTTAAGGTGGTTGCGCCCGTATATTACCCTATTTCCCCGTCAAAAGATAGAACGCGAGCTCAGAATCAAAAGTTACCAACAAAATCGCTCTCGCCAGCGGACAACTGCATCCCGCGCCGGGAGCGTATTTGTAATCGGTTGAGCGTCGTTTTAACCTGTAGATGATGCGTTCGTGGTTCTCGCATATTGATCGCAGCGTCGCGCTGGGAGCCGGCATCCTTGTCGCCTCACTGGCTCTGCTTGGTGCTGCTGTTGTCAGTATTTTTGCCGCGCTAAACAACGATGGCGCGAATTTACCCGACCAAGGCAGCATCGAGCAGATTCTGAGCGAAGGCGCGGCTCAAAGCCAGGCCGGAGCTGCCGCCAAGCAGCTTGACTTGGGGCCGCTACCACCGCCGCCCGTGCGCCTGGCCATTCCTCGCCTGTACATCGACGCGCCGATCGTTACGATGGGACTCGACGCCGAGCGCTATCCCCAAGTGCCCGAACGGCCGGATCAGGTTGCGTGGTACAACTTCACTGCAGCCCCCGGGCAGCACAGCAATGCGGTTCTCGCTGGGCACGTCGACTGGCAGACTAGCACCAGGCAGCCGATAGCGGGCGTCTTCTACCGTCTGCGAGAGCTCGAGATCGGTGATACTGTGACCGTAACACTCGAGGATGGTCAAAAGCTGAACTATCGCGTGACCGGCAATGTGGCGACTGCCTACGAAGACCCGAATGTTCTCAAGGCGATGGACTTCACCTCAAAAGAGGTGATCACCATGATCACTTGCGGTGGCACTTGGTTGAAAACCGGTCAGGGTCCCTTCGGGGGCAACTACAGCCACCGCGTGCTGGTGCGGGCAGAGCGCGTGGAGGCGGTTGCCCAGGCGCCCGAAAACGCCAGCCCTTAGGCGCCGCGTCGCTAGCTCTGCACTTGCGCGGGAGCGTCAGCGTGGACCAAGCTCCCGTTCGATAGCTCCAGGTAGCTCTGAGCGAGGTGGGACAGACTGTGCAGAAGTGAGCCGTCGTGTTCGATTACGATCAGCCGTTCCCACCAAGGTTGGACCTGGGAGAATATCTGCACCTCGCTAGGGATTGGTACCGGTGTCGGCGCCGGCGTCGGTACAGGAGTCGGTGCCGGCGTGGGTTCTGGTGTCGGTGCGGGAGTGGGATCAGGCGCCGGGGGTGGAGGCGGTGGCGGCGGGGGCGGAGCTGGTGCCGGCGCGGGAGCCGGAGGAGGGGGCGGTGGCGCGCCGCCTTGACCGCCGAAGTCGGTCGTCCAATAGGCCGAATATCCAGCGCAGCCGAGCGCCCGGCCGATGCCTATAACCGTGAAGTTGCCGTTGAGCATGTTGGCGTTGTGGCCGGGTGAGTTCCTCCAGATATCGAAAGCGGCCTGGGCTGTATCGGTACCGGCGGCAAGGTTTTCGCCTTTCCAGGTGTTGTAGTTGTAGCCAAAGGCGGCCATCCGCGCGAAGGGGTCTCGACCAAGGGAATCCGTGTGGCTGAAGTAGTTCTTCGCGCACATGTCCTGGCTCATCCATTTCGATGCGTCGTTCAGTTGGCCATCAAGGGAAAGGCCTCCGAGTCCGTTCTGAGCGCGGTACTGATTGATAAGGCCTAGAAACGCCTGCTCTTCGCCGTCGAGGGCTACGGCGGAAGTGGCAGAGAGCGCCGAAGCGGCGATCACGGCGCCGAGGACGATTAACGGCAATAGGGCGGCCGTGCCTAGCCGCTTTGTGACCTGCTTGATCCCGAAACCCATCTGCTATACTCCGTACCGGCTCCCGCCCTGCAGGCGGGCCTTCCACGTCTCGTGGGCACTCTGCTTTGCGAGGCTCTCCATCGCGGTTTGCCGGTTCCAGGGCGTAAGACGACCCTGGGGGAGAGCCGGTTACGATGGATTTGCGTATGGCAGTTGGTAAAGGGTTAAGAAAGCATCTAAGCTCGGTTCAGCACGAACAGTTCGAGGTCTACCTGCAGCGGCTACTGGAGAGCCGCCGGCGAGCCAGCCTGACTTCTCTTCGGGATCGCCCTTCGATTGAAGGGCGTCACTTTGCGGAATCAGCTGCCTTCCTGAGGGCCCTCGAGCGCGCCGGGGTCGTTGAGTCACCTGTGATCGACATCGGGACGGGCGCGGGCATCCCGGGCCTGCCGTTCAAAATCGCGCGCGCCGACCTCGAGATGACGCTGCTGGAAGCGTCGGCCAAGAAGGTGCGTTTTCTCGAGGAGACGCTGATTGAACTACGGCTGAGCGGCGTGGCCGCATTTCAGGCGCGTGCCGAGGACCTGGCTCACGACCCCACACAGCGGGGCGTCTATGCCCTGGCGCTG
>WNFY01005752.1_pt1 | contig 18672 bp, 21 predicted proteins | sample 5400091 | NCBI WGS metagenome assembly WNFY01 (sample SAMN13153364, study PRJNA577476) | soil metagenome | isolation source: 60 cm soil or saprolite under grassland replicate 1 | place: USA:California | collected 2016-06-15
CCATTGTCCCAGGAGCTTCACACCGTCGAATTACTCCAACCGCATGTCCTGGTAGGGTACTGGGAGCAGCATCCCAGGTGAGATCTTGTTTTGTTCAACCCTCACAGCTCGTCATACAACTTCGTGTCGCACGCCCCCCACCAAACTGTACGTGCATCTTTCGATGCATACAGCTTTCCGTTTGTTCATTCCGTTTGCCTCTGTCGCGTCGGTTGTCCTTTATGGATGGCCTGGTGACAGTGGTAGCAAACAACCAGGGTCTTTCTCCGGCGGGCAGCCATGATTTTGACCCAGAGTGGTCGCTCTCTTCCTTCTTTTTGGAGGTCTGCGAGTTTGCGAATGTGGTGAACTTCGACGTTTTCCCGTGATCCACATATTTCGCATTTGTCCGCAAGGAGTCGTTTAACCAGTTCATTGCGGTCTATCCTTTCATAAAGAGGGATTTGATCGACCAGGGTTGCCATTGGTTGTCGTTTGAGGGCAATGCCGCCAAATCGTGCTACAAGCGGTTTCTTCCCTTCTCGTTGCACTTGGATTTCTAAGCAGGCATAGGTAGTCCCATCTGCCGCTTGAAAGCTCGCCCTAGCATATAGTATTGCACCACTCCCCGGTATTCCTGTTGATAGCGTTCGATGATGGTAAAGTCATCGTCGTTAAGCAGAGCAGGCCGGGAGACGGGTTTTCCTACTTGTTGATAGAGGGCGCATTTGCCTTCCACTACATCCGGTGGGACAAGGAGACCGATACGCCCATTGGCGCTGCGTCGCTTCTTCGTCTGTTTCGCGTTGTTCTGCTGGTTCACAAGATGATAGTTGAGAAATCGTGCTTTTTCGCTGCTTGCGTGAGTAATCAGCGTTTTTTCCTCTGACATTTCCAGTTTGAGGGTTTCTCGTAGGAATTGCCCTAGTTGTTGCTTGATTTCTTCTGCTTCCTGTCGTGGGCCAGAGAAGCCAAAAAGCGTATCGTCTGCATAACGGACATAGTAGAGTCTCCGATAGGCTTCTTCGGCTGGGGCATGTGAGGGGAGCTTTTGGTATTGTTTTCTCAATGCCTTTGCATCCTTTATGTTCCCTAGTCGTTTCTGCCATGCTTCTTTGGCTCGCAGGTGTTCGTATGCAGGATTGAGGGCGCGTTTTTCTCCTCGTGTGTAGGCGGGAATGAGCGTCTTTTCGACATACTGATCGAGCTTGTCAAGGTAGATATTGCTGAGAATTGGCGAGATCACACCACCCTGCGGGCATCCGCTCAGAGTCTTGTTGAACGTCCATTCCTCTAAATATCCGCTTTCGAGCAGGTGGCGAATTAACCGTAGAAACCGCTGATCTTGGATCTTCTCGCTAAGAATGGTAAGCAAGACCTCATGATTCATCGTGTCGAAAAATTTGGCGATGTCGCCCTCCACAAACCAGCGAGCGCCAGTCCATTTGGTCTGGATTTCTCGTAGGGCTGTATGGCATCCTCGATTGGGCCGAAACCCATGAGAGCGTTCGCTCATCTGCGGCTCGTAGTATGCTTCCAGAATGGAGCGCATGACTTCTTGCAGCAGTTTATCTCTCCAGGTGGGTAGCCCTAAAGGTCTTTGACCGCCTTTTTTCTTCGGAATGTAGACTCGTCGTACTGGCGTCCATCGATGGCGTTCGTGACGAACATCGTCAATCAGCCTCTCAATTTTCGCTAGAGACATTCCATCCACGGTTTCATCGCTTGTCCCTTTTGTCATAGCTCCCTTGTTTTTGTACAAACGAGCATAGGCGCGAAGGTACAAATCAGGGTTGTAGAGCATGCGATAGACGTCTTCCAATGGCAATCCTCGTTTGCCTCGTTCTCGGACGATTGTTAAGACAGTTTCGGCGTTTCTCATCACGAGTACCTCTCTGAGTTTACAATCTGAACTCCCTGCCGCCCTTCGCCATGTGATCGGTGCTACCGTCTCGGACTACTGCGGCGGCTCCGTTACCTTGAGGGTCTCCCCTTTTAGGCAATCCCGCTTTCCGTCGATCTTCTACGTTCTAGCGTCTTTTAGGCAGTCCACTCATCTTTTGATTCTGTCTCGTCGACAGCCCTCCCTCCCCCCGAAGGTATGCCGGTCTCAACCACAAACCAGCATAGGGGTTGGCATCGGTATCAGGTGCTTTCCGGTGGGCGGACGCGTACGCCGAGTCAAGATTGGACTTCAGGCAGTTTAGCTTTTGCCATGAGACGCGGGTCTTGCCGTACTTCACTCCTATCGCCTTCGGGTGACTACGGCTTTGCCAGTATGCTATTTTCCCCTTTGCGTTTCCGTTCCAGGTAGACTGGCTGACCCAGGAATATCCTTCAAATTCCTCCCAGTTCTGCTAGGGGTAGAAGACCGCGTGAAGCGGCGCACGATCGATACGCCTGTTACGGTGGTTGGTAATCTGCTCCATTTGCTTTGTGACGCGCTCTCGGTCCTCTTTAGGAAGGCACAGCTTCAACTCTTTCATGCGTTTATTATACCACTGGTTGCACGCTTTGATCGGACGACCGTTAACCAATCGGGGTACCCACCCCGCACGGTTTGCTGTTATCGCCGCCAGATTCGTGACTCCTAGATCAATGGCAACACAGAAAGAAGGGTCGACTTGCGCCTGGATAGGTTCTTTGCTGTAAATCACTTCGACGACGTAATGACCGTTACGAGGGACGATACGAACCTGATTGATAGCTTTCTGTTGGGTCTTAACGGTGATCGCCAATCCTGATGGTTTGATGATGCCTTGTTGTAAGGCTCCTTTCCCTCTGCCTCCACTCAATGCCTGAAGCGTGTAGATCAAAATGTTTCGGCCCTCAGTTTTGTGCTTGTACTTCGGGATGCGTGGTCGTCCGGTAAACCTGGACGGGTCTTCTTTGTAGGCTTCGAGTCCTTCTTTGAAGGATGTCCAGTTTTTGTCAAGCAGGATCAACACCTGTTGACTGACCTTCGCTGGTAGTGCTTTGTACGCCTCATGCGACTGCATCCGACGCTGTATCTCGTTGTAGGTGAGATAGATACCATCAGTAAAGAACGCTTGACGCATCTCATAGAGGGTAGCATTGTAGAGGTTCTTGGATGCAAAGGCAGCAGCATCAATCACGTCGTAACGTGGGTCGGCTCGATCAATGACGTGTTGCTCAGTGAGTTGCATGCTGCTGCCTTCCTTTCTTGAGTGATGTCCACCTACTGATAGCTTCTCTGACATTTGCGAGAAAGCGACTCCAGATAGGTTAGTGCAGGGTCATCCTCATCCAGGTCAGGATTGAGCAGGCCAGCGAACGTTTCAATGAGAAAGCCAATCCGCCAGCAGAGAGGGGTGTCATCCTCCTTGAGTGTTTGCTTGAAGTCATTGAGCAGGTCGCGTGCGCTCATCTGCTTGTTCTCATACTCACCGGACTCAAAGTACGACAGGAGGCCGTAGCCAATCGCATCGACAAAGAGTTCGTGGTCAATGGTAATGCTTACGTCTCCAAGGTGCAGGGGTTCTGCGAGAGTGAACTCGTCTAACATCATGTGCGCCTCCTTTGCGCGTGCTTGACATCTGACCCTCACGCAGGTATCATCCCGAGTGACGAGTCTAGGTTGACTTTAACGGCTAGTGCTATGTTCCTTAAATGTAGTCACAAAACGGATTAGCCTGTAGAGCCAATTGAGGTGAATTTCTCCGTGTTTTTGTTATCATTGTATTTGACGAACGTAGCACTAGTCTCTCACCGCTGGCTAATGTGCTAGACCCACATTAGCCAGTATTTTTGTAGTTAGCACGCATATAACAATACGAAATAACTCTACATGGAAAGTGTTTGATGTGTCTTTAATGATTGTAGCATATAAAATGACGCATTGTCAATATGTGTTGAAAGTTTTGAGATTGACCTAAAAGCCGAGGGCGTTGTATACTACCGTTACAAATGTTTTAGGAGGGAAGCGTAGTGCCTATAGAGATTAATGGAGAAACATACTATACAGCAGCCGAGGCCGCCAGGTATCTAGGGGTTTCAAGGGATGCCTTTACCCGTAACGTCAAGCCTCATCTACAGCCCTACAAACATGGTGCCTTAAGGAGGGAGTACTTTCGTCGATCTGATTTAGACGAGTATAGAGGTATTCGTCCGGTTGAAGAAGACGAACAAGATCAGGATTAGAATGGCATGTTAGCATATAGATGTCAGATTATCCCTTCGAAGCAGAAACCCTCTTGTTATAAGGTAACAACAAGAGGGTTTCTGAGCCTTAAAATCTGCTATAAAACGCTTTATTTTCAAATACCACGCCGAAAAGAACTTCTTCAGGTCATTGCCCAGCCTACGAGATGTAAAAAGCGTTCTCTCCTCTGCCGCGCAGAATCTCGCGACGACTCCTGCCATCACAATTCATCTGGAGAGTGGAAGTGAGGTGGTGATCATCGAGGGCGTAGCTGAGATCCCTGCCATTCATATTTGCGGTGGCTGCCTAAGCGTACAAGCGGTGGGCTTCACCACCCATGACGTTCCTCCGAGATTTTTTGCAAAAGAACCTTTTGATGGGCATTCCCGGCCACAAGGAAAAGGAATTGATATTGGACCCTATCAATCTTCTTAAGCCTGTTTGTCGAGCCTCCTGAGAAGTGCCCTGCGCCTTCAGCCATTGAGATGAATACTTTCATTTGTCGAGGATCAAAAGCGAGGAACCAGGACATTTCGGAGGACTCTTTTGGTCAGAATCGCCCTGCCAGGTCAGCAGCACACCTCTACATAGGTAAACCCTCTTAAAAGCATCAACGATCACATACGTACTATTGACAGTAGTACTATACTGTGTCATAGTAGACCTTGTGAGAAGTCTTTTCACTGCGTATCACTGATATACCACTAGAAGGAGAAGTCTCTGTGAAAACAGATCAAAGGCGTGATATAGGAGCCGGGCGCATCGTCGAAGTTGATCCTCAGAGCGATCCCCGCTGGGAACCTTTGATGAAGAGCCTCCCCACCAGCGTGATTTATCAGCATCCCGCCTGGCTAGGCGTGCTGGAAGAAACCTATGGCTATACGCCGATGCACCTGGGCTGCGAGGACACCTCTGGTCAGTTGCGCGGTGTTCTCCCGCTTTTCTATCGCCGAGGATGGCGTACCGGACACATCTGCGCCTCCTTGTTTGACTCCCCCATCGCTGGTCCGCTTGCCTACGACGACCAGGCAAGGGTCGCTCTCATCCAGGCTGCCATTGAACAGAGCCGCGCCGTACCAGGTGCCCAGTTCCATCTCAAGATCAAATCTACAAGCCTTGATGGGCTGGTGGAGAGTGTCATCGGTGTGCCCCTCTTCGAGACATACGAGTTGGCATTGCCAGAGCGGCCTGACCACTTGCGCCTGGACGCGCGGATCAGGTGGGCGGTCAACAAGGCGACCAGGTTGGGCGTGCAGATCCGAGAGGCGGAGACGATCAGCGACTTGCGGGCATGGTATGGATTGTATCTGCAAACCATGCGCAGGCTCGTTGCCGTGCCCAAGCTGTACCGCTTCTTCGAACCAGCCTGGCAACGGCTGCATCCACAGGGATTGCTGCGCTTGCTTTTGGCCGAACAGGTCCAGGCAGGGCACCGTAGGCTGGTATCCGGGTTTCTTTTTCTGCAGTGGGGTCAAACCATCTCCCATATCTTCACGGGATGGCGATGGGAGGATCACGCGTTGCGACCCAACGATTTGCTCCACTGGCACGCGATTCAGCAGGCATGCGCTGAGGGCTTTCGCTGCTACGACTTCGGGAATGTCCGCGTGGGAGATCAAGGCCTTATCCAGTTCAAAAGCAAGTGGGGTGCCGAAGCGAAGATGATTTATCGCTACTCTTATCCGGCAGTCGCACATGGCCCGGCTGTCTCTCCAGTCGCACATGAACCGACTAGTGTTCCCGATCAACCAGGAAGAAGTGTCGTACGCCAACTCATCCGCCCTCTTTGGCAGCACCTGCCCATCAAAGCAATTGGGCTAGTGGGTGATTGGTGTCATGCACTCCACTACTATTAGCATGGTGGGAGCCAACTACTGTGGGGAAGCCGTCCACTGCTTGAGGCCAGGCGGCTCGTTTTCTCACGAAAAAATACAGCCTGGCCATTTGTCAAATCAAGGCCTGTTGGAGTATAGTAGTAGTATTGTGAGCAATTTTTACGAGGAGGTGAGATGCGTGATGGAATTTGAACCGGAGATTACCGCGTTTCGGCCTGATCGCTCAGGCATTCGCAAGGTACTCGGCGATCTAGAAGCGGAGATTATGGAATTGATCTGGGCGCGCCCTGCTAGCCAGGGAACAACGGTCCGAGATGTATTTGAAATCCTCTACAAACAGCGGCAGATCGCCTATACGACCGTCATGAGTACGATGAGTCGGCTGGCGAAGAAGCAGTTCCTGCGCATCGAGAAGCACGAGCAAACGTATGTTTACACTCCCACGATGACGGAGCAGGAATTCATCTCACGGTTTGTCAGTCACATTCTTCAGGATCTGTTTATCAGCTTCTCAGATGCCACGCTCCAAGGACTGGAGAAGCTCTCCAAGCAAGAAGTGGAGCAGGCGCGTCAGTACCTTGCAGAAATCATGTACCGTCGCCAACAGGAGGAGGACTAAGCGTGCATACCCTGCTCTACCTCTCAGGCATGCTCCTGGTCATTCTCCTTGGCAGCGTTCTGGTCCTTCACCTTTTGCATCTCTTCAGCGACTGGTCGCAGCGTCTGGTCATGCACCTGCTCGTCCTGATCACACCGCTGGTTAGCCTCATCGTCTTGATGGGGGGGGTACAGCATGTGCTGGATCAGGAGTGCGCCTCGAATGCTTTAGCCTGGGACACGACGTTGGACATCACCGTTCTGCTTTTAATGGGAAGCACTCTTGTCGGTGCGCTTGGTCTTGGGTTAGGACGGCTCATTTTGATGGAGCGGGTCATGAAGCAGCAAGAAGTGATCACAGCTCCAGACCTTCAGGCGCTCGTGGATCACTTCGCGCACCAGCGGGGCTTCCCCCAACTGTGTTTGCAGCTCGTTCGCGCAGATCGGCCATTGGCACTGCTCTACGGGATACGAAGGCCGAGGATGCTGCTCTCGACCTGGATGATTGATCACCTTGACGCACAAGAATTAGAGGCAGTGCTCATGCATGAACTGGTCCACGTGCGTCGGCGTGATTTCTTGCTGAATTGGGTCGCGCTCCTGCTGCGCGATGCCTTTTTCTACCTGCCGACCAGTCGTATTGCCTATCGCCAACTCCACTGTGAAAAAGAACTGGCCTCTGATGATCTGGTGGCACAGTCAACGGACCGCCCGCTCGCGTTAGCTTCCGCGCTCACGAAGGTCTGGCTCTCCCTGGTTGATGACTCACCTTCGAAAATAGTGCAAACGCTGGTCGGGAGGGGCGAGTCGATTGCGCACCGCGTTGACCGGCTGCTTGGCATGAGGAACCAGACAGTGGGGAAGTCACCGCCGTGGTTCTTGTCTCTGGGTGTCGGCACCTCCATCAGTGTCGTCGTGATGGACATCGTGGCGAGCCTCGCATTCACGGCGGCATTACTCAATTGTTAACCAGTTGTCGTAGCATAAGCTCCCCACGCTCCAAAAATGGTTACGTTTCAATAGTGTGTTGTCTCAGTGAGAACAATGCGTTGCTTCTCACTTGTTCATGGCCTCAAACCGACGTCGCATTCCTGACCGTCCGACGTACCACCTCTTCCAGCGGAGTCAGTTGAACGCCGAGGGTGCGAGCCATACTGGTCATCTCCAGCGGGGAATCGAACGTATCGAGACCGGCTAACAACGCGGCCATCTCCTCGGGCAGACCTGGAACAGGCTCACCTGGAGCGACACTTCTGAGTGGAATTGGGCGACCAAGCACGCGCTCATAGTCCATAAACATATTGGGAGCAATGATGGTGTAGGGCAGTCCGCTCTCTCGCAGATAGTCTTCGGTTCGGCCTTTGGCTTGAAAGATGGGAACGGGACTCTGCGGATCGGCGAAGGCCACCGACACGAAGATGAACTGCTTCACTCCGGCGGTTTTAGCTGCATCAATCAGGTTGCGATGACCCTCCCAGTCCACCGTCTCTACCGTGTCCTCCCCACCACGCTGGCCGCCACTCGCGGTCGAGATGACGATATCTACTCCCTCGCACGCAGCATTGAGCGAACTGCGCTCTTTGAGATCGCCTGGCACGACCTGGACTCCCAGGTCTGCCAGTGCCTGGTAGTTTGACTGTGGGCGGACGAGGATGCGCACAGGCTGGCCCTGTGCCAGAAGCATCCGTGTGATTGCGCCACCGAGGTTTCCGGTAGCTCCAACGACGAGTATCATACTTTGCCTCCTTCTGGTTTGATGTTGTGGTTGACTCTAAACAGGTTGGTCGGATCGTACGTGCTCTTGAGAGTTAGTAACCGGTCGTAGTTGGCACCGTAAGCGGCAGCTACTCGGTCCTCGTTTTCGTCAGGGCTCATCATGTTCACATATGTGCCACCCGTCGAGAACGAGCGCATGGCTGACGAGAATTCACGGGTCCATTGGATATGTCGGGACGGCTCGTCCCGCGGCTGCCACGAAGCTTGCATGTTGAGGATGAACTCGGCATTTCGGTTGCCTGCGGCTGTCGCGTGCTCATCTACACGGCTGATGGCTCCTCCGAGTTGGACCATGAGAATAGCCGTGAGCGGGGAGGTCAGCCGATTTGCGTAGCTGATCATCGTCTCAATGGATGCATCGCTGAGCTCAGGCAGGTAATCCGATTTCGCATAGTAGTGAAGCCCATATCTCCCCCATCTATCGTGCCGGGGAGATGGGAAAACGTATCCCAGATACTCAGACCTCGTCCATCTTCCTAAACCGCTCCTTCAATCTGATAGGCAGCCGTTGCAGCCCCCCAGACGAAATCCGCTGGAAAAGCCTTTCGAGTGATGACCACGTCGTGTTCTTGAATCATAGACGTTCCTCGTTCTATTTTTGTCTTATTTTAAGTCTTAATGTAATACATAAAATTGGCCGCGTCAAGGACTTGACAATCGAAGATTTCTTGACTATACTCTTGAAAAGATAATACTTAATTTAAATCTTAAAATGAATGGGAATGGCGAGATGCAGAGCAGAGAGGATCTCAATCCGACAAAGGGACTCAATCCGACCGCACGTGACCTTCGACGGATCAATCGACGCACCGTCGTGCAGGCTTTGTTTACCAGTGAAGCTGCCAGTCGGTTTGAGGTGAGTCAGCGTTCCGGCTTAAGTGCGGGAACGGTGACGAATGTGGTTAGCGAGCTTTTGGCTGAGGGCATTGTGATGGAAGCTGGATTTGCAGCGTCAGAGGGAGGACGACGGAGGGCCATTCTGACCTTGAATCTGGACTATGGGTATGTTCTTGGGGGGGAAATTGGGGAGACCGGCGTCACGATGGGGCTCTTTGATCTGCGATTGCACCGACTCACTATGTTTCGTTCCCCCTTGTCAAGCGAGGAGAATAACCCTACCGAGGTGGTCAATCGTATTATTGAAGGGGTCACGTTTATCTTGCAAAAAGAGCAGATCACGCCGGATAAGATTCTGGGGATGGGTCTGGGACTTCCTGGGATTGTCGAACACACCGAGGAAGAGCTTGTTTCTGCTCCAGCTTGGAGATGGGAACCTGTTCCACTGAAAGAGGTGTTGGCACGCCATTTTCCATTCCCTCTGCATTTAGATAACGGTGCCAAAGCAATGGCCCTCGCCGAGATTGACCTCAATCCGCATTTTGCGACGGAAATCGTCGTTTCTGTTTACCTGGGCACAGGGGTGGGTGCCGGAATTATCCATGAGGGCAAGTTGTATCGTGGATCGACGAACAGTGCAGGGGAATGGGGGCATACGATTATTGCTCTGGATGGAGAGGCCTGCCGGTGTGGACACCTGGGATGTTTGGAGGCCTATGTGGGATCACTGGGGATCATCCGCCGTCTCCACGAGCTTGATGCAACCCATCCCGCATTGCAAATGGGTGATGAGTTTGGCAGTATTCAAACCTTGATCCACATGGCCAGCCGCGATGATATGGTTGCCAATCAGGTGCTTGACGAGACCATTCGTTACCTGGGAGCAGGGTTGGCCAACTTGATCAACCTGTTTAACCCGCACCAGATTATTTTGAGTGGATGGGTGGGCCTGGAACTGGGTCAATTCGCTTTAGCGGAAATCCGTAAGGCGACCAGGCAATACGCGCTCAAACTCCCTTGCGAGGTGGCAGAAATCAGTTTGAGTCAGCTCGGACGAGATGGAGCGAGTATTGGTATGGCCAAACTGGTGTTAGAGGACTTTTTCGATACAGTAGGAGGACAGAAAACCCATCCTTCCCTCCATCCCTCGCGACTCTAAAAATTTTGCCCTTATGACTTTTTCGGATTGGCTAGTGATTCCCTTGTCTGTTGACTGGAAGAAAGGAGGTTCTAACAACAGAACATATTTACTTGAAACGTTTCACCTCATCGTCGTTGATGTTAGCATGTAGGGTTCAGTCCTTCAAGTATGTCCCAAGGAGGGGAAAGACCGTGACGCAACCTTCTCAATCTCTTGGACCTGGCGAACCCATTGTTGAGCTCATTGACACATCCAAGCAATTTGGTTCCGTGCAGGCTTTTAGGTAGGCTTTCGTAGATCAGACAGCGAGTGTAACTGCAATTTCTCTTACTTTACAAAGGAGTGCTCAGACTATGCAACCTTTTTCCTTTCCTCAGTGGATGCGCTGCTTGGCGCTCAGATTCGCCATCGTCAGCATGGCACTGGTCATCATGGCTCCCCTGGCTGCCTGTGGTGGCAGTGGGAGTACCACTTCGAGCACCACCTCCTCTGGTCCGGTGAACTTGACCTTCTGGAACTGGATACCAGGGATCGATAAGGTGGTCGCGCGCTTCAACCAGACCCATCCCAACATTCATGTCACGGCGCAGAATGTCGGTTCAGGCCCGACAGAATACGACAAGTTGTATACGGCCATCAAGGCCAATAATGAGCCCGATCTTGGCATGATCGAGTACCAGCTCTTGCCGACCTTTGAGAGCACAGGTGCGCTCGTCGACTTCTCTCCCTGACACTTTTTTGAGCATGCATAGCAGGAAAAGAGAAATAGCACTCACTGTTTCCTGCATCACTCAAAATCTCAGAGAAAAGCGCCATCCTTGAGAAGATCGTCTGAATAATAAACAATGTACCAATTCACAGGTGCGAGAGGCTTTTCGCTCAATATCCAAGAGATAGAGTCTCCCAATGCGAAAGATGCCTTTGTCGCGTCGATCGTGACGATCATAACGATCCCGTTTTCCATGGTGAATACAGGAAGCGGCCAGATGAGCCAGCCACCACACCATCAAAAAGAGTACCAACAGCATGCGATCCACGCGGTCTAAGCGACGAACATGACTTTCTTCCCAATCCCACCCTCGACTTTTGAGATCTTGAAACGTCGCGGAGACCCGCCAGCGCAATTTGTAGTCATTGATGCGCTTGGGACCGGCTGGCAGATCAGAAATCACCAACAACGCTTTTTCTTCCTGTTGGTCCCAACACGCGCTCAGATTCGTCTCGATCTGATCCTCTTGCCACAAGCGAATAGCTCCATAAAACCCCTTTCCAGGCTCACTTACCAGATCGGAGACAGGGCAGGTGGGCTGATTTGACCGTTGGGAGACCAATGCTCACAGGTATGCTCGTCGCAGATCCTGAACAGATAATGCCACCCATACTTCACACACAAGCTCACCATCGCAAAGCATCCAAACGCACTCTCTCCCACTGCGCCTTTTCCAGGTGAGGCGCGAGTCGCTCGAATAATTCCTCCACACAGCTCCATAATCCTTGCTCCCATGTCTCTTGTCCCGGCATGACCTTCCAAACCAACGGTAAGACGCGTGAATGCTGCAAAAGACCCACATAGATGACCTGTGCATGCTCTTCATAGGGCGTCAGATCAATCACCAGCTGCATAGGGTGGTGCCGGAAATACGGCATCACCTGCCCTAAAAGCGCATCCCACGTGTCCTTGGGATCAATCTTCTCATTACTTAAGAAACGCTCTAAACGCCGCTCAATACTCGTTGCTTTTGCCTCACTTTCTTCTAATAACGCTTCTGCTACTTTGGAAAGGACACTACTTTCTGCTCGGATGGCTCCCATCACCAACAACGCTAGCGTTTTGCTTTGATGTCCGTGTAACCCGCTAAAAAACTCCTTGACGTGTTGGTGCCAGACCATACATAATGGGCTGAATGCATTCATTGAGATCGTTCTCCTCATGTTGAATTTTTCGTTCCGCTTGTGAGAACGATCTCTTCTTCCCCTCGTCGCTTTTCTTGCTCCCCTTCTGGTCACAGAAGGCCCTTATCTGCCTCGAAAGTTTGCCTGTTTTTCTCTTCCTTTCACCTTTTGCTCCTTTTCTCTCCTCAAAAAAGTGTCAGGGAGAGAAGAAGGCTGGCCCGGCGAGTTGCAGGTAGACGATATCCACGCGGTGATCTGTCATTCTGATATGGAACGCATTGGGTGGTTCGAGTGTTCGGATCCGCTCATCAACCGGTTCCATGAGAATGTCGTGTGGAGTATGCGAGGAAATTTTCTCAGTATCCCGATGGATTGTCCGCAGCGTGACGAACGCCTGGGCTGGACGGGCGACATCCAGGTATTCGCGCCTACCGCGTGTTTCCTCTACGATGCTGCTGGCTTTCTCACTTCGTGGTTGGCAGACCTGGACGCTGAGCAGAAGGCTGCGGGAGGCATCGTTCCTTTTGTGGTTCCTAACGTCTTGCCTACTCGCCCCCTTCCAGCAGCCGCCTGGGGCGATGCGGCAGTGATCGTACCCTGGGTCCTCTACCAGCAGTACGGTGACGTAGGCATTTTGGCTGCTCAGTTTGACAGTATATGTGCGTGGGTTAATCTCATTACAAGTGTGGCTGGCGAGAATCAGCTCTGGGAGCACGGCTTTCAGTTCGGCGATTGGCTCGACCCGACTGCATCATTGGATCATTCCAATGCTGGACTCACCGATCCACACGTGGTCGCTACCGCCTACTTCGCCCGCTCAACAGAATTGCTTGGGCGGGTGGCGGGCATTCTTGGTCGGATTGATGATGAGGCACGCTATCTTGCGCTTGCCGCCCAGATTCGGGATGCCTTTGACGCCGAGTATGTGACTCCTACTGGGCGCGTGCTGAGCGCCTCCGAGACCGCCTATGCACTGACCTTGCAGTTTGGTCTGCTTAAGAACGATGAGCAGCGTCGGCATGCGGGCCAACGACTGGTCGAACTCGTGCGCAGCAGAGGGTACCACATTAGCACTGGCTTTGTGGGTACGCCGCTCATCTGTGATGCTTTGTGCAGCGTGGGGGAGTACGACGCTGCCTTTCACCTGCTCACCCAGCGTGAATGCCCGTCGTGGCTCTATCCGGTGACGATGGGTGCCACCACTATCTGGGAGCGATGGGACAGCCTCCTTCCAGACGGCTCGGTCAATCCAGGGGAGATGACCTCGTTCAACCACTATGCCCTGGGGGCCGTCGCCGACTGGCTGCACCGTATTGTGGGTGGTCTGACGCCTGCTGCTCCGGGGTATCGCCACCTGGATGTACGGCCACATCCAGGTGGCGGACTCACGTATGCACGCGCACGGCACTTGACCCCTTATGGTCTAGCCGAATGCGCATGGACGATTGAGGCAGGGCAAATCGAGGTGGTGGTCGTGGTGCCGCCCAATGCCACGGCCAGCGTCACCCTTCCCGGAAGCGATGCGATACCCATCGAGGTCGGCTCTGGGACCCATCGCTGGGCTTACCCCTACCAGGGTCCCAGTCATCCCCCGCGCTCGCTCGACAGCACGCTTCAAATACTGAGAAAGGACACGTATGCCGACAGACCTTGACAAGCGTTTTGATGAGCCCCCTCGTAGTTTTTCCCCAGTGCCTATCTGGTGGTGGAGTGGCGAGAAGCTCGATGCACAGCGGCTCCGCTGGCAGCTTGAGCGATTTGCGGAGCCGCTGGCAGCTTGAGCGATTTGCGGAGCCGCTGTGCATCGAGCTTCTCATCATGAATCTCGCCCCAAGCGGACCGCTGTATGGCAGTGATGCAGATGATCCTCCTTACTTCTCAGAGGAATGGTGGACGATTTTCAGGGGTGTCTGTGAAGACGCGCGAGCACTTGATATGCGCCTCTGGTTCTATGACCAGTTCGGCTTCTCCGGCGCGAACATGCAAGCGCGCCTTGTCACGCCACATCCTACATTTGCTGGACAATCGCTCGAACACATCGCCTGTGACGTGGAAGGGGCAGGCGTGCTGGAGTGTCCAGAGGCTGGCACACCAATTGCCGCCTCCGTCATCCCAATTGATGGGCAAGGCCAGCCCGTCGGGGAGCCTATCCCGGTCCCGGTGCATGGCAAGAGAGTGACGTGGCATGGATCTGGCACTCATCGACTCATACTGTTCTATAGCAGAGAGAGTGGGTTTGACTATTTCAATTTCTCCGCCTGCCAGACGCTCCTGACGATGGTGCATGGTGCATTTGAGGAACACGTTGGGGACTTTTTCGGCAACGTCATCGTCGGAACCTTCCAGGATGAACTCGCTGCGATGCCAACATGGTCCAGGGACTTTGCAGAGGCATTTCGGGCACGCTGTGGTTATGATGTGCTCCCTGTTGATGCCAGGCCGGGTGTTGGCAATTTATCTGGCAGAAACGCGCCAGGTTATCGGACGAAGGACAGAAAGTGCCAATACATGCAATCCATGATATACTGTGCTCATTATCTGAAAGACCGCTCTCATCGATCAGAGATGCTGATAATTCTTGTTAATAGAGGTAACCAATACGTGAATCCAGTTTCTTCGCTAACGTCCCACCAATCTGTCCTGACTGCTTTACAGGCCGTCCACGGCATAACCTTGCTCCATAATGTGCTCGAAGATAGTGCGGGACAGGCAGCTCTAGATCTGTTACAACTGCTCGTAACTCCTGAACCTGACGTGGTATCTACAGCCATTGCATATAGCCATGCCTTTAGAGAGCTAGCTACAGCAGTGAATATAGATACCACACCGATCCTATCCGATGCCTGGCAAGCCTACCTTGTTGCTCGTCTCATCGACGATAACAATCTCTGGAGTTCCCTGGTCGAGCGTGCAGGCGCCAGTAGTGTCTCATCGTCTCTGCGTGCCCAGGCGCAACGTGATCTGCGCGCACTTCATCTTTTATTTCAACTCGATGCACAGATGCTATGGAAACTAACATGCGATATTGTAGTGCCCGTACTACCCATACTGAGTGATGCCTGGGCGCCCTGGTACGATCTCGTGCCTCTCGATGAAGGAGAGATTCGGAATGCGCGCAACGACCTGGCGTATCAAGCTGCTGAGAGCACAGACTGGTCGACATTGGTTGAGCCTCTAGAGGCATACTGGTCGCGTCATGGCACTGGCCCACTCGCGCGCTATCGCGTCTTGCGCTGGCAAGGGATCGAGGAGGGATTGCATGGGATTGCTCACCCTGATCCTATTCAGTTGAATAACCTGATCGGATACGAGCGTGAACAGTCGTTGCTCAAATCTAACACCGAGCGTTTCCTTGCTGGCTTACCTGCTCACGATGTCTTGCTTTATGGTGCGCCGGGAACGGGCAAATCTTCGACCGTGAAAGCGCTGGTCAATACTTATGCCGATCGGGGTTTGCGTTTGGTGGAAGTACGCAAAGAATATAGTAGCGATCTGCCAAAGATCGCAGCTCAATTGCGTGGCCGTGCGCCTCGCTTCCTGCTCTTTATCGACGATCTCTCGTTTGAGGAGCACGAGACAGAGTACAAGATGCTCAAGATGCTGCTCGAAGGGACGGCTGAGGCTCGGCCTGCGAATGTGCTCATCTATGCCACCACCAATCGTATAAACCTTATACGTGAGAACTTCTCTGAGCGCGGTAAGCCGAGTGAGGATGTGAACTGGCGCGATAGTATGGACGAGAAACAATCGCTGGCGCATCGCTTTGGACTCCGTGTGACATTCAGCACTCCTGATCAGCAGCGTTACCTGAAAATCGTCACAGGCCTGGCACAGCAGCGTGGCCTTACTCTTCCCGAGGAGACGCTCCAGGAGCGTGCTTTACGTTGGGAACGCCAGCACGTAGGACGTTCAGGTCGCCTTGCACGCCAATTTATCGATGATCTGGAGGCCGAACTGAAGCGAACGGATGCATAATTACTGTTGCTGCTGCTGTGGTTGTTGCTGTGTTGGCCTGTCGTCGTACTCATAATTTTCTTCTGGAGACACGATCCATTTGTCTTCTATAGGTAAGTCGTTGCTGAACGAGGGCCCTTCAGATGGTAGTACTTTGACCGCGACTGTTAACTCGCTCTCGGCTTTGCCTCTGAATACGCCACGCGTTGGAGGAACATCGGCATAATCGCGACCGATCGCAACTCGTATATGACGTTCTCCTGCAATACTACTGTTCGTCGGGTCGAAGCCAACCCAGCCAAGACCTGGCAACAACGCTTCAACCCAGGCATGCGTTGCATCATCTGCCGAGCGATCGCGTGCACTACTCTGATGATATAGATAGCCACTGACATAACGGCAAGGAATCTTTAGCTCGCGTACCAGAGTAATCATAATATGCGCGAAATCCTGGCAGACGCCACGTCGCTGGCTCAATGCTACATCGATCGGCGAATCAACCTGTGTATTTTTTTGTGAGTACTCGAACTTCTCACGTATAGCCGTGTTTAACTCATGCAGCACGGTCAATGGATCATCGCGCCGCTGCAAACCCAGTTCGTGTGTCAGCTCATAGAGCAGTTCGCTCGGACGTGCAAAGCGGCTTGGCATCAGCATATCCCAGTGCTCGTCGTTTGCTGTCATTTCATCAAGTTCTTGCCACGCATCAGGGCTGAGCGCCTCTGGGATCTCGGGCGGTGCCATCACTTCTACAAATGCATGTGCGGTGATCGTGAGCTGGCTATGCTTATTGGGCACGTCGAAATGATGTACTCTATTGCCCAGTTCGCCCCGGTAGTTCATGATGAGGGAGCGTGGATTGGTGTGCAAACGAAAATCGAGGCAGCGCTGAAAACCCTCACTGCGCGGCTGTATACGCACCTCCATGATGCTTTCGGTAATGGGCATGCTATAGCGAAATCGCGTTACATGACTTACTGTGTAGTACATAGCCGTCTCCACATCTTTTATCTCTCATATGAGAGGATATTTTCTTTCATCAAATAACCGTGTCAGCATTCAGGCTTGAGCTGCGCCCCGCGCCGTGAGCGCAACATCGATCGGGTACACCACGTAAGCCTGGTAAATTGCGCTGTGGATCTGTGCGCATTGGCGTTGAATATTCTCCAGATAAGCATGCATCCCGCTACTCATGATCTCTTCGATCTGGTCGTAATCAAGCGCTGCACGCAGGCGCCCGGCCAGCCGCTCGACGCGTCCGGTGCTGCGTATATTAGTTGCTTTCGCGATGGCTTGTAATGCGCCTTGCATCATTGCGGCGGCAAAACGTACAGAATGTGGAGATTCGGCGTTGAGAAGCAGAAATTCAGCGATTCTGATTGGCTGAACATTTGCTGTATAGACCTTGCAATAGGCTTCAAAGGCGGCGCACGAACGTAACAGCCCAACCCAGCCCAGGTAGTCCAGGTGATTGAGTAGCTCTGTTGAGTAACTCCACTCCGCACCCAGGAAGGCGTTAAAATGTACGTCGATCAGTGTTGCTGTGGCGGAGGCTCGTTCGATAAAGCGTCCGACACGAATAAAATGCCAGCCTTCACTGTGACTCATGGTTGCATCCGCGATCCCCTGGAAGAGCTGCGCGCCTTCTTTGACGCTGACCAGAAACTTGTGCGGCTCCGCGTCCCAGATCTCCTCGATGCTGGTACTTTTCATCTGGAGATAAAGTCGGTTTAGTTGCTCCCACATCTCCGAACTGATCTGTTCACGTACCTGCCGTGCGTTATCGCGGGCACCTGTGATACAGGCGAGAATAGAAGCCTGGTTTGAAGCATCAAAGGTGAGCGCCTGCGTCATGCTGTAAGCTTCGTCTGTGCCATCCCCGCGTGGTGGTATACGCAAGCTGGTACGCAGGAGTTCCCAACGCTGATCTGCGTATTCCGCGTGCTGATCAAGCATTTGATTCAAATTCACGTCAATCAGACGCGCGGTATGCTCGGCCCTTTCCAGGTAGCGGCTCATCCAATAAAGACTATCTGCGACACGTGAGAGCATCGTTTTTCCTCATCTCGTTATTCTGCATGTAAGACGCTATTCGTAGAGTACCCATGTGTCTTTACTACCACCACCCTGTGAAGAGTTGACAACCAGCGAACCACGTTTCAAGGCGACGCGTGTCAGGCCACCGGGCACAATAGTCACGCGTGGGCCATATAAAATAAATGGCCGCAGATCCACGTGCCGGGGTTCGACCTGTCCGTCAAGGAAGCAGGGGGCGCGGGAAAGAGCCAGTGTCGGTTGCGCAATATAGTTGCGTGGGTCCGCGATGATGCGTCTGCGAAATTCCTCGCGTTGTTCTGCTGTGCTGTATGGTCCAATCAGCATACCATAGCCACCGGACTCGCCCACAGCCTTCACGACCAGTTCATCCAGGTGTTCAAGCACGTAGCTGCGCTGAGAATCGTCTGAGAGCAGGTAGGTCTCTACGTTGGGCAGAATTG
>WNFY01002482.1_pt1 | contig 18668 bp, 9 predicted proteins | sample 5400091 | NCBI WGS metagenome assembly WNFY01 (sample SAMN13153364, study PRJNA577476) | soil metagenome | isolation source: 60 cm soil or saprolite under grassland replicate 1 | place: USA:California | collected 2016-06-15
ACCGGATAAGTGGGAATTTCCATGGTATGCGTCGTGGGATCTTGCCTTTCATTGCATTCCACTTGCCCTTGTTGATCCGCAATTTGCCAAGAGCCAGCTGGATCTCATCGTGCGCGAGTGGTATCAGCACCCAAACGGCCAGATTCCCGCATACGAGTGGAATTTCAGCGATGTTAATCCGCCCGTCATCGCGTGGGCGGCGTGGCGAGTTTATCAGATTGAGCGAAAACAAAGCGGCAAAGGCGATCGCGCATTTCTCGAAACTGTTTTCCATAAAATGCTCATCGCCTTCACCTGGTGGGTGAACCGAAAGGATTCCGAGGGCAACAACATTTTCCAGGGTGGTTTTTTGGGGCTTGATAATATTGGTGTATTCGATCGTAACGATGCGTTTCCTGACGGGAGTCGCCTCGAGCAAAGCGATGGCACAAGCTGGATGGGAATGTTTTGCCTTAACATGCTGCGCATCGCTCTGGAGTTGGCTCGTGAAAATTCAGTTTACGAAAATATCGCGACGAAATTCTTCGAGCACTTTCTTAGTATCGCCGCCGCCATGAACAATCTCGGCGGTAAAGGCATTGGTCTTTGGGACGAGGAAGATGAGTTTTACTACGATGTCCTGCACACTCCAGGTGGACGTTATTTGCGCGTGCGCGTGCGCTCGCTCATCGGCTTGATGCCACTTCTCGCGGTGGAAACGATCGAACCTGCGCTGCTCGATACACTTCCTAAATTTAAAGAGCTGCTTGAATGGTATCTGGTAAATCAGCCTGCCCTTTGCAGCCTCATTTCACGGTGGCAGGAGCCGGGGGTCGGCGAACGTCGGCTCGTTGCGCTGACGCGCGGCCATCGAATGAAATGTTTGCTGCGACGCATGCTCGATCCGGCAGAATTCCTCAGTGACTACGGCGTGCGTTCTGTCAGCAAATTTCACAAGGAGCACCCGTACGTGTTGACCGTTCGCGGCGAACAAAAAGTCATCAGCTACGAGCCCGCCGAATCGCAGACCGAGGTTTTCGGTGGCAACTCCAACTGGCGCGGACCGGTTTGGATGCCAATTAATTATTTGCTCATCGAGTCGTTGCAGAAATTTCATCGTTACTACGGTGACGATTTCCAAGTGGAATGTCCCACTGGCTCGGGCCAGTTCACTACGTTAAACGGTGTTGCGAACGAGTTATCGAATCGTCTTATCCGCATTTGGCTGCGTGATGCGAATGGCCACCGGCCTTTCGCGGGTGCTTCAGTCAAGGCGCGCAATGACGACGGTGATCAGGACCGCTATTGGTTCCACGAATACTTTCATGGCGACACTGGCGCCGGCCTCGGAGCGTCGCATCAAACCGGCTGGACCGGCCTCGTCGCGAAACTCATCCAGCAACAAGGCGAGCACGGTACGATTAAGAGCCTAATCACGTTGTTTCTATAAATTAGCTTGCCTTTCCATATTTGAATAGCTTTTCTGTGCGCCGAGCCCTTACGAGCTAGTTTAGATGCGCCCCAGAACGAAGAAATGCAGGCGACAAGGTTTTTGGGGTCGCGTGCTTGTTCGCGATGCTGCTAGCATCGTAATAGTCCTCCTCTCTCTGGCTGACACAAAGGCGCAAGAACCTGAACCCTCTGTTTCAGAGTCCCCTCCAGAAGCGGAAATTGAACCGACGCCTCTTCCAGGGACCGAAATATTACTCGAGCCGCAACTGCCGCCGTCTGAAGCACCACTGCGAAAACGAACACTAAAACTTGTCCCGCCCGGGGTCGTTGAACCAATCTTGCCGACTGTAAACTTCGAAGCGTTGGCTCGAAGCGGGCGCTTGTGGTCGTTTCACGGTGTCGTAAAAGAGTTTCGCTTTGTCGGCAACCACGCCTTCTCAACTGGCGACCTCGCCAAACAAGTTGAGAAATACAAAAATCGCGAGCTGACGGCAGAAGACCTCGAGCAAGCACGCCAGGATTTGACCTTGCTCTACATCAACAAGGGATACGTAAACTCCGGCGCGGTTTTGCCCGAGCAAGATGGGAAAAACGGCATCATTACATTCGAACTTGTCGAGGGCCGACTCACCGGCATAAATCTTAAAGGGAACTTCTGGTTTCGCCCCTGGTGGCTGCGCAACGAAATGCGGAGAGGCGCGGGAAGACCGCTAAATTTTAACAAGCTCAAAGAAGCTCTCCAGCTTCTGCGGCAAAACCCAACTATATCGCAAATCAATGCCGAGTTGAGACCTGGCGGAGTTCCCGGCGAGAGCATTCTGGATGTAGATATCAAGGATACGCAACCGTTTCGGTTTGCGATCGAATTTGATAACAAGCGGCCCCCCAGTGTCGGCGCGGAGATCGTCCAGGCGCGATTTACAGACTTAAACGTGACCGGTCATAATGATTTCTTGGAAATTATTTACGGGATCGCCCATAGCAATAGCGCGGATAGCTTTGAGGATTTCGATTTTTCCGGACTCGACAACATCTCCGGAACCTATGTCTTCCCCGTAACCCCATGGGCGACCACGCTTGCGCTCAACGCGAGCAAAAGCGACACGAGCGTCCTCCAGGCGCCGTTCACGTCCCTCAACATCAATAGCAAGCTCGAAGAATACGGCGCCACGATTCGTCAACCGCTCTACCACACATTAAGCAACGAAATTGCCGTTTCCTTGACCGCGGAAAAACGGCGAGCCGAAACGTTTTTACTCGGATTACCGTTTTCGCTCTCACCAGGTGCGGTGAATGGTGTGACATCCGATTTCGCTCTGCGTTTCACCCAGGAATTCGTGAATCGTAGTCAGGTTCACGTACTCGCGCTTCGTTCCACTTTTAATGTGGGCATCGACGCCTTCGGCGCGACAAATTCGGGGATGGAACCGGACGCGGAATTTTTCTACTGGCTTGGTCAAGGCCAATACGTGCGACGGCTGTGGAATACAGATAATCTTTTGGTGCTTCGTCTCAATGCCCAGTTCTCGACCGATCCGCTTTTCAATATTGAGCAGTTCGTTCTCGGCGGAAGCGATACCGTGCGGGGCTACATCGAAAACGACATTCTGCGCGATAACGGAATTTTTGGTTCGGCTGAAGTTCGCGTACCGATCTGGTATGGAAAAGAACATCATCCCATTCTAATGGTGGCGCCGTTTTTCGACATCGGCAGCGGTTGGAATGTCAAAACCAATCAAGTTCCCGACAGCCAACTCGAGACGTTACCCAGCGTCGGTCTCGGTCTGATTTTCCAGCCCACCCGACGTGTGTTCGCTCAGTTTTACTGGGGATATGCGTTTAATCGGAGTCTCGTGCCTAGTGGTAACAACCTGCAGGATTACGGCATCCACTTTCTTGTAAGCGTCAATGCGTTTTAAATCATCAACAGGAAATATCGCTTTCGTTCACAGCAAACTTATTGTCCTTGCATAAAAACAAACGGCCATGTATCAACAGCCTCGCTTGTTCTATCTACGCATAGTTGCGCTCTTAGCGTTTTGCGCTCATCCGCTCCTCGGCGGCGTGGTGATGTATCGCAGCGTCGGGGGTGGACCAAGTGTACCGTTGCCCGGCCCAAATTTCATAATCCCGGCCAATTTTGGAAGGCAAAAGGGCGGCAATCTCTTCGAAAGCTTTAGCCAATTTAATCTGAACAGTTCACAGTCGGCGACCTTCACGGGCCCAGCCAATGTGCAAAACATTTTGGCACGGGTAACGAGCGGGGGTCCCTCTTCGATTGATGGCAGAATTAGCTCAGACATTCAGGGAGCGAATCTCTTTTTCATGAATCCTGCAGGCGTGCTCTTTGGGCAGCACGCGCAGTTGGATGTGAGCGGTTCCTTTGCCGTGACCACAGCCAATTATCTGAATCTTGTCGGTGGCGGCCGATTCAACGCCAACCTTGGTGGCGGCGATGTGCTCACCTCTGCGCCGGTGAGCGCATTTGGTTTTCTCAATTCTACTCCCGGAGGAGTTTCTATTACCGGAAGCACGCTGAATGTCACGTCGCAAAAATCCTTCTCTGCTGTCGCGGGTGACATCACGATGAATGGTGGGAGGATTAGTGGCGCCGGCTCGCGGGTGAACTTGGTGAGTGTGAAGTCGGCTGGCGAAGCGAAACTGGACGCAACAGCCTTAGCAACCGACTTAAACAGCGCCATCGATGTGACGCAGTTCACCGCGATGGGCAAAATCGATATCACAAGTAAAGCTAGGATCATTAGCGCACCGATCATTAGCGAAAAGGACAAGACGTCGGGACTAGGCGGTCCAGTATTCATTCGCGCCGGAACATTTTTGTTGGAGAACGACAGTCTGATAAACTCGACCAGCGTTGATGGTTCTCTAAACAAAGATGGTTCTGTAAATCGTGTAAACGAAGTTAGCAAGATTGATGTGCGAGCGCACGATGTGCAAATCCTTGGCTCAAAAGTCGCCGCCCCTACTTTCGGGACAGCCGACGCTGGCCAGGTCACGATCGCTGCTGATTCGCTTTTAATTGATGGACAAGGTAAAAGTACAACCGGTCTTCTGGCTCTTGCGGTAAACCTCCCATCCGGCCCGCCCGTTTCCGGCACGGGCGGGCACATTACCGTGACAGCGGCCAAAGTAACAATCACCAATAGCGGAGAGATTGGCGCGTTCAGCGCGGGCACAGGCGGTGGCGGAACGATCAACATAACTGCCCACGACTCACTTCTGATTGACGGAAAAGGTGTCATTGGTCCAGGTCTTAGTGCGGGTATTTTCGCTGACGCGAGAAATGGGAAGGGCGGGGACATTACCGTGACAGCGACAGCGGGCGACGTGGAAATCAAAAACGGCGGCGAGATTTCCACGGGCACCTTTGGCGAAGGCAATGGCGGAACGGTAACCGTAATTGCCGACTCAATTGACATCGACGGAACCGGTTCAAAGGACGATTTGATACCCTCTAACAATCCTCTCATTAATTTTAGCGTTTTTCATGGCACAGGCATTTTGGCGCTCGGCTATGGCGGCGGGGACGGGGGAAGCATTGACGTGCACGCGCGAAGTTTGAGTGTTGTTGGAGGCGGCCAGATTGCTGCTGGCGCCTTTGGCGAAGGCAATGGCGGAATGGTCACCGTAACCGCCGACTCGCTTCTCATCGACGGAACGGGTGCGGTGGGAAATGTGTTGTTTGGAACGGGCATTTTCACCGACGCCGAACCTTCTGTGGTTTCCGATGCCTCTGGTAATGTGTCTATATTTGGTACCAGCGCGAAAGCTGGACGCATAATCGTGCGAGCTACCACCAATCTAACCGTTACCTCTGGTGGAGAGATTTCCTCGAGCACCTCTACTGATGGTAACGGCGGAACTGTCAGTGTAACTGCCGGCTCGCTTTCTGTTGACGGCAGCGGGACGGGCATTTTCGCCGACACAAAACCTTTTCTGTTTGTCGATTCTCACGGTAAGGAGCTTTCGTTTCATGGCCACGGCGACGCTGGGAATGTCTCCGTACAAGCGGCCAATGCGACAATCACTGCTGGCGGACAGATTGCTGCCAGCACCTTTGGCGCAGGTGATGGCGGCAGTGTCGAGGTAACTGCCAAAAACTCGCTTCTAATCCACGGATCGGACTCGGGTCTTTTCGCTGTCGCAGGATTTGCAGGACTCCTTAGTAGTGGCACCGGCGGCGACGTGGGTGTTAAGGCCGGCGATCTGTCACTTCAAAACAGCGGAGCTATTTCGGCCGCATCCTTTACATCGGCTGACGCGGGTTCAGTGAAATTGAACCTTGGGACGTTGAGCTTGGACTCCGGTAGCTCGATCTCCAGCGCCAATTCCAGCACCAACAACTCCAGCGCCAATACTGGCGACGGAAAAGCTGGAAGCGTAACAATTAATACAACTGGTCCGGTGACGGTGAAGCATGGCAGCAGTATCTCGACCTCCTCGACAGTCGGTGACGCCGGTACCATTGAGCTAACCTCTGGTGGAGAAATTAAACTCAAAGATCAGAGCAGGATCACGGCATCGGCTGGCGTCAACGGTGGTGATATTACAATTACGGCGCCCGGTCAGCTTGTTTACCTCGCAGATAGTTCGGTCACAGCTACGGCTGGCAGCACCGGAAGCAGCGGAACCGGTGGGAACATCACCATTGATCATCCCCAATTTATTGTGGCAAGTAATAGCTTGATTAGCGCTAATGCCACCGTGGGGACGGCCGGAAATGTCTACCTTAATTCTGACTTCTTATTTAGTTCCAACAGTACAATCTTCGCGACCGGTACCATCAACATCACAGCGCCGACACTCGATTTAGGGGCGCAGTTGATCACGTTGCCGAATTCGTTGCTCAGTGCCGCGAATCAGTTGCAGGAGCGTTGCACAACATTGCTGCAAGGAGATTTCAGTAGCTTTATTTCAATTGGTCGCGGCGGAACCGAGCCAGCGCCTGAGGAATTGCAGGAAGAGTTTTGATTGGAGATGCGGCCGCCTCGGCCGCGACTAGTTAACAAATGCGGACACACCCTGCGCCCCACTTCCAAATAATAACCTTGACAAATTTTTGTGGGATTTGTTAAACAGGCAATCGATTACGTTATCCGACGTTTCAACTTACCTTCGGCACGGCTGAATAAGCCGCAGGGGCCGGATCTTCGCTGAGACACCGCCTAACGCGATCTCCAGATCCGGCTGGAATCCCCGAGTCAGTCGAAGTGAGGCCGCTGTTCAAAAGCGCCTCGTGAGGATGGTTCCTGGTTCCGCGCGGAACTGGATGCCAGTAAATGCAGTTCAACAATCCAATCTCAATAAACAAATGAAAATAAAAAACATGACAACCTTACAGTTAAGAAATTCGCTCAACCGCTCGCCCTGGCGGTGCGGTGTTTTCCTCCTCCCACTCGCTCTCGCTTGCTTTGGGCTTTTGCCTGCAGTGCAAGCGGTGCAGCCGCCTCCAGACGGAGGCTATATGGGATTTAACACCGCTGAGGGTCATGATGCCCTCTTCAGTCTCACCAACGGTGGTTTTAACACGGCCATTGGTGTTCGCGCGCTCTACGGAGACACTACCGGCATCGGCAACACCGCCGTAGGTGCTTTTGCCCTGACGGCAAACAGTGCGGGCGACCGGAACGTGGCCGTTGGGCGCGGAGCGCTTCAAAACAACACCGGTTCCGGCAACGTGGCCGTCGGCTATCAGGCGCTTTTTAACAACACTTCCTCCGGTAACTCCAGCCAAGCTTTCGGTTATCAAGCGCTCTTTCACCAAAGAACCGGCCTCTACAACAACGGTTTCGGTTGGCACGCGCTCTACAACAACGTAACCGGCGGCAATAACACGGCCATTGGTCATGGGGCCGGTTCCAACATTACGGGCACTGGCAACGTCGATATCGGCGCCGGCATTGCAGGTGTTGCTGGTGAGAACAACACGACCCGCATTCTCAACATTGGCACCACACCCTTCAATACCGGCAGATCCGTCCAGGTAGATGCCACTGGTAAACTTGGCTACGTCGTCTCCGCGCGACGCTACAAGGACGAGATTAAGCCGATGGACAAAGCCAGCGAAGCGCTTTTCGCGCTCAAACCGGTAACCTTCCGCTACAAAGGCGATATTGATCCAGCCCACGCAAAGATGTTTGGACTCATCGCCGAGGAAGTGGCCGAGGTAAATCCAGATCTGGTGGTGCGCAATGCCAAAGGGGAAGTCGATACCATCCGCTTCGACTCGATCAACGCGATGTTGCTCAACGAGTTCCTTAAACAGCATCGCAAAGTGCAGGGGATGGAAGTGATTGTGTCGCAACAGAAGCAGGACTTTGAGGCGACAGTTGCGCAGCAGGAGAAAGAAATTAAATCCATTACCGCAAGCCTGAGAGAAGAGGCTACGCAAATCCAGAGAGTCAACGCACGGGTCGGACTCAGCAAAACGGCGTCGCAAGTGGTTGCCAATCAGTAACAGTTGCGAAGCCAATAAAAACAATGAAAACAAAAAATATGACAACAAGAATATCAATGGGCCGATCGCCTTTGCTGCTTGCTCTCCTTCTCATTCCGCTAACGTTCGTGTGCATTGGGCTTTCGCCCGAAGCGCGAGCGCTTCTGCCAGCGCCGACACCGGACGGAGGCTATCCGGGATCGAACACGGCTGAGGGCCAAGATGCGCTTTTCAGTCTCACCAACGGCGGTTTTAACACGGCCATTGGTGCTCACGCGCTCTACGGAGACACTACCGGTAGCTCCAACACCGCGGTAGGTGCTTTTGTCCTACACGTAAACAGTTCGGGCAACGGGAACGTGGCCATTGGCCAGGGAGCGCTTGGAAGCAACACCGGTTCCGGCAACGTGGCCGTCGGCTTTTCCGCGCTCGTTAACAACCAGAATGCCGGCGACTCCAGCCAAGCCTTCGGTTTGGGAGCGCTCTTTCACCAAACAACGGGCCTCTATAACAATGGCTTCGGCGCGGGCACGCTCTACAGCAACGTAAGTGGCGCCAACAACACGGCCATTGGTCATCGGGCCGGTTTCCACATTACGGGCAAAGGCAATGTAGATATCGGCTCCGACGTTACAGGTGTTGCTGGTGAGAACAACACGACCCGCATTCGCAACATTGGCACCACAGCCTTCAATACCGGCAGATCCGTCCAGGTAGATGCCACTGGTAAGCTTGGCTACGTCGTCTCCGCGCGACGCTACAAGGACGAGATTAAGCCGATGGATAAAGCCAGCGAAGCGCTTTTCGCGCTCAAACCGGTAACCTTCCGTTACAAAGGCGACATTGATCCAGCCCACGTAAAGATGTTTGGGCTCATCGCCGAGGACGTGGCCGAGGTGAATCCAGATCTGGTGGTGCGCAATGCCAAAGGGGAAGTCGATACTATCCGCTTCGACTCGATCAACGCAATGTTGCTCAATGAGTTGCTTAAAGAACAGCGCAAACTGCAGGGGATGGAAGTGATTGTGGCGCAACAAAAGAAGGACTTTGAGGCAATCATTGCGCAGCGGAAGAAGCAAATTCAATCCCTTACCGCAAACCTGAAAGAGCAGGCTGAACAAATCCAGAAGGTCCGCGCACGACTTGAAGCGAGCAAATCTGCGCCGCAAGTGGTAAACAATCCCTAAACCCGCGCCGCGTTCTAATCAAAGCAGCAGCATTTCACAATCAGCCGCCACGTTTTAACGCACGTGGCGGCTTTTGTTTCGGCGCTGACGCTCAGAGTTCTTTGAAATCGCCCGCGTGCTCGCGCCTCCATCCTATTGGCAGCCTGAGAACCAAAGGCCGATCCTGAAGACGGCGCATAGCGCCGTGGCTACAGGTGATTCTTATTTCTTATCGGCGGCTGCCGCTTCGTTTAAGCCGACCTGCTGAAGCAGCGCTGCACGTTGCACGCGCAGCGAAGCGTCGTCCGGATGGGCTTCGATGGCATTGGAAACAGACTCAAACGCATCATACCAAATGCCGGCTTGCCCGTACGCTGCTGCGCGCTCGAGATCTCCCATTTGCGCGACGCGGGTCGCGAGATCACCTGGAGCACTAATCCGTTTAATGACGCCTTTTGCAATCACGTCTTTCGATCGATTCTCTGCATCAGGCACGATGGCCACGCTCCACTCGTATGCTACGTCGGGCTGCAACTCGACTTTGTGCTTCGCCAGCTTCACCCGATGAATGCCGGGTTTGTCAGCTTGGGGAGATGTTAACGAAACCAGAGGTTTTGGGTTCTTCGGCTGGACCACGGTTAACTCGAACTTCGCTTTCGCCGGTTTTGATTGGAACCAGAACAACGATGGCTGTGATTGAGTGGTTAAGGCGAGGTGATTTGGCACCAGAGCAATCAAAACTGTATCGACTGCTGCACCGCGGGCACCGCCACTCACGCGGGCGGGAATGTTTCCAGGCGCGGCGGGCGGTTTGTAAAGCAGCTTTGTCGATGCGCCTTTGGGTGACGCGGCAGGCGAAGCGATGGGTGACGATGGGAGCGCTAAAGCGGCAGTGGGTGAAGGGCTCACCTGAGCTGTTCCTTTAGACAAGGGGATCAATAATGCGGCAAGTAATCCAGCAAAACAAAGTGGGGGTTTCATATGTTGCTTCCTAGGACGCGGTAGATGCTAGTAGTCTCTTCTTTGCCTTTCAATTTAATAGTTTGCACCAATTCCGTTGCAAATTTCCCATCAAGCAGCTCAAGAGTAGATTGCCCTATGAGAATTCGGCACGGATCTGTTGGGGCATAATCTTTATCGAAGCTTTCGAGCCGTTCCGCAGTATTGACGGTATCCCCGATCATCGTGAACTCGAGGCGGTCACTGGTTCCGATGCAGCCTGCCACGGCTGGTCCACTGGAAATTCCGACGCGCACTTGGACCGGTGCGCGTCCGCGCGTTTCCCAAACGTCATTGAGCCGACAGAGCTCGGTGCCCATATCCAGCGCACAATGTACAGCGTTGCAGGCATCTCTTCGGATGTCAGCGTTGGCCGTAAGCGCTAGCGGAAAGCCGAACACGGCCATGATGGCGTCCCCCATGTATTTGTCGATCACGCCGTGATGTCGCTCAACCTGAAGCGCCAGGGCTTCCAGATATTCATTTACCCAATCCATGACGTCGGGCGGTTGCAACTTCTCTGAGATAGCTGCGAAATTTCGGAAATCGGTGAAGAGCACGGTGGCGAACAGCTTTTGTGGACGTGGACGGTGACCCTCCATGAATTCGTCTCGATGCAGCCATATCGACTGGGCGACGGCTGGGGATACATTCTGAGAAAACAGGCGCATGAGCATCTCACGATCTTTGCGCTCCTGGTAGCGCATGTAGCCAGTGACGATCGCCGCTGCGATGAGATTCGCGCCGAGCGCCGGTATGAACGGCAGCCAAAAATCATGGACAAACGCAATCCAACAAATCGCGGAAAGCGCTCCGGCAAGCGCACAGCACACTGCGAGTAATAGCAACGGACGACGGACGAAAAAACCAACTATGCCACCTAGAAAGCACCAGAGAAAAATCCAGGCGAGTTCCATCGGTTCACTGCATGACGTTGTTGGTTTGTCGCCGCGTCCGGCAGCGCGAAGCAGTTGATTCAGGATTTGGGCGTTGAGCTCGACGCCCGGCGCATTAACCTGCAATGGAGTTGTCTCGAAATCGTGCGCGCTCTCCGCCCCTTCCCCGATCAGTACGATCTTGTCGCGCCAAGCCTGCTCGCTAACTCGATTGCTTAGAACATCGTCCAGCGAATAAGTCGTAAACTTCCGTGGACTCTTGAAATCGAGCAAGAACTGGTGACCGCCATCCTGCGCGCGAATATATCCTGCATCGTGCGATCGAAAGCGTGGGAAACTGGCTTTACCGATGTGGAATCTGGAGCCCTCTTGCTTCCCGCTGATTCCCGTCGTTAACGCAAGCGCAAGCGCAAACGAGGGGTAAACGTGATCTTGAGTATCCCACAGAAAGAGAAAACCGCGGCGCACTGCGCCAAGCTCGAACGGAAAATCGTTGAACCCGTAGCGTTCCGGAGTTGCCGCCAGTTGCGGCGGAAATCCGACCTTAACAGGGTGTTCGGCATCGCCGAATTTGAAGATCCCAACGATATTTGGATTCTGTTCAAAAACGCGATTTAGTTCGGCGAGATGACTACCATCTCGTGGGACAGCTACGTCGCGGTAAATATCAAGCCCAATTGCAATCGGGTGCGCGTTGGCAATGGTCTGCAACAGCTTCGCAAGAAGATCATCCGGAACCGGGAAATCATATCTGGCGATATCGTTTTCCGTAATTTCTACTATAACAATGCGCGAGTCCGCGGTGGCGGGTCCGGCTCGCCACGCGAGGAATTTGTCGTAAGCCAGAAATTCGACCGATTGAAGCAGGCCCAGCTCGCGCGCTCCGGCGACGAGTGCGAAAACGCCGACAGCAAGCACAAGGCTTACTATCGCAGGGTGGCGAAACGCTCCTCGGAGCTTTGTCATCACATCGCTTACTGCATACTCGGATCGAGCCTAAAAATCGGCACCGTTTTTCACATTAGTTTCCCCAAGGACACGATAAATTTTAGTTTTTCTACTTTTACCCTTCAACTCTATCGCTTGCACAAACTCCGTCGCGAATTTCCCGTCGAGTAGCTCAAACGTTGAATGCCCAATGAGAATCCGGCAGGTGTCGCTGGCCGCGTAATCCTTGTCATAGCTTTCAAGTCGCGCGGCCGTATTGACCGTATCGCCCATCACAGTGAACTCCAACCGATCGCTACTTCCGATGCAGCCTGCGACAGCCGGACCGCTAAAAATGCCGACGCGCATTTGCACGGGCGATCGTCCGAGCCTTTGCCAATCAGCATTCAGTCGGCGAAGCTCGCCGCCCATGTCAAGGGCGCAATGCACTGCATTGGCGGCGTCCTGTTGGACATTGGCATCGGCAGTAAGAGCAGCAGGAAAGCCGAACACGGCCATGATCGCGTCGCCCATGTATTTATTGATGAATCCGCCGCGCGCCTCAATGTGCCGTGCCAGAGACTGCATGTAATCGTTAATCCACTCCATTACCTCCGCAGGCTGGAGATCCTCTGATACCGTTGAGAAATTGCGGAAGTCGGTAAAGAGCACGGTGGCGGTAAGTTTTTGCGGGCGTGGCCGATGCCCGTCCATGAATTCCTCACGATGCGTCCACATCGACTCGGCAATGGTGGGCGACACGTGCTGTGAGAATAAACGCATGAGTGTTTCACGATCTTTACGCTCTTGGTAACGTGTGTAGCCCATTACCAGGGCTGCCGCGGCCAGGTTGCCTCCGAGGGCGGGCAGGAACGGCAGCCAAACATCATGGACGAACGCAATCCAACAGATGGCGGAAAGCGCTCCTCCAAGTGCACAGCACGCGCCGAACAAAACTAAAGGGCGACGAATGAGAAAGCCAATCCCGCCGCCCAGAATGCACCACGCAAGAATCCATGCAAGTTCTGCCGGCTCCCCCCACGACGTTGTCGGTTTATCGCCACGTTCGGCAGCTCGGAGCAGTTGATTGAGGATTTGGGCGTTAAGCTCAACACCCGGAAAGTTAGCTTGCAGCGGAGTTGTCGAAAAATCGTGCGCGCTCTCAGCGCCTTCACCGATTAGCACGATTTTGTTACGCCAAACCGCGGCGTCGACGCGATTGGCGAGAACATCGTCAAGCGAGTAAGTAATAAACTTTCGCGCGCCCTTGAAGTCGAGCAGGAATTGATGACCGCCATCCTCCGCGCGGATGTATCCTCCATCGTTCGATCGAAAGCGTGGGAAACTGGCTTTGCCGATTTGGAATGCGGAATCTTCTTGTTTAGCGGTGATTCCCGTTTGTAACGCAAGCGCCAGAGCAAAGGATGGGTAAACGTGGTTTTGAGTATCCCACAAAAAGAGAAAACCTCGCCTGACTGCTCCAAAGTCGGACGGAAAGTCGTTGAACCCAAAGCGTTCAGGATTTTCTGCTAATCCCGGCGCGGGGGAGATTTTAATGGCGTGCTCCGCGTCGCCGAATTTGAAAATCCCGACGATATTCTGGTTTTGTTGGAACACACTATTCAGCACGGCAAGACGGCTGCCATCTCGCGGCACAGCTACATCGCGGTAAAGGTCCAGCCCGATCGCTGTTGGTTTTGCGCTGGAAATCGTTTCCAATAGTCTTGCAAGAAGATCGTCGGGAATCGGGAAATCGTATTTGGCGATGTCGTTCTCGGTTATCTCCACAATGACAATGCGCGGACCCGTCGTTTCCGGCCCTGCTCGCGAGGTCAGAAATTTGTCATACGCCAGGAATTCCGCAGACTGAAGTAGTCCAAGCTGGCGCACGCCAGCAAGCGCCGCGAAAACGCCAATGCTGAGCATGAGACTCGCCACCCACGGGTTGCGAAATGCTCGTCGGAGCCGCGTCATTAGACGGCTTACAGCCAATTACCAATAATAAGGTAAGGCGCCCAGTAACAGGGATGAGCGTAACGCGGATCAGACAGTAGTTTCACCTGTGCCGTCTGAAGCGCCTTGGCTTTTGAGATATCCGGATGCTGATGTAATTGAGTGTAAAAATCGGAAACGAGCGTTGACGACGATTGGTCGTTCACGAACCATAATGTCGCAAACGCACTCCTTGCGCCTGCTTTAATCGCTATACCCGCAAGTCCAAGCGCCGCGCGATCGTCTCCGGCGGCTGTCTGGCAAGCGCTCAGCGTAAGCAGTTCTACTGGTTTGTCGCGGAGCTGGCTGGGACGAATCAACTGTTCGAGATCGTCAAGCGTAAGCTTGCTATCGTATGTTAATACAAAAGTCTTCTTCACATCCGAGTCAAAATGACCGTGCGATGCGATGTGAACGATCGAATAATTTTCGCCGACAAACTCCTTGTCGATGTTTGTCTTGACGAACTGCCGATTCATCAGTTCGCTGCCGCCGTACAGTTTCTTAAGGCTGCTCATTTCGCCCGACACGTATTGCAAGGCAGCGAATCCCTGCACCCCATCCGAAAGACCGTTCGCTACGAGCGCGATAGTTTCTCTCTTGAATGCTCTTGGCTCCATCAATGTCAAGCCAGGTGTGACCGCAACAGCATATTTCTCGATAAGATATTTCTGTCCGTCGTACAGCGCAGCCATGGGGATGTTACGAAGCGCGCCATCGGGGATGAAAACAAGTGTGTCGATTTTGGAACCCGCGAGGAGCGGTTCGAGCGGCTTGATCAGCCAATCGTAAAGCTGCTTGGCTTGCTCGAGATATTCGTAAGTTGTCCGTTTTTCGAGATTCACTCGAAACTGATGCGCAACGTTCTCCAGCATTGCGTCCGTCGCCGATGATTTCACCCGACGCAAACCAGAGGGCAGACTGACTAACATCTCTGTGCGATTGGGGAGCGGAATGATATAAACGACCGCCGCAGTCTGCGAAACCGTCTCGACTTTTGTGATTTTGGATTTCAACAGGTTTACACACTCGTCTTGAAAGTAATCCTCCAGTTCAGCCGACTTAAGCAGCTCCGCAGAGTCGCGCGCCTCAAGCAGCATTTTGTCGAGGTCGGCCGCGTTTTTTGCCGAATCGGCCCGCTGCAGTAACAAATCAGCGAGCTGGAAATACATTGCTCCTGCAACATCCCGGAAGGATGAGTGCGCATTTGGGTTCCCGTAGCGCAGCGCAACATCGTGCCGGATCAATTGCAGCGTTTGCACGGCGCGTCGATATGCGGCGATCGCCGATTCGTCATTATGTTTTGCGCGCAGCAATCGACCGCTCTGCCACTCCCAGCGATACAGCGCGTCAGCTGACTTGAGTTCTTGCGCCAGCACAAGGGCCTTGCGGGTCAGGGTCAGGGCTTCGTCATATTTCTTCTCAGCCTCATAGAGTTCGCCCTCGTAACCGCACGCATACGAGAGCGCACGCTTATCGCCAATGGCCTCCGCGATCGCAGCCGCTTTCTGATAAGCTTGAAACGCGCTTAATCGCAGATCGTTATCGTGATCCGGCGAAGCCATAAAAATCTGGTTGAACGTCTGGCCGGCGCTAAGCAACTGATAAGCCTTCTCGTGCGAGTTTGTAAGCTTCGACGCTTTCTCCACTGCCTTGTCAGCCCACGTTTCGGCATTCTCATAGTCGTCCGCTTCCACCGCGCTCCGGGCGAGATTTGCGCACGCTTGCGACGCTAATTCCCGATCGTGAGCTTCCGATGCCAAATCCATTGCGGCTTTGTAGTTCTTCACCGCATCGTCTAACTCCTGTCGGTAGCTATGGAGATTTGCCAAGTTGTTGAGAGCGATAGCTTCGACATGTACGTCCTTCGCTACACGGGCAAGTTTGATGCTCTCTTTCAAAGTCACTTCCGCTATGTCCTCGTGTCCGGCCATATGGTCATGCGCGGCGTGCTCCTTTGCTGCCGGGGCCGCGAGGGTGTAAATCGCACCGAGCGCCGCTTTGATTCGCGCACGATGCTTCAAATCCGCGGGAGAGGTAATCTCTTGCGCATGCGCCAAGATTTCAGTCGCGAGTCTCGTTTGACCAAGCGCATAGTACGCAGCTGCGAGATGAATTTCGGTTTCGATCTGCCCGGAGGAATTCTTTGCGTTCTCAAAAAGCGCATCGGCTTTCTTCCAATGGACAACCGATTCTGCAAACGCGCCAGTTGTCGTCAGACGCTCTGCCGACGCAAATTCCTCATCCGCTGTTGCAGCCGGCAATTTGTCACTCAGTACGAGTAACAAAAACAGAACCGCTGCAAGCAAAGCCATCGTAGGGGGTGAACGCTGCAAGGCGGCATTATCGCAGGAACCATTGGTGTTTCCAAGCATCATTTATCGCGTGTTTCTCTGCGCACTTGATCTTGGTTCGCAATTGATCACGCTTCCAACGTCGCTGTTAAGTCCCGAGAGCCAGTTGCTGGAGCGTTGCACGGCTCTATTGCGCGGCGATTCCAGCAGTTTTATTTCAACTGGCCGCGGCGGAACCGAGCCCTCTCCAGAGGAATTGCAAACCACGTTCTAACACGGAACGTGATTCGTTGAATCGTTAGATCGGAAATGCAGCAGTCATAGACCACCGCTACAGAGATCGGAAAGTCAGGGTCCCGGCCTCTCGATCGTCGCGCGAAAATTTCGCAGATGCTCGGAGAAACGCGGTGCTTGAAAATCGGCGCGCGATCGAACATCTTCGAATAGTTGGGTAAGCGCGGGATTTCTTACCGCGCCTGGCCCCTCTTGGGTGACCGCGGTGGAGAGTCGATCAAGCGCAAGAACAAGTCTTTGAGCGCGTCGGAAAAGTTCATCCGGCGATGTTTCTTTTGAAACAATGAATTCGGATTCCGTTGCTGCCAGCGCACGAAGAAGCTGGTGGGCAATGTCATCGCTCAATCGGGATTCCGCTGCTCGGCGCGCTAGTAAATCAGCTTGTTGTTGTGTACCGGCAAATACGGCGGAGCTCGTTGTCCCAGCGGGTGGATCAATGACAGGCAGGTTCGTTGGCTGTGCAGTCGCTTTGGTCAACAGCCAGGCCAGGCCCTTCCACCTGTTAACTTCGTCCGTGTCGGGCGTTCCATTTTTTGAGAGTGCCCAACTCATCTCGCGCAAGGCCACCGCTTGCCCCACGAGCCACGCTCGCAGCCCACTCTGCGGATCGTCGTCTCGCCAGTGTTTCGGCTCGGCGACAGATTGTCGATCGAGTTCGAAGGTAAGCTCTGGATGGCCAGCCTTCAGGATCTCGGACTCAAGATTTTGATGGCACGCGACGCAAGTGTTTGCGCGCACATAAAAACTTTTTAGGTCGCGCATGCCGGCAGTGACACGCATGGCGTAAGTCCAATCCTTCCGTGTATGGCCACGCAACCACGATTCCGCCGCACTATGACAACTTTCGCAAGACACGCCTTCATCCGGATGCGCCGTCGGCATGAGTCGTGCGGGCGCAACAGATTGGAAGGGTGAATGACAGACCGTGCAACGAGTGCTCTCCTGTGCTGCGGGCAAGCGTAGGGCCTCAGCCATTCGCGCGGAGCGGGCATTGGTTAAAATAGCGTATGAGCGCGTGTGAAAATCTTTCTGCAACCACGTGAGATATTGGTTGCGCTTCTCCCCTGCTCCGCCGTGACAACTAGACGATTTGCAACCGGCAACGCCCACGAATTGACTACCTTTAAGTGGCGCGACTTCTACTTCCGTTCCCGGACTGCTTGGGCCCGAAGCCAGGAAGAAGGCAATCGGACCCAGCCAGCACAGAACACTTCGGAACACGCTGTCGATGCTAATGGAAATCGCAATGGCAAACCATTCCAAAAACTCGATGTGGGATGGATTGATTCCGGCAATGGGAAAGTTCTTCCAAAAGAAACTCGAAAAAGATATTTTGGGCTGTTGCCCGAAATGAACCGACATGCAGAAAGTCGTTGAAAAACTTCCTGGAGATCAGGCGCGGAGCGATCAACTGATCGAGTATCTGCCCGCGCTTGAAGAAGTGCCACGCGCCCAAGTGCGAGCGATTACAATCAGTCGGGTACCGATTTTGTTCGCCGTTCTGTTTTGGGGAATGTCACTTTCTCGAATCGCGAGCGCCGGAGAAACGAGCCGTAAGGCGGGGGCCGAACTTATTTCAAAAGAAAATATGGTGGACAGCTCCAGGCCGCCTGGGGAGTGGCGGACAGCGACCATCGGTCAAGAACTCATCGTGCACGATCGACTGCGAACGGGAGAAGACAGCCGTGCGGCGGTCCAATTTGGCGATTCGAGCATCCTGCGGATCGACGAACTGACCGAGGAAGAGATCTTGCCGCCGCAGGTCGCGAGCACCAAGCCGACGATGGACCTGAAGCAAGGTTCCGCTTATTTTTTTAGCCGGGAAAAGTCACGTGAAATACACGTGCAAACTCCCGCTGCGAACGGCGCGATCCGCGGCACCGAATTTGTCGTAACTGTAGACGCAAATGGCTCCGCGAGTTTTACGATTCTGGATGGTGAGGTAGAGATCTCTAACTCGCAAGGTTCGGTCTCAGTTCAGAGCGGCGAGCGGGCAGAGATACAACCCGGCGGCACGCCGACCAAGACAGCCGTGAGTAACGCGATGGATTCGGTTCAGTGGTGTTTTTATTATCCGGGCGTTCTCGATATCAATGATCTGGCGCTTTCTCCGCAAGAGCAGGACAGGTTACGAGAATCGCTATCGGCCTATAGCCAGGGGGACATACTGCGGGCGCTTGCAGAGTATCCACGCAACCGCGTACCTGCTTCA
>WNFY01005006.1_pt1 | contig 18668 bp, 17 predicted proteins | sample 5400091 | NCBI WGS metagenome assembly WNFY01 (sample SAMN13153364, study PRJNA577476) | soil metagenome | isolation source: 60 cm soil or saprolite under grassland replicate 1 | place: USA:California | collected 2016-06-15
GAAAAGGGACCGATTCATGATCTGGGAGCCACACTCGCCTTTACTCTCGCAGGATTGAAAATCCCGAAGGATAAACTTTACTAGCCTATTATTGGCGTAATATCCCGATTGCGCTCAAAACCCCCTCAATGAGCGCAAATGATTCCATGACAATGTCGCCTCCCACGCCCGAGTAAATTTGGTGGTGCGAAACAACCAAGACCCGGGAGAAGGAGGCAACATGTTAATTGTAGGCTGCGATTATCACCCGGGATTCCAGCAAATTGCTTTTGTGGATACGGAGACTGGGGAATTACAGGAGCGACGACTGCAGCATCGCGAGGAAGCGGAAAGGTTTTATCGCGATCTGGCATCGCGAGGAGTACAGGTACGGGTAGGAATGGAAGCCAGCGGACACGCACGCTGGTTTGAACGACTGCTGGCAGAACTACAGTTGGAGTTGTGGATTGGCGACGCCGCCGAGATCCGGGCCAAGCGAGTCCGCAAGCAAAAGACCGATCGCCAAGATGCCCAGCACATTCTGAGCTTACTGGTGCAAGAGCGCTTTCCGCGGATCTGGGTAGCGGATTGGGAGAACCGCGATCTGCGGCAGCTTCTCTGGCACCGACACCGGATGGTGCAAACCCGCACTCGGATCATGAACCAACTGCAAGCCGTGGCGCTCAACGAAGGACTGCGTTGTAAGAAGAGGTTGTGGGGGAAGAAGGGACGGCAGCAACTGGAGGGGTTGCGGTTGGCGCCCTGGGCGACGCGGCGCCGGCGTGATCTGCTGGAGTTGCTGGATCGACTCAATCCCCTCATCGCGGAGCTGACGCAGGCCATCGAGCAAGAAGTGGAGAAGCATGCGGAAGCGCGGCGGTTGATGACCCATCCCGGAGTGGGGTGCGTTGACAGCACTGGCCTTTGTACTGGTGATCGGAACCGCGGAGCGGTTTCAGTGCGGCAAGCAAATCGCGAGCTATCTCGGTCTGGTTCCGGCGGAAGACTCCAGCGGGGAACGACGAAGGCTGGGGCATATCAGCAAACAAGGCAGTGCCATTCTGCGTTTCTTCTTGGTGGAAGCAGCGCAGGTCACGGTACGGAGCGTTCCCGAGTGGCGGAGTAAGTTCTTCCACCTGGCCATGCGACGAGGACGAAAGATCGCCAAGGTAGCGATGGCCAGACGACTAGCGGTGCATTTGTTCTGGATGTGGCGCAAGCAATGGGATTACCAGCAGTTGAAAGAGTTCGGTCCGTACGCGGGCAAGCCCGGAACAGGCGTTGGTGTGCACTAGAACATCGAGCTAACGATTGGGCAGCCCGCTCCCCTTCACGGGGGAGTTCGAACTAGCAATCATGATCGGACGTTGGACCGAAGAGATGCATGGGTCGGACTGAGTTCCGAACTTGAAACTGATTGAAAGCGGGGCCTTGGTTGGATTCGGCACTTTTTTCTAAGAGAGCGAAATGGCGCTCTTCTCCGAGTGCATGCTGTCGTGTGCTCATAAAGTGCTTGACAGACGGCGACATTGTCAGAGACGCCTGTTATTTCCCTCTGATAGGCCCGCGATCCGGTAGAGAACTCGTAGCGACTTTCAGCGGACTGCCGCTGCCATTTCGTGTTCAAACGGAGCATGCCTCCGACGAATGCAGCGGAATGCTGTGTCAGGACTACTATGCGTCGGCCCTTATACGCCTATCCGACAAACCCTGCGCACGGGCGATTACAGCTGCGAAATCCATTGGGTACAAGGAATTGCCGTTGCCCACTGGCCTTGATATTCCTTCCGAGACTGGCCAGCCTTCTGCGCCCAAACGTGGTCTTTACCGATACCTCAAGCCAAGACCGAAGGAAATGCGTTTCAGCTGGATTGATACCGACGACTGTCGTGTCTACGTGGAAGACAGCATCGAGTGAAGCCCAGTTGGCGATAAATCACTAGCTCGTTGACGAAAAATCGCGATTTCACGCATTGACGTAACGGAAAGACTGGATCCTCATAGCGTAAGCTGCTGAAAAAAGGGGTCAGAGCCGTGGTCGACAAGCAGAAAAGTTCGAAAATCGTCTGCTAGGGCCGACCAATTTTCCTTCCATTCATTTCGTGGCCCTTGGATCACTCCGGATTTATGGCTACCGGAATCCCTCCGCCACAACGATGTCCGCTTCAGAATGCTCAATTCCGTCGAAGAAGAACGTGTGCTCGTCGGGCGAGACGGTGGGTGCTCCGGTGTCGAAAAATCCGCGCAGGTCCGCAATCTTGTGTACATGCCGAGTGACCAAGTCGAAGTAGTTGAGCGAAAAATGTCGCGGCGAGAAGCGTTTGATGAAATAAATTCTCTTCCGCGCTGCTACCCAGCCGACGTCGCCAGGCATTCCCGGGATGACGCGTTCCTCGCCACCATTCACGGACGCAGACCAGGCCTGTGTACGGTCGCCGTCAACTTTGTAAAACAATACGCGCGTCCCATCAGCCGATTCCTGCGGTGAGACTCCGCCCTCACCCTCGCTTAAACGAACCGCTGCTCCGCCCTCCGCTGGCGCCTTCCAAATAGCATTAGGTCGTTCCGTGTTGAAATAGATCCAATGACCGTCCGCCGACCAGAAAGGATTGGAAGCATTTGCAGTTCCCGTGGGTAATCGCTTCGGGGGCCCTCCATCCACGTTCACAGCGTAGAGTTCGGCATTGCCGGAAATGCGTAAGTCGAAGATGACCCGGCGGCCGTCCGGTGACCAGCTAGGCCTCCCAATCTGAGGTCCTCCGAACGAACTCAATTGGACTGGATTTGAGCCATCGCGGTCGCACATCCAGACCTCCGGACTCCCAGAGCGCCAGGATTGGAAAGCAATGTAATTGCCGTTCGGTGAAATGCGAGGACCGATATCCCCGCGGCTGGATGAGATAAGCTTGGTGGCGGGACCGGAAGGTTTTGCTTCGCTAGCCATTTCGAGTTTCCAGATATTGCCGGGATGACGCACCTGGGCATATGCGAGTCTATTTCCGGTACGCGCGACCGCCACCGATTCCACATCCTGCGCGAAGAGCAGTTGCTCGGGTTTCCTGCCAGTGAGCGGAACACGCCAGAGATGCTGGTCCGAACTGTAGACGAGAGATCGGTTGTCGGCGGCCCAGGCGATACCCGCAAAACCCTCAGAGGACCTTGCTCCTGCCACCTCGCGCCCTTGCTTTCCATCGGAGGTTTGTACGTAAATCTTAGCAACGCCTCCCGTGAGCACACATACCGATGCGAGGTATTTACCATCTGTCGAGAAAGCGGGTTGCCACGTCTGAGCGCAATCCGGAGAGGGATCAGGCAGTGTCCGCTCTTCGGTGCTTTCCACGTTCACCACGTGAATACTGAAGTGCTCAGGGGAAGACTCCGCTTTAGTTGCGGGAGCACTCACTTTGGCAAATGCTAGCCACTTGCCATCCGCCGACCAGCTCAAACCAATTGGGTCCCATCCCGCCAACGGAACAAAATCGGCCACCTTGCGCTCTGAGCCTCCGAGCGGAGAAATGATGTAGATTCCGCTTGCTCCAGGGTCGGCATAGACGGACCGCATGAAGGCGATGAATCGGCCGTCGGGAGACCAGGCAGAGGCGAGAAATGTGGCGGGATGGTGGGTGAGCTGCATCACACGCTCTTGCCCAACCTGCTTGATGTAAAGATCGAATTGAAACTCCTTTTCATAACCAGCCCAGCAGAAAACCATCTGGTTTCCATCTGGCGAAAAGCTGGGCGCGATTTCAAACCCTGGAAAAGTTGTGAAAGGGAGAATGGTCAGCTTCTCGGGTTGCATTTGTGATCGAGGCCGCAGCACGTAGCTGCCAATCGCTGTCATGAATAACAGCCCGACTGCAAGTAGTCCTACGCCCCAACGCCAGCCTGCCCCCCTAAGAACCTTCTTAGTGGCATGAGGAGGAACCGCCGTAATTCCTGCGGGCGCAATGGGGACAACGCGTGGCTGCGGACTGTTGCCACTCGCATCGGCCCCCCATTCCACCGGCACGAGGAAGCGGTAACCGATCTTGGGTAGCGTTTCTACAAACTTGGGACGCTCAGCGGAGTCTTCGAGCGCCTGCCGCAACTTTTTCACGGCGGTGTTTACTCCGTGCTCGAAGTCCACAAATGTGTCTTGCGGCCATAGGGCAGCACGCAGTTGCTCGCGAGTGACGACCTTTCCTTCCGCTTCCAAAAACAGCCGCAGCACTTGGAGCGGCTGATCCTGAATCGGCACACGCACCCCGGACCGGAACAATTCACCGCTACTCAGATCGACACGGAAAAAGTCAAAGCGTACGGACGAGCGACGGAGGGAACCGTATGTAGCCAACGCGCGATGGTGCAGCCAGACGGGAGATCAAACCTCCAGTCGAGAGCTTTCAAGGCTGGAGCTCGTTAACAAAAAACCTGGAGGCAACATGAAACCCCGAATTGCGCTTTTACTACTCACCTTTGTCCTGGCTGCATCGTCAACCTTGACAGCCCATGCCAGCAATTGCAGCAATATGACGCTCAAGGGCACGTACGCCAATAGCATCCATGGACAGATCTTCCTTCCGGATGGAACCACTCTACTGGTTGCCGGCGTCGCCATGGCTACATATGACGGCGAAGGGAATTCCACGGGGGTTGACGCTGTCGGTGTAAACGGCAACATTGTGCCAGGCTGGCGCGCGGGCTCGGGCACTTATACCGTGAACCCAGACTGCACCGGAACCTCGACGGGTGTGAACCCAGGTATGCCCGACCTACACATCCAGTTCATCGTCTCTCCCTCGGGGAACACGTTACACTTCGTGGTACTAAATCCAGGGTTCGCAACTGCGGGCGACTCGGAGCGCATTTCCAGGTAGATCAAGATGTCAAACGCACAAGAATGGCTGGACGGTCGGCGATACTCGCCCGGCCCGTCCAGCCATTCTTTCTCATCCCCTCAGAATCTCTTCTGCTGAACTCGCCAGCAGAACTACCTCTTTCATCCATCTAATGCCTTTGGTCGTATCGCATGCCTGCTTCAATCTCAGAGATGGCCTGATTCACAAGCTCTATCGCTCGTACCCTGTGGCCACCTTTATCAGTTGAGGCATTTTGCAGGCTGCTCTGTGCCGCGCGCAGCTGCTGAATCGCTGCTTCCATGTTGGGTTGATACTCACCGCCACCGCCACCGCCCCCGCCTTCCCATCGGCCACTCCAGCCACCACGTCCCCATTCGCCTCTACCCCAGCCGCGGAATTGTGAACCGTCAACCGTGCTGCCTTCAGGATACTCAAACATACGTTCCTCCCTATTAGGCCCACGGGCATAAATGCGGAGGGCTTTTGGCCGCCCCGGATCGGGATCTATTCCAAACGTGCTGTTGCCCATGCGAAACACGCGGTCTCTGCGCGCAAGTTCCTTCAGTCGGTCGGTAACGTCCACATGGCGATTGCCGGTGCCATATTGAGCGCTCAGGATCACGTACTGACCTTCGTCGCGTTGTGCTACCAGCGTTCCCGGCAGCAACGTCAACGCTACCAAAGCGGCGATGATGGTCCAGACTTTGAACATGAAAATCTCCTATTCTGCCTCGAGGGCTTAGCCCGAAATTCCGGCGCTCCATTCTAAAAGGTGCGGAGGATTGATGCGCATCTTCGATACGCAGTTTTCCGTCGGGCCACTCCGGTTGGGATGACTGCGCGAAACCTCACAAAAAATGGCGGCGGTTCAGATCGAACACTTCTATTATTTGGGCTGCGTTGCCCATGCTTCTTACCTGGTCGAATCAGACGGAGTCGCCGCGGTCATTGATCCGCAGCACGATGTTGACAATCTACCTGGATCCCGCCAAACAAAAGAACCTGAAAATCGAGCACACTACCGAAACGCATCTCCACGCCGGCTTCGTCTCCGTTTTTCCTTAAATTCATCGACGAACCTTGCACGAATGGGACTGGTGCGTCCCACCGTCACATTTTTGGCTCGTCGGACGAGCTAAGCTTCTGAAACTACGCAGGCTGTCGTCTCGCAAAGTACACAATCGATGGCACTCGTAGTGCAAGGAAGAAACGGTGTTGGTGAATGCGATGGCGACTCTTGCTCAAGAATGTGCGATGCCACCTGTTCTAGCGGATCCAGAGGCTGGCAGGACAGTGCTTGTAGTCGAGGACGATCGTTTTGTTCGCGACGCGGCTTGTGAGGTCCTGCGAGAATCAGGTTTCGGTGTAATAGCAGCCGAGAGTGCGGCATCTGCTCAAGGTTGTTTCTTCTTCGACGCTGAGCGAGTTGACGCGGTGTTGTGTGATGAAATGTTGCCGGATGGAAGCGGAGTTGAACTATGTCGCCGTCTAGTGGCGGAGGACCCAGCTGTGCGAGTGATTCTGGCTTCCGGCTATCCGTTGCAGCCTTTCGCTCCTACGTTTGAAGAAGTGGCCGAGATTTGCCCAACGCCGGCGACGGCGTTGAGCACACGAGCCCCGTGGAATTTACATCGGCGTAGAAACGAGCACGCTTTAGCAGCGTAAGGGACGAGAGAAAAGCACGGGCGGGACGCCCGTGCCTCCACTATCAACTTTTCTTTGGATGGAGTTACCGGCGTCCTCGCCCGTACGCTGTCTTGGCTGTCGGTCTGATGGCTATTTCTTAGCCAGGCAGCAACATACCTTTTTCCAAATGACGGGTGACGTGCGCATAAGACGCTGCATGGGGATCGTGAGTGACCATTACAACCGTCTTATGGAAATCCTCATTCAAACGTTTCAGGATTTCTAGCACTTCAGTAGCGGAGTGACTATCGAGATCACCGGTCGGCTCGTCGGCGAGTATCAGAGTGGGATCGCTGACGATCGCCCGTGCAATGGCAACGCGCTGCTCCTGTCCACCAGAGAGCTGCTTGGGCAAATGATGAACCCGTTCTTGGATTAGGTTGAAGGTCTGAAACACGTAGCCGATGTGCTCATTCCGCCATTTGGCCGATTGGGCATCATTAAACTTGAAGATATTCTGGCCCAGCACAAGCAACTCGCCAGCTGTCGGCCGATCAATGGCCGCAATCATATTCAAGAGAGTGGTTTTGCCTGATCCTGACGGTCCCATCAGCGCCATAAATTCTCCGCCGGCAATTTCGATGGAAACGTCGTCCAGAGCTTTCACTTCAAAAGCATCACGCTTAAATATCTTGCTGACATTGCGTGCCTGCACGACCTGAGTTTTGGTAGCGACATTATTTGCAATAGCAGTGCTCATGATTGTCCCTTGATCTTGATTTTGTCTCCGTCTTTCAAACTCTGCGGTGCGGTGGTGATCACATCTTCGCCACCATTCAAGCCTTCAACCAAAACGCCTCCGCTGCGCTGCGAAAGCACTCTCACGTCGCGCTTCATCGCCTTGCCGTTAAAGGCGATCAATACAAATTTCTTGCCGCTGGCGTCATGCAGGCCAGCGCTGGGAACGAATGCTCCAGCCGACTGAGTGCCTACGCTCTTGTTTTCGTCCGCCAGAAAATGGACGGTGGTATTCATCTCCGGGCGCAGATGTGAGTCGGGATTCAGGATCTGCACTTTGACTTCAACCGTCGCCTTCTGGCGGTTGGCTTCGGGGGAAATCTCAGCAATCGCGCCATTCCAGTGCAGGTCGGGAAAAGCGTCCACGGTCACAACCGCCTTCGTGTGCGGGCCGAGCTTCGAGAAGTCATCCTGCGCGATATCAAGATCAGCCTGGATGTCGCTCAAGTCGGCAAGAGAAACCACCGACCCTGCGGTTAACTGCGAAATGATGAGCTCGCCTTTTTCGGCGGTGCGGTCAAGGATCGTGCCATTCACCGGGGCGCGAATCACTGTCGCATCCAGCAGGGACTTGGCGTATGCTTCCTGCCCCTCGGCTTGGGTCAGCGCGCCTTTGGCACGCACTATCTCCTCGGCGCGAGGCCCGAGCCTGGACAGCTGCGCCACCTTATCCAGCGAGTTCACGCGCTGCTGGTCGGCACCGTACCTGGCGGTGGCATCGTCAAGCGCCTGCCGGGAAACTACTCCCTGGTTGGCAAGATCGCGGGTGCGGTCGAGAGTCAATTTGTCATCGGCCAGGGTAGCGCGGGCCTCGTCGAGATTGTGCTGTGCCTGCGCGATTTCTTCCGGACGCGAGCCATGCTGCAATTCATCAAGGTATGCACGCGCACTGTCGGCGGAACCTCGAGCCTGATTGTATTGAGCGCGAAACTCGTCGTCTTCTAAGCGTACGAGGACCTGACCTTCTTTTACCTTGTCGCCCTTTTCGACGCCGATCCACTTCACGCGGCCGGTCACTTTTGAGTTCACGCTAATCTTGTGGTGAGCAACAATGTAGCCCGTCGCGCTGAGAATGGTACCGCCAATCTCGCTGCTTTGAACTGAGGCGCGAACCACTTCGACTTCCGGGGCATCCGAGGCGAGCAGGCGATAGCCCAACGCAGCCAAACCCAAGAGCACCACAACCGCGATGCCGACAATGATGTAGCGGCGGGCCCAAACCGGCGCTTCGCCCTCGGTTTGCTCGGAGCGGTCAATGCGCAAGCTTTTTAAATCATCATGTTTGGTGTCAATTGCCATTTTCTTAAATCTCTCCGCCTGCAATCCGATATCTCTAGCCTCTGAGGGCATTGAGAATGTTTTGTCGCGCCGCATGCCAGGCAGGTGCGATCCCTCCGAACAGTCCCATAACCACGGCAAAAGCGACTGCCGTCCCGATCACCGCTGGGGTCATTCGTAGGCTGAACACAACTTCGCTGAACGTGGTCTGATTCTGTGTTCCCGTGGTCATACCGTTGAACGGCAGCATCAATACGATTCCGACCGCCGCCCCTAACAGCGACAGCAGCACTGCTTCCAACACAAACGAAGTGAGAATGCTCGGGCGCGAGAATCCAATCACCCGCAAGGTGGCAATCTCGCGCGACCGGTAGGCAACTGCCGCATACATTGTGTTCATGGCCGCGAAGCTCGATCCGATGGCCATAATTACCGCTACAACTATGCCAATGAACCGAATGACCGCGCCCGAACTGGTCTGCTTGGCGTAGTACTCCGTCTCCAGCGCGCCATCGAGCTTCAGCCGCTGATCGTCACTCACCCGGTTTTTCAACGCCTGGGCGGAAACCGGATCGGTCGCCCGCATATAGGCGGAGCTATAGACACCCTGGCGATCGAAATCCGAATTCATCTGATTGACGTCGCCCCATACTTCCGATTCGTAGGCCGTCCCTCCGGCGTCGAAGACACCGACGACCTTCCACGGCCCCTTGCCGAACTCCATGGTGTCGCCAACATTGGAGTGCAAGAAGCGCTTGTGAATGCTCTCGCTTACCACCACTTCTCGCTGACCCGGCGTAAACCATCGGCCTTGTGCGAGCTTCACCCCATTGCGGAGCTCAAGACCGTCTTGCATCATGCCGCGCACCGAAACGTTGACCTCGCCCGAGCCGTCGGAACGCGGCAGCACGATCACCACGACAGTTTCTCCCGACACCAGAGGATCCCCGTGGCTGTCGTTTGCCACACCGGGTAAAGTTTTCAGGACCGGGAAATTTTCCGCCGCAAACGGTCCCGTCAGCTCGCTGGTGGACCCCTTGCGCAGCACCATGACGTTGAGCGGGTTGCCGCTAGTCTTGAAGGCGCGGTTCAGGCCGGCCAGCAGCGCCATAATGAAAAGCGCTGTCGTTACCGTGAGCGCGATGCCCAGCGCCGTCATGATGGTGAGACTCTTGCGCAATTTCAAATTGCGCACGTTGTAACTAATGGGGATTGCCATATTTTTCCACTCAACCGATGTGGCGTAAGCCGTCCACGATACCCAACCGCGAAGCGTGATAAGCCGGCACCAGTGCACTGAAGAAGCCCATAAAAGCCGCCGCAGCCCAGGCTACCAGCATGGTTGTAGGCTCCACTTTCAAGGCGCCCGCCATGCCGCCAGCTTTGGACGCAACAAGGCTCAGAAGCAGCGCGACCAGTGAACCGGCGATTCCGCCAATCAGCGCCAATACCACTGCTTCGCCGACAAACAGGCTAAGGACCGTCTGCCGAGTAAAGCCGAGTGTCTTCAGCACCGCAACTTCGCGCGTCCGCTCCCGAATCGACATTGCCATGGTATTGGCAGAAACCAGCAGGATTGCGAATACCACCGCACCGCAAATACTCAGAATGAAAGCCTTTACGTTACCCAGCATGGCTAGGAACCCAAGCTGGAAAGCCTTCTCAGTCTCGGTCTTGGTGGGCTGCGGTGAACTGTGGAAGGTTTCGTCCACGGCTGCCTGAATCTTGGGCACGTCCGCCGCTGACTTTGCCAGAATAGTGTAGAAACCCTGCTTCCCTTTCAAATAGGGCACAGCCTCTTCCACGTATTTCTGGTTGTAGTAGAGCGAACCTGTATCTTCCGGAGCGGTGTAGAAACCGCGGATATTCAATTCCAGGTCCACCGGGAAAATGGTCCCCACAATGATGATTTTCTGGCCCACTTTCCAGCCGAATTTCTGGGCGACATGGCTATCCACGACGCACCCGGCGCGGTCGTGCTGCCAGGCGGCGATCTCGTCGTCAGAGATTTTCCAGTCCTTGTAAACTTGAAAAAACTCGTTGGGGTCGGTGCCGAATTGTGCGAAGAAATTGTTCGACTTGTCGTCCTTGTACTTGCCTCCAAACCAGTTTCCAGGAATGATATTCACAACCCCCGGCATGGCGCGGATCTTCTCGCGATAGTAGCTGGGCATGGTAAACACCAGCGAAACTTTGTGCCGGGTAACCAGGCGTAGAGCCGAGACCTCAGTCCCCTTCTGCAGATAGAAATTCTTCCAGATGGCCATCATAAGCGTGAGCAAAAGGAGAGAAAAACCGATGCTCAGCACGGTCAGGATGCTGCGGCGCAGGTTGCGAAAAGCGTTCTTCCGAACGAAAGTAGTCAAAGTCATGTTCGAACTCCGGGAAAACTCACGCTACAGCGAATGAGAGCCCTGGTAGCAGACATTCAGCATAAATGACAAAGCGCTCGACCAACAACCATGCCCAGAATCGTTTACATCGTTTTAACCTGCCAGTGCAGATCGTCAGCGGAGGTGCCTGACATTTGTCACGTTGGAGCTTCGAGCTGTGAGCGGCGAGCAGTCCACGAGTTTGATCTCATGCCGAAGTGAGTACCAATCTCAAGCCGTGTTTCCAACTCTTTGTCTCTACGTCTCTAGGTCAATTCGCCACCACCAACCAAACTGACTGTATAGATGACTCACGCCGTCTCGCTTTGGAGCGCTCCGATCAAGACGTTGCAAGCAACGTCTCTACGACAGCCGGTTGGGTACTTCGGTAATTCCCGCCACGACGGCATCAGAACTTATGATTTGTAGGAGCGTTCCTCGTCCGCATGGGCACAACTAAATGCGGCGCTGAGGCAAACAAGATGTCCGAAAAAATTGGCCGTTTCGAAATCGTCAGCCAACTCGCCCAATCTTCTCTGGCGACTGTCTACAAAGCACTCGACACCGAGAGCCAGCAGACTGTCGCGCTTAAGGTTGTTCGTCTCGACCAGGTCAAGGACCGCGCGGCGCTTTCAAAGCAGATTTTCGAAGAAGCGGAACAGGCAAAGCCGCTCAGCAGCCATAACATCGCGGCATTGCACGGCGTCGGCGATGAAGCTAATCAACTGCTCGGCGCGGCGGAATATGTGCAGGGCAACTCGGTTGCAACAACTCTCGCCCGCAAAGACGGCTTTTCGATTTGGGACCTGCAGGACATCGCACGCCAGGTCTGCCAGGCGCTCGACCACGCGCATGGCCACAAGGTAGTCCACTGTTCGCTGGAGCCGGCGAAGATCATGGTGCAGTGGGACGGCATGGTGAAGGTCCTCGGATTTGGGATGTCGGCGATGAACTCCCATGCGATAGAGTCGGCGACGCTGCCGGAAATCCTGCACTATGCGTCTCCGGAGCAGTTAGACGGGGAAGCCTGTGATCACCGTTCCATGCTGTTCAGCCTGGGCGCCATTCTCTACGAAATGGCCACTGAGCAGAAGGCTTTCGCAGGAGAAACCCCAGAGCAGTTGCGTGCGGCAATTCTTGAGCAGACACCTCCGTTGCCAGTCCGCCTGAAGGCCAACGTAAATGCGGGATTGAGCGGCCTGATCATGAAGGCGCTCGCAAAGACGCCGGACGAACGTTATCAGTCTGGGCAGGAATTGATCCGCGATCTGGAGCAGTGCAAGAATTCCACCAGTCCCCTTAAGTCTGCCCCGGTTCCCGTGGCCGCTAAACCCAAAGCATTTGCCGCCGCGGCAGGAGCAATCTCTAACGGGACCCCGAACGCGCAAGCCGGCATTGCGCCGTCTCAGGCGTCGGTCCCTTCACCGAAGATGTCCGCAGCCCCTGTAATCCAAGAGGCGCCAGCAAAGACCGGTTTCAAGGTTGATCCGATGATGGCGGAAGAAGACGAATCGAGCCCAGCCGCTGTGGCGAGAAAAAGTTTCTCGGACATGAGCGAATTGCCGCCGCTCAAAGAAATTTATGTAGCGCCGCCATCGCCGCTTGCCGCCGAGGATGCGGAAGCTGCAGAAGAAGCTCTGCCGCAGGTTATCTTGAGGAAATCGGCGCCCGAGAAGCCTAAGGTGCAGGTTCGCGAAGCCGCACAGAAAGCGGTTTCGGAAATCCGCAAAACGCCGCCGAAATTGTATCTGTACGCGATTGGTTGTGCAGCGCTACTGGTCTTGCTGATTGTTGCCGGGATCAGTCTGTCTAACTATTTCGGAGATCGCGACGATAGCGCCTCGCGCAGTTCAGCTCCGCTTGCAACTCAAATTCACACTCCGGCAGTAGCACAGCAGCCCAAGAGTGTGCCACTACAAGCCTCAGCCGCCCAGCCCGAAGCAGCTCCGGAGCAGGTTGCACAGCAAGAGACGCCAGCGCCCGAGGCTGCAGCTCCAGTGGCAACACTTCCAAGCCGGGGAAGAAAATCCCGAGCGCGATCGGCGCCAGCGGCTGTTCCCGCGCAGCTTTCTGTCTCGTCCAATCCGCCGGGCGCGCAAATTTCGTTTGATGGGAGCGCGCTATGCGACAGCCCATGTACACTGACTGGCATCGCAGCGGGGCAGCATATAGTTTCTGCCAGCAAGGCGGGCTACGGATCAGCAAGCCGAACTATCAATCTGACTTCCGGAGCAAATTCTTCAGTCTCTATTGAACTGAGCCAGCAGCTTGCGAAGTTGTCAGTTGCAAGCACGCCCGCCGGTGCCACGATTCTGATGGACGGCAAAGATACCGGCAAACTCACACCTTCTCAGCTCACTCTGGATAAGCCCGGCGCTCACACCATTATTGTGAGGAGATACGGCTATCTCGACGAATCCAGTTCCATCAATGTGGAAGCTGGGCAGACTTCGAATCTCAACCAGGCACTCAAGCCGCTGGGAAGTACCGATGAAATTCGCGCCGCTGGAGGCAAGTTCAAAAAGGTTTTCGGCCATGGCGAAGATTCGAACATGGGAATCGTGAGCGTGAAGACCCAGCCCAAAGGTGCGCAGATCATCGTCAACAATCGCGCACTCGACAAGACTGCTCCGTTTGATTTCTATCTGAATCCCGGAACCTACGTGCTCGACATCAACATGTCCGGCTATCGTGGCGTGCATCGTGTGATTAGCGTGGAATCAAAAGAACGCGTCGCGATTGAGGAAACGCTGGTTCCAGAGTAGAAGTACGCACATTCAAAAAGGCCGCCGGCGCACCGGCGGCCTTGCCCCCTCTAGCAACGCTTACCTGTAATACCCACGTCCTCGGAAAGTGTTCTGGTAGCCTGCGCGATATGCCTCGCTGTAGTGCTCGCGATACTCATGCTTGTTGCCAAACTCGCTGCGATAGCCGTGATCGGCATCGTCATAGCGGCCGCGCGGATTGGGGTTAAACGGTTTGCCCCTCCACATATCCTCACGGGCGACTGCCGCGCCATCACGGAAACCAAACTCGCGAGCGACATGAAATCCATTGCGGAAACGATCATCGCGATCGTAATAACGGTTGTCGTCGCGGTCATAATAGCGATCCCCGTCACGATAGCGATCCCCGTCACGGTCGTAGCGATAGTCCTGCGCGGCGGCGTATCCTACCGTGCCGGCCAACACGGTGACTACTAACGCTGCCATGGTGAATTTGCTTCTCATAGAGTCCTCCTGTTGAGCGCGCTGGCCGGTTGTCTGCGGCTCTCAATCTCTAATCGCGCTCAGGTATTGCAAACCCAAAGACAGGGGAAAAGTTGTGAGGTCAGGAGATCGCGCAAGCAGTGAGAGCGAGTTGGAAGGCCCGAATGGAGACGTTGCAAGCAACGTTTCTACGCATTCAGTCGTGGTGCTCATGTCCACCATGGTGTTCGTGCTCTTCGCCCTGGTGGCTTTCAGGCGAAACACCGTAGACTTTCTTCCACTGCGCCTGGACCGCGGGTGGAAGTTTCTCCACACGCGACAGAAACGCCGTCACCTTCCAGATGTCCTGGTCGCTGAGCGCCTTGTTCCAAGCGGGCATTCCGGTGTAGCGGACGCCAGTGCGAATTGCATAATAAAGGTGCCACTCGGGATCATCGAGTGGTTCGAGAATAATCTGCGGCGGCGGCGGATACATAGAATGCTGGAGCAGGCTGGGCTTGTAATCCAAGGTTCCGTGGCAGACGGCGCAATTCATACTGTAGATCTGCATGCCCTCGATTAGAGCCTGGTCCGCAGCAGGGACTGGATTGGTTGCACGCGGCGCGTGGCGGTCCATGGAGGCATCCAGAGCGTTTGCGGCGATGCGAGTTTCAAAAGCCGGCGGCGTGGCATCAGCGTTCGTGGGCATCAGGCCAAATTGGGCAATGACGATGCCGGCTACAAACGCCACAACAATGGTAACGATGATCCCGAGTATGAAAGAACGCATTGTTCCCTCCTCAAGCTCACAGGTAGAAATGCGGCTGTTTACATCGACTGCTCGGTAAGACGTAGCAAGCTACGTCTCTACATCAGGCTTCAGTATGCTTTTAGCCAACGGGCCTTTTCGACTACGTCGCGCAACTGCGGCAGAAATCGCTCCTCCTGCGGCGGTGAAAACGGGACCGGCGTGTCAATGGCGGTGATTCTGACGATTGGCCCATCCAGATCGTCGAACGCCTCTTCGTTGATGATCGCGGCAATCTCGCCTGCGATCCCGCCGGTGCGGGTATCCTCGTGCAGAATGATCACCTTGTTGGTCTTCTTCACCGTATCCGCAATCGCCTGGACGTCAAGCGGCGCGAGGGTGCGCAGGTCAATCACTTCAAGCTCCACTCCTTCTTTCGCTAGCAGGTCAGCCGCCTCGAGCGCAGTGTGCACCATGGCAGCATAGGTAATCACGCTGATATCGCGACCGGCGCGCGCAATCCGAGCCTTGCCCAGAGGAACAACATAATCATCCTCCGGAACATCTTCTTTGATGCGCCGATACAGATATTTGTGCTCGAAGAAGATGACGGGATTGTTGTCGCGGATCGAGGCTTTGATCAGCCCCTTGGCGTCAGAAGGTGTTGCCGGGCACACCACCTTCAATCCAGGATTATGCACGAACCACATCTCCGGATTCTGGGAATGAAATGGACCGCCGTGTACGTTGCCGCCGCTCGGGCCACGCAACACCAGAGGCGCAGGCGCTCCCCACAAGTAATGCGTCTTTGCGACCATGTTGCTGATCTGGTTCATGGCGCAGCCGATGAAGTCCATGAACTGAAATTCAGCAACCGGACGCATTCCCGTCAGCGATGCGCCAAATGCTGCACCCACGATCGCCGACTCCGCGATAGGAGTGTCAATCACACGCTCGGCACCGAAACGGTTAATCAAGCCATCGGTGATCTTGAACGCTCCTCCGTAAATACCAATGTCCTCCCCGAGGCAGAACACCGCAGGATCGCGCTCCATCTCTTCCCAAATTCCTTGGCGGATGGCTTCGAGATAGGTAAGTTGCGCCATGACGGGAAGAGTTTACTACGATCACGCGATTCCATTCTCTAGACGGGTCCGTTCGGTTCGCAAGTTGAGGTGTAGCAAGCTAAATCCCAATAAGAAATTGCGGCAACGTTGCGCGGCAAATCATCACGATCTATAGTCTTATGCTTCGGAGAGCAACGTGCGCCTTCTCATTAACTGGATTCTTAGTGCCCTGGCAGTCTGGGTCGTCTCTCAATTCGTGCCCGGATTTCACGTCAAAGGCGCAGCGTCGGCGCTTATCGCGGCTCTGGTGATCGGATTTGTGAATGCGACCCTCGGCGCTTTGTTGAAATTGATCACGCTTCCCCTGACGATCCTTACGCTGGGCATTTTCTGGTTTGTGATCAATGGCTTAATGCTCGAGCTCGCAGCTGCTGTGGTCCCCGGTTTTCGAGTGGACACCTTCGCTTCCGCGTTTTGGGGAGGCATAATTCTCAGCCTGGTCAATATGTTTTTCCGCTGGCTGGCCGGCACATCCAGGAAGCAAGACTGACTTCGGTTTATTGCGCCACGATTTCCTATTGACTGACCCAAGCCCGTCCGAGCTAGACTCATAGCAACGGATTTCCCGTCCTGAAAATTTTTGCGTTGGAGTGCAGGATGAACCACTGGGTTATGTCTCTGGTCGTGCAATTGTCTTTGACCTTCGGCCTTGCAGGATTGCTTTGGCCGGAGCGGCTGATTGCATTCTTTGACGTATTGATGTTTCCCTGGCCCGCCACACACAAATTCGTGCGCGCCAACAGCTGGGCGGCTGTTTTGCTTTCGTTCCTATTGTTTTTGGGTTTGGTCGCCCGACGGTAATTTGTCTTTGTGGCGATGAAGTTTTCGCGCGATATCAGGCCAGAATTCGCTACCCAATCCTCCTAAACTTCCATAGAAAAGCGAGACTCCAGTTCGAGTCAGAGTCAGGCTGAAGCCTCGATCCGGAGCGGGATAATAAGCATTTGAGATGCTGCCGGCTGTAAGAGCTCCCAAAACAGTCGGCCAGTTGAATGTCTTGCCTCCACTATCTTTATGGCCAACGAACTCCTGGACAAGGGCATGTCCGATCCTTCGCTTCAACGGGCCCTCGCCAAGGCGGAAATAACGCGGGTCTTGCTTGAGGATGACGGGATAAGCAAAATTTCCAAAGAAATTACTTGAAACCTGGTCGGTGAAGGCGGCACCGTAGCGTTTGGCGTACCCGGAGGCGCCTTGGCCATATTCCGCAAAAGAGTTATTGGCCTGACTGATTCCGGCTTCCAGCCCTATGACCCCGAACTCCACGGGATCAAACGCTGACCTGTAGAACAGCCGAAATTTCTGTCGCGGCATGAGTGGTGTTGGGTTCTTTTGATTCGTGACGCCGAATTGCGGCAACACTCCCAACATCCTTGGCGAGTCTTCCTTCTGCTCAGCCTTCCTGGTCTGTTCCGCTGGTGCCGGTGGAGATGAGGCCTGCTGCCCAAAAGCGAACTGCAGCGTAAAGATGAGAGCCAGCGCGAACTGGATCGCCCATGAAGCCATATGTTGAAGTCACCACAGCCAATGTAAACGGTTCACACAAAGTTCGCACATTCAGGCGTACACGAATGGCGTGATTGACGTATATGGCCAGAGCGTTTACGTTGTATCGCCATGCGCAAATTTTTGGGATTCGCAACGATGGCGTTGTTCGCAACCTCGTGCTTCGGACAGAATGTGCCGGACTATCGCAGCCCGAAGCTGCCCATTCCTGATCGCGTAACCGACCTGCTGAAGCGTATGACGCTCGAAGAAAAAGTTGACCAGCTTGCGGGCGGACGCCGACGCATGATGACGACGACTGATCCGGAAGGGCAGCGGATTTTCGGCAAGTTCCGGGACGTTTTCAAGGTGGAATCGCAAATCAGTCCGCACGATGCTGCTGAATTGCGCAATGAGGCGCAAAAATACCTCATCGAGAAAACGCGCCTCGGCATTCCTGCAATTTTTCAAGGGGAGGCGCTGCACGGCTACATGGCCTACGGCAGCACCAGCTTTCCACAAGTGCTGGGACTGGCCAGCACATGGGACCCCGCGTTGATCCAACAAGTTTTCACCGCGGCCAGCGATGAGATGGCGTCAACCGGAACGAACCAGGCATTCACTCCGGTTCTCGATCTCTCTCGCGATCCGCGCTGGGGGCGCACGGAAGAAACCTACGGCGAAGATCCCTATCTGGTTTCCCGCATGGCCGTCGCGGCGGTGAATGGACTAGAGGGAACATCGTGGGAGATCGATCGGCGGCATCATGTGATCGCCACGGCCAAGCACTTCGCAGTGCACGGCCAGCCTGAAGGCGGAACCAACACCGCACCTGGAAACTATTCTGAAAGAGTGATTCGCGAATCGTTCCTGGTTCCGTTCCAAGCCGCAGTTGAAGAGGCACATGCGGGCAGCATTATGGCTTCTTACAATGAGATTGATGGGATACCTTCGCACGTGAATCACTGGCTGCTCGACCGCGTGCTGCGCCAGGAGTGGGGCTTTCAGGGATACGTCACTTCCGACGGCAACGGTCTGCAGATGTTGGTCGAAACGCATCATGTGGCGGCTGATAAAGCCGAGGCCGCGCGCAAGGCCCTCGCTGCCGGGGTGGATTACGATCTCTCCGATGGTACGGTTTACGCAACACTAACCGATCAGGTCAAACAAGGAGTCGTTCGTGAGGCTGAACTGGATCGAGCCGTAAGCCGAGTGCTGGCGACGAAGTT
>WNFY01002180.1_pt1 | contig 18661 bp, 19 predicted proteins | sample 5400091 | NCBI WGS metagenome assembly WNFY01 (sample SAMN13153364, study PRJNA577476) | soil metagenome | isolation source: 60 cm soil or saprolite under grassland replicate 1 | place: USA:California | collected 2016-06-15
AGAGTACGCAAAGAAATTGAGGATGCAGAAGGAAGCTTGCTCGACTTTGCAAAAGGCCATTATTACTATGGGATCAACTTCGATAACGAGAAAAATGGATGGACATATAGAGAGTGGGCTCCTAACGCTCATCAGTTATACCTGGCAGGTGATTTCAACGAATGGAACAGAACTATGCATAAACTGGAAAGAAATAAAAACGGAGACTGGGAAATATTTCTTCCTTATGAAGAATACAAAAACTCTTTTGTACATAGTAGTAAAGTGAAAGTGCATGTCCATGCAGGCAACGGTTCAATCGATAGAATTCCCGCCTACATCCGAAAAGTAATCCAGGACCCTGATACCTATGATTTTTCCGGGCAACTATGGTTCCCTGAACCTTTTGAATGGACAGACAACAACTTTAATCTGGCTGAAAATTTTCAGCAACCCATCATTTATGAATGTCATGTGGGCATGGCCCAGGAATATGAAGGAGTAGGAACCTACAGGGAATTTGCAGACAACATATTGCCAAGAATAAAAGAAGGTGGATACAATGCCATCCAATTGATGGCTATCATGGAACACCCATATTATGGATCGTTTGGATACCATGTTTCCAATTTCTTTGCGCCAACTTCACGGTTTGGAATTCCTGAAGATCTGAAATATCTTGTAAATAAGGCTCACAGCATGGGCATCACCGCGATCATGGACATCGTCCATTCTCATGCTGTAAAAAATCTTGCAGAAGGGTTGAATGAATTTGATGGCACCGATAGCCAGTATTTCCACCGGGGAGAAAGAGGTTACCATGAAGGATGGGATTCCAAATTATTCGATTATGGAAGATGGGAAGTAAAAAAATTCCTTCTTTCCAATGTTAGATACTGGTTGGAAGAGTTTCACTTCGATGGTTACCGGTTTGACGGAGTAACCTCAATGCTCTACTTTCATCACGGGCACACCTCCTTTGACCATTATGATAAGTATTTTTATGACGTAGATTGGGATGCAGTTACCTACCTGCAGTTAGCTAATGACGTGATCCATGAATTTAAAAAGTATTCCATCTCTATAGCAGAAGATGTAAGCGGAATGCCGGGATTATGCAGACGCCCGGAAGAAGGTGGGCTTGGATTCGATTACAGGTTGGGTATGGGAATACCGGATTTCTGGATTAAAATATTAAAAGAAAAATCAGACGAAGAGTGGGATATATATGAAATGTGGAACGTATTAAGTAACAGGCGTTACAAAGAAAAAACCATAGCTTATGCGGAATCGCACGACCAGGCACTCGTAGGAGATAAAACCATTGCCTTCTGGCTAATGGACAAGGAAATGTATTATCAAATGCATAGGGATGATCATAACCTTGTGATTGATCGCGGTATTGCCTTGCATAAAATGATTCGCCTGTTTACTATAAGTCTTGGCGGTGAAGGTTACCTGAATTTTATTGGTAATGAATTCGGGCATCCGGAATGGGTTGATTTTCCAAGGGAAGGAAACAACTGGAGTTACTATTATGCAAGAAGACAGTGGTCGTTAATGGATAACAAGGATCTTAAATATCAATACTTGGCTAATTGGGATAAAGCCATTGTCAATGTCATCAAAGAAAATAAAGTCCTGGCCGCAGATAATGCAAAACAGATCAATATGGATTCTGCTAACAAAGTGATCATTTTTGAGAGGAACAACCTGATTTTCATTTTCAATTTCAGCATCGGTAGTTCTATTTTCGGATATAAATTTTGGGTACCTGAAAAAGGCACATACAGCATAATACTTAATTCAGATAAAAAAGAATTCGGAGGATTTGACAGAGTAGATGACTCCATTGATTTTCCAACAGATGAAAATCAAAATCTAAGTATATACCTTACAAACAGAACGGCTTTAGTGATGAAGAAAAAATAGAAAATAAAATATCTTATTCAGGGCTGAAATCGTTTTGAAAAAATTTCTTCTACGCATATTTGTTGTCACTCGCTTCAGCAGTTGGTTCTCGAATGCCGCAGAGTCCTCGGCTAGCACACCTCTGCGGTGAAGGAAATGCAGTTAATCATTATCCGGCATTCGGAACGTTCTCATATACCCCGTGAATATTATTATCCGGATCAGTAAAATAAGTAAACCAGCCAACAAAAGGAATAGGCACTACAGATGCCTTTGTTTGTCGCCTTACCAACGACGGCGGGACACTGACAAATATCATCTTTTTGACTGATTAAAGTCATTATTAAACGATTAGTGAGTGTCTATTTTTACTTCATTCATAAATTATAATCTTATAAAGCCGGAAACAAAATGAAAACGATAATTAAAATGAAAAGAGAATATTTTCTTTCATTGGTTTTTGTATTAACAGGAGTCTCCACGATGATATCTTGCCAGAAAGATTTAGGTACAATAGAACAGGCAGCGAGTCAAGCAATAATTTCTGATGTCACCATTACTCGTTACCCGCTCTTTATTCCACCAACAATTACCACTTCCAATTTTACGCTTACAGCGAGTCCCGGTACACATGATTTGGGAGGCGGCACTATTACAAACGTATGGCAGTATAACGGCAGCATGCCCGGACCCACCATCGTGGCGAAGAAGGGAGATGTTATTTCTGCCGTGTTTCAAAACAACCTTCCGGAACCAAGCATTATTCACTGGCATGGAATGTTGGTAAGCCATGCGAATGACGGACAACCTTCGCAGGTAATTCCTACAGGCGCAACATATTCCTACAATTTTCCCATTATTAACCGGGCGGCACTAAACTGGTATCACCCGCACCCGCACATGATGACAGGCGAGCAGGTATACGATGGGCTTGCAGGAGCTTTCATCATCAGGGATGCAGAGGAAGCTGCATTAAATCTTCCTTCAGGCAAGTATGAAGTTCCTCTCGTTATTCGGGATGCATCAATTGATCAAAACGGGAATCTTATTTATAAACCGACCGGAGGAGGATTCTTTGGAAAAATTCCATTAGTTAATGGAACGAAATCTCCTTATCTGAAGGTTGACCAGGCTGTTTATCGCTTCCGTGTTTTAATCGGCGCTACCTCGAGAATTTTCAATCTTGCCCTCTCTAACGGAGCACCGTTTATTCTTATTGGAAATGATGGTGGTTTGTTACCATCTTCTTCCAATCAAACAACGATTGAAGTTGCACCGGCCGAACGGCTCGATGTGCTTATTGATTTTCGCCAGTTAGCAGGCGGAACTAAAGTAATGCTTAAGGATCTGAATTCAGGATGGGATTTGCTGCAATTCCGCGTTTCATCAAACCCAGTTGCATACAACGGGCCTTTGACAACTTCGTCCTCAATTCAACCGCTTACAAATCCTGTTACCACCCGGGTTTTCAGCTTTGATGGTATGAGCAAAATAAATGGTAAGGTTTATGATGTGAACCGGATTGACTTTAGAGTTCCGTTCGGACGAACCGAACTATGGCAATTCAAAACTAATGGAAACGGCCCGCATCCTGTGCATGTTCACGGAGCTTCGTTCCATGTCGTATCCCGCACAGGTGGCAGAGGAAAAGTTTATCCATGGGAAGCTGGTTGGAAAGATGTTGTTATGGTAAATGATTTTGAAACTGTATCGGTGCTTATTCGGTTTGATTCCTATAAGGGGGTCTATTTATTGCACTGCCACAAACTGGAACATGAAGACAATGGGATGATGGCAAATTTTGAGGTATATTAAAATATCTTTCATAATATAGAAATATCTTTCGTAATTCCAGGTCTTCTCATCGCGACGACCTGGAATTCATTTTATACTACGGGTAAAAAGACAGACTTTAAATTATACGCCTATGATTGTTGAATGATGATATGTCGGATTTTTTTGACTACCGGCTTTCGTAATGCTATTAAATTTTGTTGCCCTCACCAAAAGACAGGTTGTGTACATTTACGAAACCAGTATTATAATTAGTGAACACATTCATTTTATTATTGGGTTAATAAGTATGACTAAGATTACAATTATTGGTGGTGGTGTAAGCGGAATATTGCTTACTATACAACTTATCAGGAGCAATACTAATTATCCTTTAAATATTACGCTTATTGAGAAAGAAAAAGATCCCTGGCTTGGTGTTGCTTATTCAACCGATAAAATTTTTCATCTTCTTAATGTAAGAGCTGAGAAAATGTCTGCATTACCAGAAGAAGATGATCACTTTCTATCGTGGCTTACTGCACATAATTACCAGGCAAGTGTTCAGGATTTTGTCCCTCGCTTTATTTACAAAACATATATACAGGATCTTTTCGAAAATACATTGGCTTCCAAACCGGGACACATTAATTTTAAATTCATTCACGGAGAAGCGGTTTATATAGAGCAAATCAATCAGTGGGAAGCTGTCATCCGTCTGCAAAATGAAGAAGCTATAGTCTCAAATTTTGTCGTACTGGCATTGGGTAATTTCACTAACAGCCCGCCTCGTTCTGAAAATTATTCTTTATCTGAAAGCAGCGCATATTACAATAATCCCTGGGCATCAAATCTTTTTGAAAATTTAAAAAAAGATGCCACGGTTTTAATTGTTGGCACGGGACCAACTATGGTAGATGTCGCATTAACACTGTATCATAACAGACATGAGGGAAAAATTATTGCACTTTCCAGGCATGGTCTTTTGCCAACAGCACATGCTCTCTCCGGGATTTATTCTGATTTCTCACAAGAGTTAAATGATGCTGTCTCCTTGACTGAAATTGTAAAGATCGTTAGAAAACATATCGCCATCGCCGAAAAAAAAGGTATCGGCTGGCGGGCAGTAATAGATGGAATGCGGCCATTTACACAAAAGTTATGGATGGATATGCCTTTAGAGGGAAAGGCTGCATTTTTAAAATATTACAAAACATATTGGGAGGTAGTAAGGAGCAGAATGCCTGAGCAATGTGCAGTTATTATTGAAGAAATGATCCGAACCGGCATGTTAACTATAAAAGCAGGAAGAATAGAATCATTAACCAGGCAGGGTTCTTCTATCGCAGTAAAATACATCACCGCAAAAAGCAGGGAAAGCCACATTATTATAGCAGATGCTCTTCTTAATTGTATGGGTCCTGGTCAGAACTTTGAAAAAATAAAACATCCTTTGGTTGAATCATTAACGAAGCAGGGAATGATACGCAGCAGCGACATATCTGTTGGCATTAAAGCGCTGCCTGATGGAACAATTATAAAAAAAGATGGTACTGCTTCCAGCTTCCTTTATACACTCGGTTCACTTCTGCGGGGTGTACTTTGGGAGACAATAGCTATCCCTGAAATTCGCACACAAGCAAAAGATCTGGCTGAATTACTTTTGCAAAAAGCGAAACATTTGGAGTAAAAATATTACTGCTGTTTTTCAATGAAACTATATAAAGAAGGAAAATCTATAAAATAAATCCTATATCTTACTTACTCCAAGGCTCGCTTTTTTAAGATCAAAAGCATTAGCATTCCATTTTTTATTTTTGGCAATCCCAAGCCATTCTTTCATACCGGCATGTTCAGGATTTTTAGGATCTTCCAATATTGATTTCAAATTTTCATAACCCCACGGACCACCGCAATCTTCAGGGGGGCAGGTTCCTTCACCGCCTATACAATCTGCCCTGATTGTTTTTTCTTCTGTTATTTTTTCCAATAAAATATTGTGAAGCCAATCATCACCGAAATCATAGATGTAAGTAAACTTTTGTTTGGGTTTAGTAAATATTTCCTGAAGTTTTATCTTTTTACAGTCCCATATTTCATAGTGTGCCTCAGGATTTGGAATACTGATAAACGGTTGAGAAGAATAACCTTTGGGAGAGAACTGAAATAAATGATAATTCTCCCATCCAAAAGCTTTCTGTATTACTAAATGAAATTTATAAAAAGTGAATTGCTCCGGTATCACAACTCTTCTCCATACAGCAGGATCAGTAATGCGCTGCAATTGTATTTTAAATTGAAATGCCATAAAGAAAATTATAAATGATGCATGTTAAATTTGCTTACAAATTAATAGAAAACAAATGGAAGAAGCCCAAAAAAATAAACTAATGAAAAAGCTTGCTCTTGTATTGATTTACTTGTGTTCGTGGGAAGAAAAAGAGTTTGATACAGTTGGACGCCGGGCATGGAAAGGATATGATTTTGATCTGCTTGATGAATTGAAGGAAGAAGATTTAATTGATTTTTCTTACAAAGCCAAATCACTTTATCTCACACCGGAGGGGATTGAAAAAGCAAAGGAACTTTTGGAAAGATTTGAGGGAATGTTTACTAAGAATCCTTAGTCAATATTTCAACGGCGATTTTTGTTACGGGCTGCTGTAATACCATTAAACTTAGTGGAGTTTGTGCTGAAACTTGCCTCAACATGACTCACTTCAACTGTTGTTTCTTCGAATGTCGCAGAGTCTCATGCTCTTCCACAAAACTTTGCTATGAAGACCCCGCGGAGACCGAAAAGGACTCCTTTGGGAAATTATAAAATAAAAAAATGCTATGAATCGTCATAGCATTTTTTTATTTCCAGTTTTTTATATCACAATTTATGTGAAGGGAGAAACCAATGAAAGCCTGCCCCAAACATTATATTGTTGTTGTGTGCTGTAAGATCATAATCGGAAGTAGTTACAGTATTTCCTGCACCCGATTTCGATGCGTAGTTTGTAGTAGTTACATTATGGCTTTTATCGTGACCGTAATTGTACCCGGCATATATATCAAGCCCTATATTTTTTTGTATAAAATGAGTAATACCAATATTTCCTCCTGCATTCCAACTGAATATCTTTGATATTTTCCCAGTGGAAGTAAATGTATTCGCCTGGTTATCTCCGCTGCCCGAACTATTACCGCTTCCCGTGCCTACTCTCGCATCGAGTTGTGTAAAGAAAAGTGTGGAGCCAGGCGTTGTACCAAAGAAATAATACCTTGCAAAAGGTCCTGCGTTAATTGTAAAAGTATTTCTCTTTGTATCATTACTGATAAGATTACCTTCAGTACTTTGAATATCCTGTCTGCTGTGTGTATAATCGAGACCAAAACTTCCGCCAACTATAAGATGGTTTGTCACAAATACACCCACCTGTGGGCTTAGTCCAATTCCGAAATTATGATTAGTAGTTTTTCTTAACCCGCTGTCAATGTAATTATAATTATTGGTGATGGAATTGTAGTTCGTATTTCCTATGGATGAGCCGACAAACAAAGTTCCTTTTGATAGTTGTTGTGCAAACAGGCATGGCGAAACGGCGCAAAAAAATGCGACAAGAATGATGTTTTTCATAAAATCAATTTTTGATTAACAATTATAATCTTTGAAAGAACGCCAAAGTGACTTTCACAGAAATTGAGAGTTTAATAAAAATCAATTTTCTTTATTTTATTTAACAATCATTGTGCCTTGTAAATAATTTTGTGTGAAGAGACTGCTACACTTGTGCAATATTTTTTGCGGAGTACTATTTTTGTAACAAGCTTTTGTAATGCTATTAAACTTCGTGGAGGCTGTGCTGATGAATATTGGCATCACTCACTTCAACTGTTGGTTCTTCAATGCCGCAGAGTCCTTGGCTTGCACGCATTGCTGTTGGAGAGACTTTGTAGAGAAGGAAAAGCTATTCCGCATTCTTAAGCCATGGGTAAAGAAGGAGTAAGATTTTCATAAATAGTCCTTTCTAACTTTTTTTATTAAATCATCAATATTTTTTCGTGAATGATTGTAAGCAAGTAAAAATGCTGTCTCAGATCCCATGCCGGCATTTCATGTTTGTATATAATCGATTCTTTCGAATTTCTGGATTCCTGAAGAGATAAAAGATTTTTTACCGTTTCATTAATAACATGCAAACAATATTCTGGGCAGTTTATTATTTGTTCTTCGCAAAAACGGATTACTACGAAATTGCATTTAGCAAAATAAATATCACGGGCAGCATCAACATCGTCAAAATGAATAGGTTCTTTAGAATCAAAAACGTATGGTTCATCAATTTCAATGTCGATTACAAAATTGTTTTGGGAATCAATAACTACTAAATCTGGATAATAGTAGCCAAATTTAAGTGACTTATAAACATTATAATTTGAATATTGACTAAGGAAATCATGAAAAAAAATTTCAGAAATGCCCTTTTTAATATCAGCATCGTTGTGCACGCTCTTCAACTACTTTACTTTCTTCTTCGCTACGTGTGCCAAGACAGTAATCCTCAATAATCCCTGATGCTATATATGCTTTATGATTCATCTTAATTAAATGCTTTTATGAATTTATTTGCTGGTATAATTCTCTTAATTGCTGTAACGCTGTGCGGCTTCTTGTTTTTACAGTTTTCAAAGGAATCTTCAGCATTTGTGCAACTTCTTCCTGCGAATATCCCCAAAAGTAAACAAGGTCAATTATCTGGCGGTATTTATGTTCCAATTTAAATGCCAAACCTCTCAGTTCTGTATTTTCACTATTATACTGCATGTCACAAGAAGCAAAAATCATATCATGTTTTTCTAATTCTCCAAAGGTGTTTAATTTAAATCACCAACGCCGGTTGCCAATTGCTGCATGTCACCCAATCCTTTATGGACAGCTTCCAATCTTTCACTTACGATTTTGAAAGATTCGCCCAGCCGGCTTTCAAGCGTTTTCTGTAACTTTTCATCAACGGTGGCTCTCATTTCATCCAGCTTCTTCTCATTGCCTGATTGCATGTCTGTTAACTTACGTTCAAGGGTATCCCGCATTTGATCAAGCTTAGCAGTGGTTGCTACGTTCTGGTCATTTTGCTTGTTTAGCAGCGCGAAGAAGTTCTCTTTTTGAATGGAATTAAAATCATTCACAGATTTTGTAAAATCTTTTTTGAAACTATCCAGTGTATCCTTAAGCTCTTTGCGGCTTTCTTTTGACTCGTTTGTGCTGGCTGCATTGCTATCTGCAATTTATTTTCAATACCTGTTGTTAAAGCCTGAAGTTTTTCTTCTATTGATTTTGTCAACGCGGCGAGATTCTTTGCAAAAAGTTCCAATTGATTTTTTTGCAACTCGGTGGTGCTGTTGATTGATGTAGAAACAACGTTGCTGAAATTGTTAAGTGAGGCGGATAATTCGTCTCTTGTGTTCCTTGCAATACTGTTGGTCTCTGCCCTGTTTGTAATAATTTCATTTTTTACCGATGACTCGATTCTTAATACGTCAGAATTGATGCTGCTCAATTTGTTCGTTATTTCCAAAAGCTCTTTGCCCTCTCTTGATGCAGATGCCCGGTATGAAAACAAAAGGGCAATAGTCAGTATTAAAACGATAGCACTTAAAAGCACCCAAACGATGGTCATAAAAATTATTTTTAAAAATGATTAGAATTAAAGTGTGCTGAGCTGAAAATCTTTATTTGTGAGTAGTGAATAGTGAGTGGTGAGTAATTTACAACTGACAACTTACAGCTCACAATTCACACATCGAAATGACTTTTGCACGTGTAGGAGTAAGCGTCCTCAGATACTCATAGAGTTTTACCATAGCATACGTATCCATTTTGCAATACTCCAACAGGTTCTCACGAATTGATGCTATTTGATTTTTATCTGTCAAGCATGATAAGTTTAAATACACAAGCGAAGCCGCCTCCGTCGCTGATGTTTAGTTTTGAATAATCAAGTTCAGGAAACAATGCAGGCAGCACAGATTTAATTGACGCCGAGCCATTCATTTTGTAATGATAAACATCACGATTGCGAAAAGGAATAATCAAATCAACAAGCCTTTCGCAAATGGCGAGCAGTTGTTTTCTGTATTGGGGAAAGCTTTCGGCAAGCTCTTCCAATCTTCCTTTTTCAAAAGGCAGGTAATAAACGAGCACAGAGCCTCTCGATGGAAGTAAAGCAAGCAACTGCTTAATCAATCCAGGTCTTGGATCGGTTTTGCCATCGCCTAAATATTCGTAATGATGATACTCACCTGAGCCGTCATCACAATGCAAGCTGAACTGAAAAGGTACTTGCTGATAAGGTCGCGTGCCGTCAAAGAGAGGAATCGCTGTTGCGATAGTTTCAAAATCGAGGAAAGAAACCGGTGATGATACGTCACTCAAAAAACCTCTAATTTCTTTAATGTTTGGCTGCGGTGATGTTTGTTGCAGTGTGCAGGAAATCTGCTGCCGCTGAAGAGGCGTTAATCTAAAGTAATATTCAGATGGTATTTTTGACTGGCAATAAATATTTTTATTTACCAGCTCCCAAAGCTTATCGCTGATTTTGCTGATTTCAGTCACAGGATATTCTGCTTCATTAATCTTCTTCCAGCAGTGCCCCTGGAAATCGCATGAATAATATTCATTACACTGGCGACCTAATCTGCATTGCGGTTCTATACCGTCTTTTAACATATGCTGCATTACCTCCAGTTGGTCTTCAACGTAATCCTGAAACTTGATTACTTCAGTCGTAATGTCATGAATGTTGAAAAGCTTTTCAGGCTCAATTGCACCATGCCGCACATATTGATTGTTAATGCAAACGATGCTCACCTGTTTTAGGGGATAACCAAGATTTTTCAAAATGTAGTACTGAAGAGCGGCATCCAGCGTGTGATATTCTTTTACACTTGTGGAGCTCTTTACTTCATACAAATACCAGCCGTTCTTGCGAATAACCAGGATATCAACAGCCGCATAAACATTGTTAAACATAAATCCCGCTTCATAAATCGTTTTACATCCCGACTGAAGGATTTGTTGAGTGTGCTTTACCGAAGCGGTATAGTCATGAGCCGGAGTAACAGTTGCATCTTTTCCGCCAGGAAACAATGACCTTGCCAGAATGCCTACTTCATTCCCCTGGTCAAAAAGAGATTGTTGCTGCTGTGAAACTTCGTCACGCAGATCGTAGTGAAATTTGTATAGATAAAGAGACTTAAGGCATTTGCAGCCTCTTACAAACGTTGATTTGCTAAGCGTGTGTGTGGCAGATAACATCTTCTTCAGACTTTTCCCAAAGAAAGTCAGCCACAACGCCAAAACGTGACGCTATGAATATCTTTTCAGCATTATTTCCAGTTCCTTTTTTATGTCAAGGATGAGTCGTTTTGGAGCAAGCACTTTGATGTTTCCACCGTAAGAAAGAATTTTTTGTTTGAGCTCAAAGTTGGGTTGCACATACATGCGAAAGACAACTTCATGCTCATTTTCCGAAGCCACTTCCTGAGACACATGCCACTTAAGCGACTTGATATACTTTGCAGTAAGCAGGTCAGTTGCCAGCACCACCTCTTCAACACCACTGCCATTATGATTTAATCCAATTATATGGGCATAATGTGTAAGAGGGTCGAAACCTTTGCGTGGAGTGAAAGTACGGGTAGTAACAATCACATTGGTGATGCGGTCTAATCCGTAACTGCGAACTTCACCTTCTTCGTTTATTCCTAACAGATACCAACGATTTTGATATTCCTTTAGCAAATAAGGCTCAATCATTCGAGGCAAAGATTGCTCACGGTTGAAGGTAAAATGGTGCAGCTCAACAATCTTCCCATGTTTGATAGCGTCAATGAGAGGCTCTATCCATTTTATGTTGCTCCACTCATCCTGATGTTCAAAGCTGATATAATCATGCTCATCACGGAGCGATTGCTGCACCATTTCTGTTTCGTTTTGCAGCCTTATTAACTTTAGCAGCTTACCATAGCCCGGAGAATCATCCTGATCAATATAATATCCTTTGCGGCTGCGGTCGAATAAAATGGAGACACTAAACTCGTTGCGTATGGCATCAATGTCGCGCTGAAGCGTTCTTTTTGAAATTTCAAAACCTTGTTCATGGAGGAAGCTTTGAATCTCTTCGAAAGAAGGATAGCTGTGATATCTAAGCTTTTCAAGAATAAGCTGATAACGTTTTATCGTTCCCTGCGCAGACATGTATGTAAAGGTAGTGCAGAAAATATCTTTTGGTTCTTGCGAAACAGGTTAGGGTTAATTTCATACAAGGGTACATATATTTTTTTCTCACCCCGTTGCAGCGTTCAGTGCCAATGACGCGTATTAACACAATGGAATGGATTATATAATCTTTTCCAGGCAAAAAAGTGTCTTAGAAAATAATTTGAAAATAAAGCAAAAAGTAAGTTGTCTTTGCGTATTGCCATTTCCCAGCATGGCTAAATTCAGTTATGTATTTACTGCCTAAAGTGATTTCAGCGTTCCAATCGTATCAACCGATCCTGCTTTCATTAAAAAGACAGATCCTTTATTATTCCTCTCAACCAAAATTCGATAAGCAATGCCAATTATACAATCAACGAAATTCACTGATGAATCAGCTAAACTATAACGACCAGTTTTTTTATCACAATAAACAGTAACAACAAATTTTTCACCCGTTTGCATTTTCCTGAAATAACAATTAATTGCCATGGTCCTTTTAGACCATATTTAAAAATCCAAAACCGCATCATAAATACCTAATGGAATTTTATAGGGATCGTAAGAATATAAATAAGGTTTAAATCTTTTGTTAACAGCTACTCCGAAAGACATTACATTCCCTTCCATAATTATTCTCATTGCTGGTCTGCTGCCGCTGATGGTAATTTTTATTTCATGGCAATTAATGATAGCCGGGTAATTATTTAATACTTCAATCAATTTATTTAACGTAGCAACGGAATCTGATTTCACATCAATCAATAATTGCAATTGTTTGTTCTTATCAGCATACGGATAGCCTTTATTTTTTCTATTGCTGTTTGCAAAGGCTTCAGATACAGTGAATCAAGTGAACGGTTACTGTTTAATTCTTTTACTTCGTGCGCTACCAGCAATTTTCCGTCGTGTAAAAAAATATCTGCTTCTATAGAGCCAAAACCATATTGCCATGCATCATAAAAAGGAACCGGTTGTTCATAATCGTTATGCGAATGTGCATTAGCGCCGGTATAATTATTTTGCTGCGCGAAAACATGTATTGAAATGCAGGTACAAAAAATAATGAATACTTTTTTCATGGTTTAACTTTTGCAACTGCAAAAAAACAAATCGTTTATTAGTGCGGGTGATTTTTCGTTTAAGTATTTGTTATTAAAACGAATGCAACAGTAAATCAATTTTTGTTTCGTTAAATAAATAAAATTTCTTAAAAAATTTAAGCATTTGCTTAAATTTTGCGGTGTGCTCCCTTGCACTTGGATAAATCTGATCAGTTGCTCTTCTGCTCGCAATAAGTTTTAAACCGGGAGAGTGATTGTGAGATATCAGCATTGAATTTCTTCTTCATAAAGAGATTAAATAACCATTTCATTGACAAAATGAAAGCGTTATGACACTCCAATGTCAATTTTGTTTTTTTGCCCACTTCTTCAATCAAATAATTAAATGTCATAGGATGCTCCAGATACGTCTCTGAAAAGCCGATACGGCGCTCACCAAATTCTACAGAACTGGTTTGAAAGGTGCACTTTTCATGTTCCACTAAACATTCAAAGCTCGTGCAGATCTTATTCATTCGATTTAATGATTCATCTTTGATTTTTACGGCCTCCACGCCTGTCATCCAGTATACCCGTTGATTTAGATCAATCTGTGAATCATAAACCATATCCATTGGGGCATTGATCTCTGCACTGAACACTAAAGGAGATTTTGATTTGTATATTTTAACCGCTTCTAATTTTGTCTCCGGAACCTGCGAATATACCGGCTGCAATGAAGTATATATATAACTTACTACTCCCACATCATAAGAAGTGCTGCCTTTGTGCCATGATACCCAGTTTTGAGTATCGTTAACTGAGGGGGTTTTATCAAGAGTTTCAGTGAGCAATATATACTCATCATAAGGAATGTTATTCTTGAGAAGCCTGTGCACCTTTATTACATCCGGTCCGAAAATCTTTTCGCGATCCTGAATTTTATGAAAGGAAAGCGAACCATAGTGCACAATTGTTTTTAAAGTCAGCTTGCTTACGGTACTGCACACTGCACAATTGCAAATACGTGATACACCATATTTTTTCAGATGTTTGTGAAAAGCGATGTACATATTTCTTGACTGGTCTACAATTTCACCAATGGAGGGAGATTTTCCCAAACGATAAAAAAGAATGGCATCACCTTCAATCTCATGTACCTTTAGATTTATGTTGTTTGATTCAATCAAAATTTCGAGGAGTTCCGCGATAAGATAGTGCAGATGTTGTAATTCTCGGTTATTCACAAATTGAGTAAAACCACTAATATCGGGAACAAATAACAAAGCGTTTTGCGGAACGGATTTTTCCATAAAAAGATTCATAGTGCAAATTTATTGCAGATTCGGAATTGTGGGAGTTATTATGTGTTATGAATATCCCTGGAGGTCTTTCTTTACTGCTTTGCCATTAAGCCGCCATGCTTTGCTCGTTTCATAAATGAGAAAATTTATAGTCATAAACAATTCTATCAGGTAGTCTTTTTGCAATGATATCTGATTTGTGCTACTTTCTTTAATCGTGTTTAAACAGTTTCTATGAAGAAAACCTATGGAAGCACCGTATTCCAAAATACAGGTGCTTTCATTACATATATCAGTCAAGCAAAACGTTTTTGGAATCATTATTTTGATAATTGAAGTTTAAAGCGCCCGAGGACTTTCTGTCTTAAGAGTTCCCGAGCTTTTGGCAGTTACTTTCAATTGTATAGAGCTTTATTTATTTAAATCTTATACCTGAATTCCGTTCAACTACTCCAAAGCAAATAGGGAAAGCGGCGGTTTTAAAACGGAAGTGGGATTTAAATAAATTTTTTTTAAAACGCTATGAAATTCAAAATATATAATCTAAATTTATAAGGGAAATTTATTACTATTTTTTGGCCCCCGTGATAAGAAAAAAGTCACCAAGAAGCAGCCAGCTTGGCGTATAGAAGATTCCTTTAACGAAACCTCAATACAAATACTACACACAATCACTCATTAAGCATAGGAGGACAGCACTATGACTAACCAAAACAAATCTACCGAACAAGATGAAATCCACAACGAAGATTTCCAGTTTGTATTAAAAGAATTGCTCCGTGCATACCAGCCAATTCTTGAAGAAGATCTAGAGCGAGCCAAGTCACCAGACCAATTAACAAACGAGGCAGAAAAAAACCTCCAAATTGTGAAGATGATTTTGCAATAAAATTTTTTTAAAACGCTATGAAATTCAAAATATATAATCTAAATTTATAAGGGAAATTTATTACTATTTTTTGGCCCCGTGATAAGAAAAAAGTCACCAAGAAGCAGCCAGCTTGGCATATAGAAGATTCCTTTAACGAAACCTCAATACAAATACTACCCACAATCACTCATTAAGTATAGGAGGACAACACTATGACTAACCAAAACAAATCTACTGAACAAGATGAAATCCACAACGAAGATTTCCAGTTTGTATTAAAAGAATTGCTACGTGCATACCAGCCAATTCTTGAAGAAGATCTAGAGCGAGCCAAGTCACCAGACCAATTAACAAACGAGGCAGAAAAAAACCCTCCAAATTGTGAGGATGATTTTGCAATGGCTAACCGAATCTTTGAAAGATTCGTCACCGAGGAGGTAGCACTACGGTTGCTTCCTGCAGAGGGCCGGGAGTTGATAGGTCCTATAGAACAGTGGCGCTGGTGCTTTTTGCACATTCGCTGCTGCACTATTTTTGGGTGGTTGGTGTGTCGTGCCCCCCGAACTTTTAGGGCATTCAATTATTACCTGTACAAGTATTGGATCTGCGTTCGCCAGGTGCTTGGCACGCCCGTAAGCAACCCCCTTACCACAGAAGAGCGAAACGACTTCCAGATGTTGACCCAAGCACTGGCCGTAGCTTACAAACCATATCTGACCGATCAGTTGGCTTCTGTAGAATTTCCGGCCGGCATACCTGATGACGTTATTTCAGGAAAGATAGACTGCTACGAAGGTGAAGATGCTGCAGCCGCTATCTTCGAGCGACTGTTGACAGTAGAAACCGCGCAGGCACTCCTGGGAAAGGCAGCTTTTGAAGCGCATAGCAAAGAACCGTTTTTCTGGTTCTGTCGCTGCTGGTGCTTGTGCGCAATCCGGTTTGGGTGCTGCCTCGCCCGGGCGAAAAATTTTATAGCAGTGCTGTACTGCCTGCTTTTCTATCGCCGGTGTCTTCGCGATTGCTTCCAGCCGTTGCGATGCGAGATCACTAAACCGACCGGCTGCATTGAAGAAGAGATTAACAAGACTGTGGGTGGATTGGCCATTACTGTTGTTGGCACCGCAGCCGGCGCCTTCTTTGATCACTACACCCTTGAATGGAGGAAGGTAGAAGGGCAGACTTGCGATGATGATGCAGGATGGAAAACCGATGGTGTGGTCTATCCCGGCGGTGGAGTCACGGGTTCGGCAAGCGTGATTAGCGGTATATTGGGTTGGATTAACACGACCACGCTTGGGGCCGCCTCCTACGAAATTCGGGTATGTGTTTATTCATCTCAACCAGGAGCGGCTCGTCATTGCTGCTGCATTCAGTTTAATCTTTTCAAGCGCCTTGTATGGATTGAACGCGTGGCTAATGCGCCTGTTATGACACCTCCGGGTCCCTTCGTCTCCACCGCACCAATTGTTAATGGTAATCCAGGCGGTATTGTCGTTCCGGTGGGTTGCTGCGTAACCGTACGCGGTAGCGCCTTCGTCGGCGATTGCAACGATCGTAAGATAAAATGTTTCGATCTGCGATACGGGCTAAACTTCCTGCCAGGGCCCGGTGAGGTCGGCTTTAATCCTGGTGCCTATTTTGGCTCTCTGCTGCCAGCAGGTCCGGTCTGCTATACTCCGCCGGATGAAAGTGGCAAACGGGCACCCTGGAATCAGGTTATTGGCCGTGCGCTGACCACCCAGTTCGTATTAACTGATATAGATTTCTTTGGAACGATAATTAAAGTATGGAAGCTCCAGGACTTTTGTTTTGATAGCGCAAGCCTGCTGCCGCCATGTCCTGACGCCAGCCATCACTGCCGCAGTGGTAAATACACCTTGCTCCTCGATGTCGAAGATACTTTGGGCAACCACTATTACGATACACAACATGTATGGTTCGATAATAAGCCGATTTCAGTTGAATTCGGCGGACTTGAAGGGTTGCCTGGTTGTGAAGATATGGGACTTAAGAAGTTTGTGCCTGCAGGAGCACCATGCAGTGTGGCATGGCCAATCAACCTGCTCGGTATTGTCTATGACGAATACATAGACAACGCAGACCTTTCCTATCCGAGCGATAACTTCGATTACTATAGTCTTTGGATCACACGCCAGGGCGGCCCAACCTATTCAGTTCCGGTAACACCTTCTCTGCTCCCCGCTATTTTCGGTCCCGATCCATTAAGGGGTACATCGCGGGTAGGCGATCCGGGAACACGTTGCGAAACCGCCATTGCGGGTTGTGCACCGCCTGTGTTTCCGCCTAAGTTTCATAGCCTGCTAACCAAGCTCGATTTGCGCATCTTTGATGTTGTCTGCGCAGCAAGCCTTGTTGCTCCGTTCGCTCCACCAGCTGGCTTCGCTCTCGAACGGGGAAAATGTTGTGGTTACACTTTCCAACTTTATGCACAGGATAAAACGTGGAGCGACGGTGGTCCTGGCATATGTCATCGCGCCTGGTCATTACCTTGGGCTGTATGCATTTGTAACGATGTAGAAAGCAAGGATTAATAAAGATTCGGAATCAATAATTGGTGCAATGAGCGAAATAAGCGTATGGATGCGGTTTGTGCTGGCCGTTTTTGCGACCTGGCGAATAACACATTTGATAGCTCGCGAGGACGGCCCGGCAGACATCATCGCTCGTTTACGATCGGGTTTAGGCTATGGATTTTGGGGCAGGTTAATGGATTGTTTTTATTGCCTTAGCATCTGGATAGCCGCGCCATTGACCTTACTGGTGTGCAGCAAACCACTAGACTTGCTGCTCACATGGTTGGCTGTTTCCGGTGCAGCTTGCCTGCTAGAGCGAATTGGCCAGGAACCAGTTGTTATTCAGCGAATTTCTCAAATAACAAAAGAAGACTTAAACAATACTAAAGACACCAACAATGGGATGTTGCGGACAGAAACGGGAGGCCCTGAGGAGCAATCCATCGCCAACGGTGACGGCAACGCCAGCAGTCACTAAACCCACCTCTAATAATTGGTCATCTGTTGGTACACTCAGCCAGCAGGCGCCCGTAGCAAGGGCTACGGCTTACTCTATGGTTACTCTTCAATATTTAGAAAACTCGCCTATCCTGGTGCGTGGTCCGGTTACCGGCCGGCTGTACGAGTTCTCGAATGCTCAGCCCGTTCAGTCGGTAGATTTACGTGATGCAGAGACTCTTTTGCGGACCCGATTCTTTCGTCGGACCTACTAAAAGAGTTGAGGGTTGGCCAGTGCCTGCTTGGTTAGTGTGGACTCTGTTTCAGCCGAGTTTTCTATGATATAAAAAAGCCTTTTTAATATTTATTTTTATCAGCTAGGCACATTTTCTAACATAAGATTCTTCATAAAAAGGTCGGCCTAGTGTGTTGGCAAATTAATTATGAAACATAATGTTTTGATAGTTTTCTATCTGCATCCTGTCTGGTAAATTTCCATTCTATATTGCGTTTGTTGTCATTTCTTTCTTTAGACCAAATCTTTACATCTGATTCTAACT
>WNFY01005483.1_pt1 | contig 18661 bp, 13 predicted proteins | sample 5400091 | NCBI WGS metagenome assembly WNFY01 (sample SAMN13153364, study PRJNA577476) | soil metagenome | isolation source: 60 cm soil or saprolite under grassland replicate 1 | place: USA:California | collected 2016-06-15
TCTACGGTGTCCTTGGGCATATGATCAGCGTATCAACTTAGATTTGAAAAGCAAACTCTGTGGCGTCTCTCTTGGAGTTCGGCCGTGCCAAAGCCTCGAGCGAAGCTGACCAGCGGTAGCAGTCTGTGGTCGATGGTCAGTGGTCTCGTAGTCTTGTCGCTCGAGAGTCTCTCAACTCTCAACTCTCAACCTTCAACTCCTTGGTCATTCAACCACTTCTTCAAGCTGCGTGCCAAGCACATCCACCTGGCATCCGGTGTCACCAGGCTGGCAAGGCGTTATTCCGTCCGCTCGGACAAGATCGCGACCGAGCGCGATGTGAAGCCAATAGCGTTTTTCGCCTTCGGGAATGAAATCAGTTAGTCCCTGAGCATTTGGTCCATAGTGACCAGTCTGCGCAATCACATCGACAAATAGATTCCAAGTCCGCGTCTGTCCCAGCTCGGCGAGCGCGCGCACAACTGCCCCTTTCGTGTCATCGGAGGTGGCAAGATCGGGCACTGCATTGAAGGCCGCGGCGGCTATGCCGGTACCACGGAGCTGCGATCGCCGCGCCCTGCAGCAGACTGCGGCGAAGGTGAGACTCCTGCCGCAGGCGGATCGGCCATCAACTATCAACTATGGTCTATCAACTACTCCGTAACGACCTCGATCTGCTTGTCGATCACTTGCCCGGTAAACCGGTCGATTGCCACGTGCACCCAGTAATGTTGCTCGCCGTTCACGACAAATCCATTTGAGAGACTTGTTGCATTTGGCGGATAGCGGCCACTCTGCGCGATCACATCAATCAGCAAATTCCAAGTCCGCGCTTGGGAAAGAGAGGCGATCGCCCGCGGAACAACTTCCCGCCGAGTCTTAACACTTTGATTGTGTGCCCCACCGGTAGGCAAAGGCAAGATTGCAAGGGGAAGACCGGAGCGTGTAAGTAGCTCGGAACGATTCTGCAGAGGTGTCGTCGTTGTTGCTGTTACGATGTTAGCAGCTAGTACAGGGGCGGCCGTGAAACCCGTACCTGTTTTGGGCACCGTGTTCGTAGCGTCCAACTCGTCCAAAATGGCGCCGGCCAAGGCAGATTGAATATCAGCAGGCTGAGTGCTATTCAGATTGACTTGCCCAGCAACAGTTGCCGGCACAGCCATGCCGACAACGTTGTTTAATGCATCTAACACCTGAGCGCCGTCATTGATGCAGAACACATCCAGGAGTCCCGCATCCGCGCTCTTGTCCGTGAAAAAGTCCAGGGTCTTCCATGGCAGATCGCGAAAAGCGTATCCTAGCTCAGCCACGTTGCGAAGTGGGCGATTTAAGATGATCGGATGATAGTCCTTCGACGCTGCGGTTCCTGTTACGTAATAAGGTGTCGATGATCCGGTTGTACTGTCCGATGGGTCAGGATAAATAGCATCAGCTGGACGGACGATTCCGTCATTATCAGCATAGCCAGTACGCGTGCTAGTGCTTGCCGCATTATTAACACACAAAGTCGCTGGGAAATAAATGCCGTTTCCGCCTCCGGGAATAGAGAAACGAAGAGGCGCGTGCTCCACAATACCATTCGTCGGGCTTGCCGGGGCGGGATCGGTGATCGTGCCGCCATAGCCGTTCGGGACTGTTAAGTTGTCAGTCGGCCAAAGAGGATCCGTTATACGCGTAGTCGCCCAACTTGACCCAGCTCTAAACTGAAATATCCCGAACCTCGTGGCACGCGGATCGGCTTTCATCAAGCAATCTGGCAATGGCGCGTCATTGAGTCGGCTCGTGTTGAACTGATCCCTAGTGCTGTCGGGCGTACCATCCGAACTGCCAGCATTACGTACGGGTATAGTGTCCCCGTTAATCCACGACGCTGGATCATTGATCCCTATGAAACGGTTGTATGATACCCAAACGGGCGGAGAACTTCCAGGAACATTGTACTCCATCGTTGCGTTAAACGGGTGGGTTGAATCGCTCCCGAAATATAGGCTCAGCACCGGGGCGGCCGGGCTACCAGCGCCCAATAAAAAGTCGGGTAAGCGCAAACCTATGTAGTTTGCTAGACTTCCTCCTGTAGAGGGGGGCGGCAGCCTCTCGAATCCTGGAAGCGTAGCGGAACCTACTGGCGGAGCCGTCGCGGCCGGCGCAGGCGTGAGTAAAGGAGCAGGTGTCGAGCCTGGCGGAAGCGCGCCGCTAGTAAGTGGAATCTGTGTAACCGACACCCCAGTCGGCGGGATTGTGAAAGACTGTTTATTCGTTGCAGTCGTCCACGTCCGACCGTTGCCGTCATCGCTAAAAATGCCGATATTTCCGTCCAGTCGCAGACGAACTTGCGGGGCAGACGTTGGCAGCGCTGTTCCTATGTGGGGATTCCACAACTGAAAAAGTAAATAGGTTGCCCAAGTCGTAGAAGTCCTGAATCCACTGATGGGATAGATTTGAGTGATGTACGGGAGACTCTCGACACCGTATGCAGCCCACCACGTTGTGGCTCCCGTAGGCTGAAGCTCAATGCGCGTCGGAATCGAATCCGGATCGGCTTGGTCTATGACGCACGCACCGATAGTGAGAATGTGAAGGGCCTTATTCGACATATGAATGTCGGGAAAGATCGTTGCTCCGCCGGTAACTCCACCGCCCGTGTTCTGTCCGATTGAACCATCCAACATCGTCGCCCGCAACAACTCGAAGAAATCGGGTTCACGGTTCTCTGAAGCAACGACATCGAGCCGTTTGATATCTGAGGCGGGATTACCAGTTTGATTCGTCACCGGATCGAAATTACCGCCCGTATTCGCCGAACTTGGTGAGTCATACACCCATTGTTGCCCGACAATGTTTGTGCCTCCGGGGATGGGAACACGCGAGTCCCAAACCAAGCCGAAGCAAGCTTTGATGTTTGCCGCTGTGCCAGCCTGAATGGTTGCAAGGGGCACATTGTTTGGCGGATTGGTAAGCTGAGTTATAGCTGGGTCGCTAACAGGCAGAGAGGCACTTGGCCCTTTATAGGTAAGCCAGGCCAATCGACTGAGTGGAAAACGCGTTTTAACGAGTGGTTCGCCTACAACGGCAGTGGTGCCATCAAAACGAGTGAAACTCGTGGTCACCCGGCGCAGCAGGAAGTTCGGATTGACGGCGGTGGGAGTGCTGGCAAGGGCCGCGTAGTCGATAGTGCTGCCGGGAGGAGTGGATGGAGAGAAAGAAGGTGAATTTGTTTCCCTGGAGAACGTGCTCAGATACTGGAGAGCGTTCGGAGAAAACAGCGTATCCTTTCGCAACGCGATCAGCTGCTGGCGCTGAACAAAGTTTTGATCGGTGCGCTTGGCCGCATTACCACCACCGCTGCCACTTACCCATACGTTAGGTGAAACCGTCATGAAGCCATTGCTATTTGATAAAACAAAGTTGACATAGTTGGTCGCCTGCCCAGCCGTGAACGTGAAGTTCGGGAAATTACCGTTGGGCTCCGCAGAAGCGCAATTCCGCCAGCCTACGATTTTATCTACTTGATAGGCAGTTCCAGGTGGAGGAGGTCCGTTCGGAATCGGATAATTCCCCAACGCTGTGAGATCTGCGAAGGCGACAGACCCCTTGCGACCGGACTGAGTCGCAGTCGTATTTGTCGGGTAACCGGCGACATTCATGTCCAGCAGTCCGCCTTCGTCGTAAATGGCGTATGCGTAACGACCAATAACATTAGCCGGCGCGGGCGAAGGCGTCGCCCCTGCGGTGGTAACAAAAACCCAATCCGGTGGGGTAAACCCGTTAGGAACTGCTGGGTTCGGGTTAAAGGGAGGTAGCAAAGGGCTCGGTGGATAAGAATCGTCGGTCAGAGTGTTGTACTTCGGAAGTAGGTAATGAGTGTTCCAGCGCGCAAGACTGACTGACCGTCCATTACCGGAAATATCGGTTGTCGAGTTCACCGCCGACGCACGACTTGGCATACCAGGATTTCCGTTGAGTACGTCTGACCGGACGCTCCGCCGGATTAGGTTTGCCGCAACAGCTGCGTTTCCGCTTCGTTGAGGAATCATGTAACCTGCCGCCGGACTAGGGCTCGGGCTATAAGCAGGCGTTTCCCCAGGCAGCGCAAGGTTTGCTGAGCCGTTCGCAATCTCCTGACGTAGATCGCCGATGATTGTCTCCATCGCACTTTGCGCTAGTTGATCTACGTTAGATTGATTAAAGCTGCTGTGGGCAACCTGCCGGTCGCTGGTCGCCCTTGAGAGGTAAGCAATGCCCACACTAGTCAACAAGACGACGAAGGCCAAAACAATGATGAGCGCGGCGCCTCGTTCCCGAGAATGGACCCCTTTGGACAGCCAATTCATTCTTACAGGCTCTTCAAATCGAAGTAACGATTGTAGATTCGAATCGCCTTGACCGCTTCTGGTGGAACGGGTGTACCGTTGCCCGTGAGGCCGGTGTTAACAACACCAGGCAGCCCTTGGCTAGCGTCTCCAAACAAGATGCCCTTCCACCGGTATTCCATATCTCCAATTTGATGTGCTCCACCGACACCCCTGCCAGGCGCCGTCGCAAAGTCGTCCATGTCAGCGGCCAGATCCAGAAGGCTAGTAAGAGAAGCAGCATCTATCAATGCGCGTCCTGCCGGATCTATAACAGCGATTGCCACCACGATTGCCTCTACGTCACTAAGGCCAATGCCCGCGAGTGAGGTGTGGCCTGGGGGGGAATCGGTGTTCCACGGTACGTCAGTCACTCTGCCATTTTTTAGTAAGTAATAATATTCAAAGCGGAACACTCCAGGACCAATCGTCTCGTAATCAGCATCTGCCGCACTCGCGCTGACCGAAGTCGGCCATCGCCCTGAAGCGTCTGTTGTTGATGGCGCGATTGTAAGCGGCAAAAAAGCCATAGGTCGTGGATTATTAGAATCGTTGCCAGAAGGTGGCGTCCCGTTCCAGATCAAACGTTTGCCCATCCGCTGAAGCCTAAGATAAGCTGGGTCAGTACTGGTGTTCTGGTTTATTCGATACGCAACGAGCGAAATTGAACCAGGCACTGGATTGGGCACCCCAGCTGAAGGGGTGGGGTTGTAACCGAGCACTTCGCTAAAGAAGGCGATCTGGTCGCTCCCTAGTTGTCCCGGCGGTGGGCGATGCCCCCAGCCGTGTCCATTGCCATGGCCTACGTAATTAGCTGGTCCCTTTACATAATAATCAACATCAGTGCGCTTCAACATTTGCGAAAAATCCAGCGCCATCCGATCTAAGACTTCCCTTGCTTGTGTGTCAGTATCGACATGTTTGTTGCCGGCCCGGGTGATAGCTGTTGCACTGGTCATCAACTGCGCGACCATGATAACAATGATCCCAAGCACAAACACCGACACGAGTATTTCGGCTAGGGTGAATGCTTCGCATCCAGGCGTCGCGTTTGCGACTTCGATTGATTTACAGGCGATGTTATCAATGTTGTAGCCACTCTCGTGTGCGGGGCATATATCACCCGTGACCACCGGAAAGACCCGCCTGCGCGCAGCGCCCTGGCTACATCGGCGTCTGTTTATGCAATGGCTTCCCGCAATCATCGGTTCACAGCCACCAAAGTCGTGACTGAGCCTGCAGGAACGCCTTGTGCAGGCCAACTGACTGTAATACTCGCCAGCGATGTGTTACCTGTCGGCGATAATTGGTTATAGGTAATGGTCGCCTTGAAAACAGCGGTGTCTTGCCCAGAATTCACAGGCTTACCTTCCTGTGTGAAGTAGAGCGTGTCAGGCGCCCTTCTTTCCAACCAATGGCCGTGCAGGGGAGGTTGGAATCCCCCGTCAGTCTCGTGGGAAGCCAATCCCGGCGGCAGCCGAAGATCGGCGCGTAGATCGGAAAAGATTTGTGAAATAATCGAGTTCGCAGTCGTCTGCTGAATACTCGCTTGTTGCGTCTTTAAGCTGGTGGGCAGCAATCCTAACACCGCAACCAGACAAAAGGCAGCGACACCCAGCGCCAGAGTTACTTCAACGAGGGAAAATGCTGCAGTCTCTGCCAGAGACCATTTCATGTCTTGAGAGGCTGTCATAGTAGGGCTGGCGCCGTCAATCTGAATCGCACGATCCATGGCAGGCATGGTTGCCAAGGGCCGGCCAGGTCGAGGATGATGGACAAGGTTCATCGTCGATAGATTCTTACGTCACCTGTAAATCCGCCGATCTGAATAGCTACGACGTTGCCTAACCACAAATTTCCGCTCTGAGTCACTGCCAAGGCCGTGCCATGAGTAGGCAGAACCCCAACTTCGGCAGCCTTCACTATGCTGAAAAACCCGCCATGGACTAGAGCCTCGCCTCGAGGGCTGAACTGGATCCATTTATTGAAAGTTGTCTGTTGAACCGTGAATAGGTAAGGAGTGTTTGCTGAAGTGGAGATTCTGTGATCAGAGTCCACTGTCTCTCTGCTCTCAAACTCAGTTCCGTTGCCTGACGGTACACCCGTGTCACCAATGTGGATATTATTCAGGGTTATCATTTTGCCGACCTGTATGAGACTGGCGGGAAGAAGAGCACCGTTGGCGCTCCAAAGATTTGTGCCATCGGTGGAAGCTACGATCGCGACTTCGACTTGCCCGGTGATGGGCGGCGGCGGTGTATTCGGTCCGACTGAGCCTGCGAAACCGACCCAGGTATAAGTGTTGTTAGCTTTCGCGTAGGTCCGGGCCGTGTCTAGCGCGCCTTTGATCGTGTATGCTGCGCTCGTGACGTCGCCGGCGCTTTTGATGGTTGTGAACGCCGGAGCGATTAACACCAGCAAGACGGCAATGATGCCGATGACAATCAGGAGTTCGAGCAGCGTGAAGCCGGCTCGAACTGAGTTGAGAGTTGATCCGCCTTCGCGCTCGCTACGGCGGACAGGTAGTTGAGAGTTGAGAGGCAGCGGACCGTACCGGTGGACTCGGCCGTCGCCTCGGCGAAGGCATGTAATGAGCCGCCTAGCTTCCTGGGGAAACATGGGAGTGAAGGAGGAGCGCGGATTATAGCAGAGGCGCGCCTTTACGCAAGGCTGGAACGAAGCAAGTTAGATCGCTGCTTGGAGCAAGATCGGGTTTCGGCTTCCGGCGACGTTGTCTTTCGCTCATCGCCGATAAGGAAATCGCACGCTGGCCTGATTCGCTGGAAAGTGCTTCGTGTTGCGCGACACGAGCAGGCAATTCTCTGTAATCGCGCTCGCCCAGATAATCGCGTCCGGCAGCTTAAGCCGATATTCTCGCCGCAGCCTAACTGCTTCTTCAGCCACTTGGGCTGTCAGCGGCACGATGCGAAAATGACCAAGGAACCCGCGACGGACGTCTTCATCCGCCTGATTCCGCGCGCCTGCCAATATTTCCATCCATGAGACGATGCTGACGCAACATTCGTGATAACGCGCAATTTCCCGGGCCGCGGCCCCGTAGCCATCGAGAAAATCGAGCAGAATGTCGCTGTCCAGTAGCGCATTCACCTTCGCCGACTCCACTCGCGACGCACCCTGGCGACGTGCTGCGAAACATTCCCGCGCGTCCATGAATGATATCGTCATACGTTATCATAGTCTCGTCAATCCCCAGGTTCACGACTTCTTTTCGACCTGAGCGAAACTGCAAGCAGCAGAAACGTCCTCCTCTGAACTTGTAACTTTGAGACATGGCCGGCGAGCAAACGCCAGCGCCCGCTTGACTTCTGTTGCGGCTGCGAACAGCCGCCTCTACAGTTTGCCCCTTATGCCGTACAAAGATGTCGCTCCGCCTGCAGGTGAAAAGATTACCAGAACCGATACACTGAATGTGCCGGATCAACCGGTCATTCCGTTTATCCGCGGAGACGGAACCGGGCCGGACATCTGGGCCGCGAGTGAGCGTGTGTTCGATGCCGCAGTCGAAAAAGCATACAGCGGCAGAAAAAAGATCGCGTGGTTCGAGGTTTTCGCCGGCCAGGCAGCGAAGGACAAATTCGGTGAATGGTTGCCGGAGGATACAGTGGAAGCGTTCCGCGAATATCACGTGGGCATCAAAGGTCCGCTGACCACGCCGGTGGGCGGCGGCATTCGTTCGCTCAACGTCGCAATGCGCCAGCTCCTCGATCTTTTCGTGTGTCTGCGACCGATCCAGTACTTCACTGGCGTCCCCTCGCCTCTCAAGCATCCGGAGAAAGTGAACATGGTCATCTTCCGCGAAAACACGGAAGACATCTACGCAGGCATCGAATTCGCCGCCGCCACGCCGGATGCGCAAAAGATTCTCGATTTTCTAAAAAAAGAATTTCCGCAGCAATTCGAGAAGATTCGCTTCGGAACAAAACAGAAAGCGTCGGATTTTTGGAAAAAAGTTGGCGCACCGGAAAAGGACGACGTTTGCGTGGGGATCGGAATCAAACCGGTCAGTCGATCCGGCACCGTCCGCCTGGTGCACAGCGCGATCTCTTATGCAATTGCGAACCGCCGCAAGAGCGTGACGCTGGTCCATAAGGGCAACATCATGAAATTCACCGAGGGGGCGTTCCGCGACTGGGGATATGAAGTAGCAAAGCAATATTTCGGCGCGAAAGAGATTGATGGCGGTCCCTGGTGCGAGATTCCCATGGGCAAACCGGGCGCGGGCATCGTGATCAACGACGCCATCGCCGACAACGCGCTTCAGCAATTCCTGTTGCGTCCCGCAGATTATGACGTGATCGCCACACTCAATCTCAATGGCGATTACCTGAGCGACGCGCTCGCCGCGCAGGTGGGCGGAATCGGAATCGCACCCGGAGGAAATATCAATTACATCACCGGTCACGCGGTATTCGAAGCAACACACGGCACAGCGCCAAAATATACGAACCAGGACAAGGTCAATCCCGGCTCGGTGATTCTTTCAGGCGAAATGATGTTCCGTTACATGGGCTGGACAGAAGCGGCCGAGCTAATTCTGAAAGGCTTAAAGGGCGCGATTGCGAGCAAACGCGTTACTTACGATTTCGCACGCCTGATGGAGGGAGCGACGGAGATCAAGTGCTCGCAGTTCGGTGACAATGTCATCGCTCATATGTGAGCGCTCACACGTGAGCGAAATGACGAAGCCCGAATGTCGAAGCTCGAAGGAATGACGAATGATCAAATGATAAAACAATCTCGATCTTACACTTCGGGCTTCGGATTTCGTCATTCATTCGTCATTCGTCATTCGTGCTTCGTCATTCTCGTTGCCCTCATCGCAGCAACCAGCACTGCACTTGGTGAGAAGCGCAACATCACCGAAAAAGATCTGTTCGATTTCGTATGGATTGGAGACCCGCAAGTTTCGCCGGATGGATCACACGCGGCCTTTGTGCGCGTAACGGTTAATGAGAAGAAGGAAGGTTACAATACGTCCATCTGGAGTGTGCCAATCGCAGGCGGCGAAGAGCCTCATCAATTAACAAAAGGCGATCACGATTCCGTCCCTGGGTGGTCGCCGGATGGAAAATTTTTGCTCTTTCTGCGCGCGACCGAGAAGAATGGCAAACCCGAGCCGCCACAACTGGCGATTCTACCGATGACAGGCGGCGATTCATTTGTCTTTACCGATCTACCGAAAGGTGCAGCGAATCCAAGCTGGGCGCCGGATGGAAAAACAATCGCGTTCACGAGCGAGACAAATGCGGAAGACCTGGCCAAGCAGGAAAAGAAAAAATCAAAGGAAGAAGAAGCAAAAAAAACGGGCACTGGAAATGCTCCCGCGAGCGCAGATGAGCGCGAGAGCGATGTTCGCGTCATCACGCGCGCCATCTATCGCCAAGATAATGAAAGCTACATCGATCCCAAGCATCCCACACATATTTGGCTTGTGGCTGTGCCGCACAGCGCTGACGAAAAAGTAAAACCGCGCCAGCTCACTACAGGCCGATTCGATGAAGATAGCGCGACCTGGTCCAAGGATGGTTCGCAGATTTATTTCACATCGGACCGGAATGACGAACCGTACTACGAGCTGCCAAAGACTGATCTTTATTCGGTGGCGGCAGCCGGCGGCGAACCAGTAAAAATCACAACGATTGATTTACAGATCGGGGGTTTTGGCCCCGGCGGAGGCGCGCTGTCGCTCAGCCCTGATGGGAAACAGGTCGCGTTTACCGCATCAACCACACGCCCGATCAACTCATACACGCAGCCCGATCTCTGGATCCTCGATCTTTTGCCAAACGCAAAGCCGCGCAATCTGACCGCGAACTTTGATTTCGATGTGCCCGGTTTTGTGATTGGGGACAGCGCGCCGCCGCGGGCAGGTGGACAAAACAAGCCGATCTGGATGCCAGATGGCAAAGGCCTCATCGCCGTTTACACGAAGGAAGGAAAAGCGAATCTCGCGTTGTTCGATCTGCCTGTAGCCCAGGACGCCGATCTCGGCAGGGCTGGAGTGCACGATCTAACTTCCGGAAACCAGGGGGTGATGAGTTTTCGCGCGTTGCCTGACGCCTCGAAATTGATCTACGTCGTTTCGACACCAACGCGCATCAATGATCTTTTTGTCCTGGACCGCGCGACTGGCGACGCGCAGCCCAAGCAATTGACGCATGTCAATGACGAACTGTTCTCAAAGCTAAACCTAACCGAGCCGGAAGAGATTTGGTACGACAGCTTTGACGGCAAGCACATCCAAGCCTGGTTGCAGAAGCCGCCGAACTTCGATGCGCACAAGAAATATCCGTTAATCCTGAACATTCATGGCGGACCGCACGTCGCGTACGGCAATATTTTCGATCACGAATTCCAGTGGATGGCGGCCAAGGGTTACGTGGTCCTATATCCGAATCCACGCGGCAGCACCACTTACGGCCAGGAATTTGGAAACATCATTCAGTATCATTACCCAGGGGACGACTACAAAGACCTGATGGCCGGCGTGGATGACGCGATCAAACGTGGTTACATCGAAGAGAAAAAGCTTGGCGTGACCGGCGGTAGTGGCGGTGGCCTGCTGACTAACTGGGTCGTAGGCCAAACCAACCGCTTTGCAGCGGCAGTAGCGCAACGCGACATCGCCAGTTGGGAAGATTGGTGGTATTCGGGGGACTTCACACTCTTCCAGGCGACGTGGTTCAAAGTACCCCCATTTGAAGACCCGCAAGAGTATCGAGCGCGTTCGCCGATCAATTATATCAAGAATGTCACGACGCCGATGATGTTTATCCTCGGGGAAGCGGATTACCGGACGCCGCCGGGCGCTGGCGGAGAACAAATGTTTCGTGCGCTAAAATTTCGAAAGATTCCGACCGTTATGGTGCGTTTCCCTAATGAATCGCACGAACTCTCGCGTTCCGGTCAGCCATGGCACCGTGTCGAGCGCATGGAGCATATCGTTAGCTGGTTCGATCACTGGCTAATGGGTACGCCCAAGCCAGAATACGAGATCGCACCGCAAGAAGACGCGTCAGCTAAGAAAGGCAGCATCCCGGTCAAATGACGAATGGCTTTGCCTTGTTGAATCGTTGAATCGTTGAAGCGTCCAAGGAGTTCATTAATCGCTTTTGGATCGTTAACTCTCCAAGGACCTCCGGGGCTGGTCCCGTTATTGGCAGCGAATTACTCTAGGTGAATCGGTTAGCTCCTGCTTTGTGCCGGCGACGCGAAGATGGATTGTGTGTGGGCGTTGGTCTCTAAGTTGCGGCGGAGTCGGAATGTTAAAGGCATGCCGGCCGTTTCCGTACCCGGCATCCCGGAGATCCTCCCGGAACTGATTCGCCGGAAACGAGACGACATGCTGATCACCATCCCAAAGTTCAATATGGACCTCAGCATCCACATCATTCTTGTCCCAAATCCAGCCAGAAATCGTTGCGCAGTCGGCGTGATCAATCTTGCTGGCAAAATGCGGCAGGGGGGCGGCCCCAATGCGGCCTGAAAAAATCAGCAAGCCGAAGCAAACGAACTGGAACGTGATGAAGATAGCCACCACCCGCGAAGCCGGACCGTCGCGCCAATAGCTGTGCACCTTATTCCAGCGGGAAAAAATGTGGAACGCAGAGAGCAACACCGCCTGATAAAATCCGTAAGCGATATAGTGAAGCTCGGGCCCGTGCCACAGGCCCATTAGTCCGAATGCTAGAAAATAGCCTGCGATTGGAGCGACTTCCTTGTGCGCAAACCATTTGCCGCGCATCGCCGCGTAGAGAAAGCGCATGTAAACGTGGTCGCGAAACCAAAATGAAAGGGTGATGTGCCAGCGATTCCAGAAATCGCGGATGTTCCGGGCGAGAAACGGTCGGTCGAAGTTTTCCGGAGTATGGACGCCGAAAAGATAACTCAGGGCAATGGCAAAAGCGCTGTAGCCGGCAAAATCAAAAAACAAATAGAAGCTGTACGCATACATGTAGCTGACCAACGCCGTAAAACTCCCACTGCTGGCAGCTCGCTCCAGCCAGTATTGTTTAATGAGGGCGGCAACAATGAATTTGTAAAGAAACCCCCGAAAAATGCGATGCACCGCGCCATCGAGATCGACAAGAAATTCAGCGCGGGTTCGGGTCTTTCTCCAGTCGGCTGCGAAGCGTTGGTAACGATCAATTGGACCGGCTGAAATCGTTGGAAAGAAAAAAAGGAACATTAGGAAATCGAGTGTTCCGGGGAGGGCGATGACTTTATCGCGCAAGCAAAATACGACATCCAATGCCCGAAACGTGATGTAGGAAATTCCAAGAAAACCAAACTCGCTCCCCGGCGACACGACCGGAAAAAATTTGGACGCGGCAATCGGAAGCAGACTTGCCGCGACCGCAACATAGAATGGCCAGCCGCCACGTGCCCCGCTTTTTGCGAATACGCAGACTGTTGCCCATTGCCAGACGGCGAAACCGATGACGATCCAGATCTCGCGGACCGGGAAATGTGGGCGAATGTTTAACAACCCGTGATACTGCACGAGGAGCATCCCGGCAGTGACGAGGGCCGCCCAGCGCCAGCCGGCTTTACCAAACAGCCCCAGAATGAGCGTCGGAACTGCCGCGTAAAGCAGCAGTCCAAAATACGTAAAATCGGCGTATGGAATCACAGCGACTGGGCCAGCCGGGCTCGATCGACTTTGCCGTTCGCCGTCAGCGGAAAAGCATCGCGAAAAACAAATTTGCGCGGCAACATGTACACTGGCAGCCGCTCAGCCAGCTGCCGTCGCAGCGATTGTGTTAAATCGAAATGCGATCTCTCAGTTTGGCTGCTGAGCACTACGAAAGCGGCGAGCGATTGGGCAGCGCCGTTTTTAATCACCGGTGTTACTACTGCGTCTCTTACAGAGGGCAAGGCCAGAAGGTTTGCTTCGACATCGCCAGGTTCGATGCGGTAACCGCTGAGCTTGAGCTGCGAATCCATCCGGCCCTCAAAAAAAAGGAAGCCATCATGAAACCGGCCCTGGTCGCCAGTTCGATAAGCGCGCCGACCGCAATGATCAAAGAAGACAGCTTCGGTAAGGTCGGGACGTCCAAGATAGCCGAGGCTAACATTTGGCCCCGCGATGACAATTTCGCCTTGCTCGTTTGCTGGCAAAGTTTCGCTAGCTCTATTCACAACGAAAACGTCGGTCCCAGGCATCGCGCGTCCCACTGGTAACGCCGAATACTTTTCCAAAACTGAAGGGTCTATTCGTACGGAAGTCGTGGCCACCGTTGCCTCCGTCGGACCATACATGTTCCACACTTGGGCTCGCGGAAAGCGCTCAAGCAAACGAGCCGCGGTTTGCGCGGCGAGTGTTTCACCGCAAAAAAGAAAACGCCGAATGCGTGGAAGCATTCCTTCCGCAAATTTCTCTTCAACCAGGCACATTTGAGCAAACGATGGCGTAGAAACCCACGTTGTACCGCCGGAATTTCCAAGCGCGCGATAAAGCATTTTCGGGTTCGCAACCAAATCGCGGCTTATACTGAACAGGGTGCTTCCCGTGATGAGGCTGCAATACAAATCCATCACCGAGAGATCGAATGAAAAGGGCGCCGTGTTCAGGAAGCTCTCGCCGAGAGGGACGAACTTCTGTTCCCTAAGCATCCACGCGACGAAATGCTCCAGACACCCAAGTGTAATGATAACGCCTTTCGGTTCGCCAGTGCTGCCGCTGGTAAACAAAATGTAAAATGGGTCGCCGCGTTGTACGCGCGTGGCAGGAACCAACGGGGCAGAACTGGAAAGTTTCGTGACGTCTTCCGGCGTGAGAAGCAACGCAGGGCGCGAGATTGCCAGAATTTTGTCGATGCGTTGTGGAGGCAATACCGTGTCCAGCGGAACATAGGGCCTGCCGGATTTTACCGTTCCGAGAAACGCGATGAGCATCTCAGGCTCCCGATGCCCGAGCACCGCAATGGGAGAGCGATCATTGCCGAACCGTTTTGTTAGATGGGCAGCGAGGGCGTCGGAACGGCGGCGGAGCTCGCCATAAGTCAGCCTCTTATCTCCGCTGATGTGCGCGATCGCATTCGGAGCCGCAAGAGCCCAATGATCGATTTGCTCGATGAGATTCACTCAAAAACCCTGATAGACAAACGGCGGCGTGGAAAAGTTGCCTCGACCGTAGATCGCAATTAAGCCCGCAATAATAGCGAGGTAATACAGAATCAGCAGCGCCCGCCAGAGCGCTGGATGTGCCCTGATCCAGCTCACGCGTTCACCCGCATCCTTTTCTCAAGATCAGCGATGATCCTGCGCGGGGTTCCCCAATTTTCGCGCTCGAATTCCGCCGGGGAAATCTTGAGACCGAATTCCTCCTCGATTCTTATCATCAACTCCACCGTCTTGATAGAATCCAAGAGCTGGCATTCGTAAAGAGGTAGCTCGAGGTTGGCGAGGACCTCATCGGTTTCGGCAACCGACGCCACCAGTTGCAACACTTTTTCGTGAAAGCCGGCATTCATAACGGATAAATAGCGTGCAGCATTGCGATCGTGGGATCGGGCAATAGACGATCGACAATCAATCAACTCCTTGGGACGCGTCCATGAAAAAAATCGTCAAGAGCACGATTGTAAAACAGCCAGCCTTCCTGCGTTAGATGCGTATGCTTAGCGTCAAGAAAGGCCGGATCCTCGTCGTGGTCCTCAAACTCGATGAGCGTAAAATTGTATCGCCGTGCCAGGGCGCGCATTTTTTGGTAATAATTCTCGCGCGCCAACCGAGAATACCCCTGCTGGTCATAAAAGCGTCCGTCCAGTGGCATGCTGAGAAGGAGTGGCCGGGCGTGAACCTTGGCCAGAGCGCGCAATAGCAACTCTACGTCGGCCCATTCAGGCGCCACATTCAAGCGGTTACGAAACCGGGAATCAAGACGACCAGGCGCCATTGATTCAACGTTTGCAGGCGCATTTTCGACCTTGGCTTGTGCGTAAATTTTGGCTTCGCTCGCTTTTGCGATGGGCGTCGGCCGATCCAGCCTTTGCCGCTGCAGTGCGGGAGCAGGCTTCCTTGTGTACAGGATATGAGCGACTGCCGAGAAGTGGTCCTGCAACTCCAAGCCGGCCGTGTATATTTTTCCAAACGGCAGGATCGCGCAGAAAATCAGCCGGTCGAACCAATTCCCGGAGGAGAGTCGCCTCAGCGCAAACTCGAGCAAAGGACTCCTTTGGAGCGTGCCTGGAAACTGCAGCATGCGTGAAGCAATATCTCGCTTCAGCTCGAAATCGACGGCGCTGCCGAACGTCAGTTCGCTTGCCGCCAACAACGAGAAATTACCTTCGTACCAATCGACCCTCGTAGCGGGCATCAGAAACCACGCAGGTGAAATCGATACCGCAAGCTTTCTGCCGCGCAGGTCCGATCCGAGAGCTGCAATCTTTTGCAAAATGATTAGCGACGTCGCACCAACGGTGCCGACTGGCGAAACTTGAAACCCTGTGGGCGCATTTTGAAAAAATTTATTCGCCCTATTCGGAACCCCAACTATTAGCTCCGAGCTACCGTAAAGCGGCAAGACCCTCTTCTCACGCACAGCTGTCCGTTGAAAGACCATCCCCTGAGTTTTGAGCTGAAATTGCTGCGGCGCAGTCCACGCAAGGGTGCGTCGTTCAAGGCGAATCGCGGCTGCCCGGCCAGCAAACAAAATCGTCGCAGCGACGCCGACGGCGATAACGGCGGAAAATAAATGTGGTGTGCTGGTTCTGGCAGGGCCCATGATGACTCCAGATTATGCCTGCGAGCCTAGAGGCCCGCATGTGAGTCAAAGTATAAAGATTGTGTAGGATATTACCCTACACCAACTCCAGTCGCGGGACAGAGCCTTCAACAATCGCAGCAAGCTTTCGCTCTGATCAGCTCCGGGGGACACGCCCATGAAAGAAATCATCAAGGGCGCGGTTGTAATAGATCCAACCTTTGGCAGTGAGGTGACTCTGGTGACGGTAAAGAAAAGCGGGATCTTCGTCATGCCCCTCAAATTCAACCAGCGCAAAATGGTATCGCTGCACGAGGGCGCGAAGCCTTGCGTAATAATTTTGGCGAGCCGAGGGCGACACCCCCTTGCGATCGTAAAGGTCGCCGGCTATTGGCATGCTAAGCAATAACGGGCGAGCGTGAATCCTTGCGAGCGTACGCAAGAGCAATTCCAAATCGGCCCAGCCCTGGGACGCATTCATGGCATTCTGAAATTTCGCGTCACCACGACCAGGGATTTTTTCTTCGTCCAGGGTCGCAGCCTTTGTCGGCCTCTCTTCATCGTCGCTCTTGGGTCCGCTGACGGTTGAAATAAGCTTCGACCAATCGAGCATTTCCAGATGGCTCGGCGGGATGGGCTTGATCTTGCGGCGAATGTAATTGAACGCCGCAAAATGATCCTGCAACTCCAGTATGGCAGTCTGTACTTTTCCAAGCGGCCACAGCGCGCAGAAAACGAGGCGATCAAGCAACCGGCCGGAAGCGAGCCGCTTTAACGCGAATTCAAGAAATGGACTGCCTTCCAGCGTGTCCGGGTACTTTAGCATACGTGAAGCAATGTTCCGCTTTAGCTTGAAATCGAGTGCGGTCCCGAACGTCATTTCACTCGCTGCCATCAGCGAAAAACTTCCTTTGTAGCCATCCCACCTGGTTCGTAAAAACCACCCGGGCGAAAGCGAGATGGCAAGCTTTTTGGCGCGCAAATCGGAACCGAGTGCGCCAATTTTTTGCAACATGCTCAGTGAGCTCGCGCCTCCAGCGCCGACGGGCGAAACCTGGAACCCCGTTGGCGCAGTGCGAAAAAAAATACTCGCCCTCTCTGGAACCGGAGGTATTACCAACTCTGAGCTGCCGTAAAGCGGCAATACGCTTCGAGCATGCGCAGCTGCACGCTGAAATGCCAGGCCCTGCTTTTTAAGCGGAAACAACTCGGGGGCAGTCGAGACAATCGTCGCGTGTTCGAGATGAACTGCTACGATTCCCCCACCAAGCAAAACGGCCGCTGCCACGCCTAAGGCGATCAATCCTGAGAACAAATGTGGCATGCCTTGCCTGCCGCTGGCACATAACACCATTCGAGGAAGTTATTTTCCCTGACTTAACGCCGCAATCGAATTTCGTGCGGATCTTTCCCCTGTGGTCGCGGGGACGGTTCGGAAGCTAACCACAAAAACTAACGACGACGGGCACATTGCCGACTTGGTTTTATTTGGATTTGCAGACTCGAGGATCGATACTCAAATGTCGTTTAATATTGGGTCTATGTCGTCCTCTTCACTTTGGCAGCGTTTTCAGCAGTATTTTTTGTTTTACCGCGACCCCGGCTTCTCTCTCGACATCAGTCGGATGAAATTCCCGGATGATTTCTTCGAAAAAATGCGGCCGAAGATCGACAACGCGTTTGCAGCCATGCGAGCGCTGGAGGCCGGGGCAATTGCTAATCCTACCGAGAAGCGAATGGTTGGGCATTATTGGCTCCGGAATCCCGCCTTGGCGCCGACTCCGGAAATTCGCACCGAGATCGAAGAGACGGGTAAGCGAATCAAGACATTCGCGGCGGATATTCGCGGCGGAAAAATCACGGCTGAAAATGGAAAACCTTTTAAGCACGTGTTGCTCATTGGCATCGGCGGTTCGGCGCTCGGGCCGCAATTCGTCTCGGACGCGCTCGGATCACGGCATGATCCGATGGACATCTTGTTTTTCGACAACACGGATCCGGACGGGTTCGACCGCGTCTTCGAGAAGATGAGTGATGAACTCGCGCAGACACTTGTCGTGGTGGCTTCAAAATCTGGCGGGACAAAGGAAACCCGAAACGGAATGCTCGAGGCCGAACTAAAATTCAAAGAAAAGGGGCTGCAATTTAACAAGCACGCGGTGGCCGTGACCGGCGTGGGTAGCGATCTGGATCAGTACGCTGAAAAGAACGGTTGGCTCGCCCGATTCCCAATGCACGATTGGATTGGTGGGCGAACTTCGGTGATGAGCGCTGTCGGGCTTTTGCCGATGGCCCTTCAGGGTTTTGACATTGATGATTTCCTCGCGGGCGCATCGGCAATGGACGAGCAAACTCGTACACAGGATGTGACCCAAAATGCCGCGATGCTTCTGGCGCTCATGTGGTATTACGCCGGCAACGGCAAAGGCGAAAAAGATATGGTGATCCTTCCCTACAAAGATCGGCTGGCATTGTTTGCGAAATATCTGCAACAGCTGGTGATGGAATCGCTCGGAAAAGAAAAGGATCTCGACGGCAAGATCGTGCATCAGGGCATTGCTGTTTACGGCAACAAGGGATCGACCGACCAGCACGCTTATGTGCA
>WNFY01002644.1_pt1 | contig 18658 bp, 16 predicted proteins | sample 5400091 | NCBI WGS metagenome assembly WNFY01 (sample SAMN13153364, study PRJNA577476) | soil metagenome | isolation source: 60 cm soil or saprolite under grassland replicate 1 | place: USA:California | collected 2016-06-15
TTGGCTCCCTCACTGATCCTGATCATTCCCTTGAAAATAGCACGAGCACTATCCCTCAAGACGCCGCGAGCCAGAACATGCCCGGTCGTGTGTGTTGACTGGTGTGTCAGATCTGTCACAACATCGAACCGCTGCGACTCCGATCCGAAGACCACCTCGACATCTTCGGCGGAAGCTCCTGGGCCATCGAGAACACTGTCCATCCTAGAACGGGTGGTTCCACCTCCGATGTGTCCCACTGTCCAGTTTATCCGAGCGTCTTTCTGACCGATTGACCTCCTATTGACCGTCGAGTGAACGTCGCCCTCAAAGTCTTGGAGACTGGCAAAGTTCACTTCTGCTCCTTCTCCGAGATAGATTTCGGTGACCTCGCTGTAGAGGGCTGAACCTTGGCGATCCGTGCCTAGTCGTGAATAGGCTTCCTGTAGGAAGTTGACTTTGCTGTTTTCCTCGGCCACAATTATGTTGTGTGTGAAAGAAGCCTGTCCTCGGATCTTGAGGAGGACGATGTTCCGAAACGGGATCTTGACGCTCAGTCCCTTGGGAACATAGAGGAACGTCCCGGCTGTGAAGAATGCGTCGTTGAGAGCTGCGAACTTGTCATCTCCTGGCGGTACTGCTTTTGTGAAGCGGTTTCGGGCGAGGTCTGGAAACTTGACCAGGGCCGATTCCAAGTCTGAGAAGACGATTCCCTCTTTCTCGAGCGCGCCATGTATTTCGGTGCGGACCATCTGAGAATCCACTTGCAGTGCAAGCGTTGGCTCGTCCTTCTCCTTCACCAAGTGAGCGATTTCGACAGGAATATTTCGACTATTCGACGGGAGTCCAAGCTCCAGGGAATCAAGATTGAGCCCTGAGAGGATGTCGACATACTTTGTGTATAACTGTGATTTCTCGATGGGTAGCTTCTTGAAGTAGTCGAGGGCTACCACGCGTTCTCTGCTGATTTCTTCAGGTTCGTCGAAGAGGCCGGAGACCTCTTTCACCATGCTTTCCGTTGGACTGGCGAGAGAGTTGGCCATGGCTGCTTTGAATGCCGGAGAATATGTTTAGAAGGTTTGGCTCTGCGGGCTTAGCCCACGGCGCCTTCCATTTCCATCTCGATGAGCCGGTTGAACTCTACCGCGTACTCCATCGGCAAGACCCTAGTGAAGGGTTCCATGAATCCTGTGACGATCATGCTGAGAGCCTGAGTCTCCGTCAAGCCTCTGGACATTAGATAGAACAGTTGGTCCTCGTTGATCCTTCCAACAGTGGCCTCGTGCGTTATGGTTGCGTCGTCCTCGTTGACTTCCATGTAGGGATAGGTGGTTGTCTTCGATTGATCATCCATGAGCAACGCGTCGCATCGGACGCTTGACTTTACTCCCACTGCGCCCTTGGCTACGTGAACCAGTCCCCTGTATGTGGTTAGTCCGCCGTCTTTGCTGACTGATTTTGCGGTTATCCTTGAGCTGGTGTATGGTGCGAGGTGAACTGCTTTCGCTCCAGTGTCCTGATGCCTATTCTTGCCGGCAAAAGCCACTGAGACGATCTCGGCTTTGGCCCTAGGCCCGACCAGATAGACTGATGGATATTTCATTGTGAGCTTGCTTCCTACGTTAGCGTCTATCCATTCTACCGATGCATCTTCGTAGGCGTAGGCTCGCTTGGTTACGAGGTTGTAGACGTCCGAGCTCCAGTTCTGGAGGGTTGTATACCTGACCTTGGCACCCTTCTTGGCTATGATCTCCACTACTGCCGAGTGAAGCGCGTCAGTGGAATAGACAGGGGCCGTGCAGCCCTCAATGTACTGGACATCAGAGTAATTGTCTGCGATGATGAGGGTTCTCTCGAACTGTTCGAACTGTCCCATGTTGGCAGCGTTGATTCTGAAGTATGCTTGTAGTGGAAGGTCTACCTTGACGCCTTCGGGAATGTAAATGAAGCTGCCACCACTCCAGACGGCACTGTTGAGCGCAGCTAGCTTGTTATCCTCTGGAGGGATAATTGTTCCGAAGTGTTTCTTGACGAGCTCCGGGTGAAGCTTAACAGCTGTGTCGGTGTCGCAGAAGATGACACCCTTGTCCTCGAGGTGTTTCAGGAGACTGTGGTACACAACCTCGGACTCATACTGTGCACCCACTCCAGCCAAGAATTTCTTCTCGGCCTCGGGTATGCCCAATCGGTCGAAGGTCTTCTTGATCTTATCAGGAACGTCGTCCCAGCTCTTCTCAACCTTGTCAGTGGGACGGAGATAGTAGTAGATGTCGTTGAAGTCGATGTGTGCAAGGTCGCCTCCCCATTGGGGCATTGGGCGTTTGACGAAGTGGTCGTAGGCTCTGAGCCTGAACTTTAGCATCCATTCAGGCTCTTTCTTCATCTCAGAGATCTGTTCGACAATCTGTCGTGAGAGTCCCTTCTCGGACTTGAACACGTACTTTTCCGGGTCCTTGAAGTCGTACTTGGCGTAGTCCAGGTCCAGAATGCTCTTGTTGGCCATCAGCACATCCTCCAATATGACGTATGTTATACGCCATAACCCTTGCCCCTATATGTATTTACGCGTTCCGTCCCACACCCAAGTTTCGCTCAGCCCCCGATGGCAGCTTCCTGGAGGGCCCTAGCCCCTCGAGGACAAACGAGTAGCACCACCCTTCAAAGAGTTCGTCAATCTCTGCCCAAGACCGGACAGTGAGCCAGCAATCCTTGCCCCTCTTTCTCCGCGGCTGTTTCTCATGCCGAGCGCTCTGTTCTAATCCGTGGCATTAAGGGCTTGATAGTGCCACTAAGAATGCTGAAGTATTGTCTTGGCTGGTGGCACGTCTCTCTCCAGAATGCTCTTTTACGGCCTGGTTCCAGTCTTTGCGGTTCTCTTTACATGGTTCACAGCCTTCTTGGCGGGGTTCCAGGTTAGGCAAGGCCTTCCCTTGCCTTGGATGAGTGGCTTGGCATGCCCGGGACCGGGATTAGAATTTTTTTGCACTGCCATCAGCTATGACTGGTTGGCTTTTGCTCTTGACGTGCTCTTCTATTCGGCCGTTGGGTATGGCTTGCTTCTTGTTTACATCAAGTTTCTTTCTGGAAAGCATGCGAGTCTGCCGTCGAAACAGGGCGGAATGGACCGGTCTCGACTTTGATGCCTTACACGTCCTCGCCACTGCGTCGCTTCTAAGACTCAAGAATTGACCCTTCCATCCAGCACAACTATGGGTTCATCAGATTGAGCAGGAATTCAAAGGCCCCAGTTGAGCCTTCGGCCTCTGAGAGGAGGCTCAGTGAAGAATGACAACGATTCCTTCCTCTCTGATTTCGTAAGTTGTACGAGTAAATAGAAGGTTTATGTGAAAGGTTCCAGCGTGCCACGCTTCATGCCAGGCAAAAGATACTCACTACCAAATCTACCTTACAAGTACAATGCCCTCGAACCGACTATTTCTGAGAAGATTATGACACTCCACCACGACAAACACCACCTCGCCTATGTAAACGGGGCCAACGCGGCCCTTGACAAGCTTGAGAAGGCTCGACAGACCGGTTTTGCAGGGATAGATGTTCGCGGTATATCCCGCGACTTAGCCTTCAACGCCTCAGGACATACGATGCACAGCCTCTTCTGGCCCAACATGAAGGCGGGCGGTGGAGGAACACCGGGGGGACACCTGGGTGACCAGATCAACAAGGACTTTGGAAAGTTCGACTCCTTCAAAGAACAATTCAGTAACGCGGCAAAGCAAGTCGAGGGATCAGGCTGGGGAATACTCGCCTACGAGCCCGTCTCGGACCAGCTAATCACACTCCAGGCTGAGAAGCACATGGACCTGTCAGTCCAGGGCATGACTCCGCTGCTCGTCCTTGATGTATGGGAGCACGCGTACTATCTCGACTACGTGAACGACCGAGCCAAGTATGTCGATGCTTGGTGGAACGTGGTCAACTGGGACGACGTGGCCTCGCGCTTCGACAAGGTCCGAAAGTAGCCCTCCAAAAACTCCCACTCTTTTCTTTTCAGAACCTCCCCGCTCTGAGTACGTCTGTCCCCGGCCACTCCGGCATCTATGCAGCTTCTGCAGACAGATCCTTCGCCAGACCCTCGAGGTCGATATCTTCATCTTTCTTCTTGGTCTCCACCTTGATGGATTGGGCTGCTCTCTCCTTGACCTTAACCGTCGACGGGGGTAGAGGTTTGCCGTGTCCCGGGCAGAGGGTTACCGGGTCCAGATCAAGGATTCGCTGAATGCTCGACTTGGTCTGTGAAGTGTTCTCCATGAACATCGGCTCAACCAGCTTGCCACGCTTGCTGGTCAGAAGATCGCCAATTATCGCAACCTTGCTCTCGTTTAGGAATAGAGAGACAGACCCCTTGGTGTGGCCGGGGGTCCAGACGATCGACCCGTTGAGCCCGACTTTCTCCAGCACCGACTCTTCGTCCGCAGCCTCGTCAACATGTACGGGGTGATACTTGATGAGGCGGAACAGCTTCATTGTCGAGGACACAACCGCCAAGACACGCCTTACTATTCGTGCATAAAGGCTCCACGCCCGCGGCGTGATAATCACAAGGGTCCCAGCAACGTACGGCTTTTCGAACGGATGAGAGACAAGCATCCCGGAAGTCTCTTTCTTGAGAGCCGCCGCGCTTCCTATATGGTCCAAGTGTCGGTGAGTCAGAAGTATCAGCTTCACATCGGCAGGTTTTCTGCCAAGACCATCAATCGCTTTCAATATCCGCTTCTCACTACCCGGCAACCCCGTGTCGACGAGCACTAGTCCGTTGTCAGCTTCGACCAGGTAGGCGTTCGCTGCGCGGGCGGGTACCCTGTAGACCCCTTCAGCCACTTTCATCAATTGCTAACGTGTCCCTCTAAGGATCTCAGTTGCAGCTCGAACTCTTGGCCAGCCTGTATGCCGAAACAATCTGTCTAGCCAATTTAAGACTCGTGAAACCCTAGGGCTTGCGGGCTGCGACGACACTGTCGAGTCTTCCGATAACCTCTCCCAGAGTGGGAGGCTCAAACCCCCGTCTCTCCAAATACGCTGCACCGGCAGCGTTCGCAAATACCAGCCGATCCTTATGCCCGAGCCCAACGCCCTGAGCGTAGATGTCGGCAGCGTTCCAGACATCCCCGGCGCCAGTCACTTTTGCAGGCTTGATCCTTGCGCATGGCACACGTATCCTCTGCCCGTCGACAAACGTCGCCGAGAACTCGGGCGTGTGAAGGTCCACCCTCGGAATCATCATACTGAACACGCTGGCAGCACCGAAGAGAGGATCCTCAGCACCTTCCATCTCCGATGTGTCCTCCGCTACCCCCTTTGCCAGATGCACCAGCTCGTTCTCGTTTACACTAAGTACATCAACCAGTCCCGGAGTTAGAACCCGTTCGTTCAGCCCCTCTATCTCGCCTACTCGGAGTGCAGGATCTCCCGGGTCGAAGAAGGTGACGGCCTTTCCTTCGTTCTTGGCGATGGAGAAGACCTTCTCGGCGAGCTCCGTCCCCTTCTGGTTCTGATTCCAGTTGAGAACGCAGACGAAATCTGCTTCGGAAATGAGCGTCTTGTCCTCTTCGCTGAGTTTCTCTGCGCCGAACTGAGAAAGGGATCCTGGGTCGCTCACCATAATGTTGACGCGCCTGCCCGAGTGCTCAGTCTCGAAAGACATCGTCCGGGACATTGTTCCCGTGGTCCGAACATGTGAAAGGTCCACGCCCTTGAGGAAGTGTTGGAGGACTATCTTACCGAGTTCGTCCGTTTCAATGATCGGGACGACTTCACAGCCAAGCTTTGAGAGCTGGGCCACCATATTCGAGGCGTTTCCCCCGCGTCCAACGGTGTGCCCCCAGCCTAGAAGATTCCCGCCTCCCCTCTGAGCCACCTCCAGAAACGAGGCAGTCAGCTCCTCGAGTTTACCTGGGTAGGTGAGGATGTAGTCTAGGAAAAAGTCAGGCATCACAACAACCTTGAAGGAAGGCTTGGCACCTGCGAGCGTTTCCTTCAGCTTGAGAGATCCGTTGCTACTACGACTGGTTGCCAAGCGTCAAAGCCGCCTAGAATTGGATCGACTATCTGTTCATAAGCATCGATTGAGAAGGCGAATTAAAGCCTAGCTGGGATACCATGGCCGTTCGAGGCAGAGAATCCTCTTCGAGATTTCAACTCCAACTGATGTGGTCTCGCATCAAGAGAGTGTCGAGACTCGACCGAGATGAAATCCTCGAACTGAAACAGAACAAGAATGCAACTGGGCAAGCAGTAGCGGTGCTGGTTTTCGCATCCTTAGCGTTGGGAGTCGGCAATACTCTGTTCACAGAATTGCAGAGCAAATCAGTCTCGCCATACGGTATCATAGTCGGTAGCCTAGCCAGCATCGTCACAGGCTGCTTCGCCGAGTTTGTATGGTCTGGCACACTATTTCTCGTAGGGACCAAATTGTTCCAGGGAAAGACCGGTTACTGGGAACTCGCACGTCCTCTCTTCTTTTCGGTAAGTCCAGCGTCTCTTTTCATCCTCATCTCGATCCCGGTACCTATCTTTTACAAGAGCGTCGCCATCGTCGCTACTGCCTGGGTCGTCCTCTTGCAGGGCTTCGTGCTAAAACAAGTAATGGGATTCGACAACCGCCGGACCGTTCTAACCCTCACGGTTGGGTTCATGATTCTACTCTTCGTCTATCTAGAATTCGTCTAGTGGACTCGCTCGCATAAGTTGATAAAATCGGAATCACACCCTTCCCCACGTTGTTTTCATGCTTGCTCCGCAAGACTCCTCCTCGATGGGAAGTCCACGACTGTTTCTGTACAGGATGATGAGAGCGGCGAGACTGGATGGTCACATTTTCATTTCTTTGAGGGACGACGGGAGCGCCACAGGCCAATCGCTTCTAGTCTTGGCTCTGGCAGGGCTGAGTTTTGGTTTCGGGTTCGCAGCCTCAGTGGGAGGCGATCTGATCGGAGTTCTTGTTGGCAGCGTAGCTGGTATGGCAGTAGGGGTTCTTGTCGGATTTGTCTGGCTATCCCTCACGTATCTGGTTGCGACCAGACTCTTCAAGGGCACATCGAGCTACTGGGGCCTGGCCCGGCCTCTCTTCTTCGCAACTTCCCCCGCCCTCGTTTTTCTACTCATGTCGATTCCGGCATGGCCTATTCCTGATCTTGCGCGTCCACTGGGAGTGGGATGGACGGCGGTTTCGAGCGTGTTCGCAGTCAAGAACGCTATGGGTTTCGATACTCAGCGGAGCCTCGTGACATTCATCATAGTCGCCTTCGCGATGCTGATCATCTACGGCTTCCTACCGCCCCTCTAGAAGCTCGCGAAGAATCCTCGGCCCGCGCAGCACCGTCAGGATTGAGGTGTCGTGGTCTGGTCTCGGGCTTGGGTGGTCTTGTACTTGTTGAATATGTCCATGGCCGGGTCCTTCTTCATGTCGTGGTCTCTGTACAGATGGTCTTGCAACTCGTAGTAGGTGTTGAAGGTGCGCTCAATGTTGTTAACGGAGCACACGAAACATAGGATCTTGTCCTTCACTGTCGAAACACTCGACCAGACCTCTATGCTCTGTTGGGAGATAAAAGGAGAACTTTAGGCCAACATCAAGAGTAACGCACGGTAGAAGATCTAACGTTATCTACTATTCACAAACCGTCCCTGGATAGAGTACGAACCGGAGTTTTTTAAGACGGGACGTGCAAAATTAGGCTTCCGGTCAGCATCCGGGAGGCGAGATTTCGTTGTGTGACACATGCGCCGCACACAATCCGAAGAAGAAGAAAAAGTAGCATTCCGAGAGGCTTAGCCCTCTCCTATTCTCCACTCTTTCTCGACCCAAAAGGCTCCTGACTTCACACAGCTGAGTCGTGGATCACATTTGTTGAACGGGCGATTCTAAGCACCCGCGGCCCAAGACTAGGTTAAATCCGGTCGACCTTTTTCTCTTTGCATGCGCTTCTCGACAAAGGCAATTCACGTAGGTCAAGACCCTGAGCCTGAGACAGGTAGTGTTACTGTCCCAGTCTTTCTCGCCAGTACGTACCGGCAATCGGAGCCCGGCAAGGAAGGAAAGTATGTCTATTCTAGAACCGCTAATCCCACCCGAACTGCTCTTGAAGAGTGTCTCGCCTCTCTAGAGGAAGGAAAGTATGGACTAGCTTTCAGCAGCGGGATGGCCGCAACAACCACCGTACTAATGCTCCTGCGCAAGGGTGACCATGTTATTGCGGGAGATGACATTTACGGGGGCACGTATCGGCTCTTCGAAAAGGTCCTCCGCAATTACGGCCTGCAGTTCACGTACGTTGACCCTCAAGACCCGAGTAACGTCGAAAAGGCGGTCCGCAAGAATACTCGACTCGTCTGGATAGAGACACCGACCAACCCGTTGATGCGCATAATCGACATCAGGCGCGTCAGCAAGATCAGTCGGAAGGCGCACGCTCTCCTCGTTGTCGACAACACCTTCATGAGTCCGTACCTGCAGAACCCTCTGAGCCACGGCGCGGACATTGTAGTGCATAGCACCACGAAATACCTTGGTGGACACAGCGACCTCATAGGAGGCGCCGCGATTACAAACGACACGAAGATCCATGAACCTCTAAGCTTCCTCCAGAACGCGGTTGGAGCAGTTCCAGGGCCTCTCGACTGCTACCTTGTCCTTAGGGGAGTCAAGACTCTCGCGGTCAGAATGGAGCGACATTGTCAGAATGCGAAAGCCATCGGCGAATATCTCCTCAAACAATCCAAGGTTGAACGGGTCCTGTTTCCCGGTCTCCCCGATCATCCTCAACGAGACATTGTCAAGCGACAGATGAGGGGCAGTGGGGGCATGTTGAGCTTCCAGCTGTCTGGTGGTTTCAATAGTTGCAAGAAATTCCTGAAGCAGCTGCGCGTCTTCACCGTGGCTGAGAGTCTCGGCGGAGTAGAGAGTCTAATTGAACATCCGGCCAGCATGACTCATGCGAGCATCCCTCGTGAGAGACGAGCGGAACTGGGGGTCTCCGACAACCTCGTCCGAGCCAGCGTGGGAATAGAGGATGTTGAGGATCTTATCTCGGACTTGGAGCGTGGTTTCAGACAACTATAGAGAACGCGTATCACCTGCCGGCAAGGTTTATATTGGAAGTTGCCGATATCGGATTATCGATATCGGTCACTAGTCACGATCCCAAGAGAGGAGGTGTGTCAAGACGAGTGAATATGGTTGGAGGCATCCCGGTCGATTCTTTATCTGGGGATTCATTGCCTTCCTCGCAGTCATCGGAACTATTGCCGCAATCGGGCTGATATTCTTCAGACCAGCCGCTATTGCCTATTATCCGTACAGCTTCGGATTCTTCCCGTTCGGTTTCTTCTTCGCGTTCTTCCTCGTGTTCTTCCTGCTAAGATGGCTATTCTGGCCATGGAGGTGGGGCTATTCACGCCACTACTGGGGCTGGAGTTACGGCGACCGCGCCTACTACATCCTAAGAGAACGATACGCGCGGGGAGAAATCACCAAAGACCAGTACGACCAGATGATGCGCGACCTACAACAGCACGGCCAAGCCGTCTAGAAGGTCACCCCTAGTAGGTGAGGGACAATTTTTCTCGTCCCTCTTTATCGAGTATCCTACCGAGAGCTGTTCGGCCGGGTCAGTTTCGAAATCGTCTCTCGTCCTAGAAAGGCGAGACGCTGGTGAAGTTGAAGTCCCTTGCCAGGACCCCGGGCTCCAGTACTGCCGCGCCTGTGAAGGATGTGTTTCTGACGGGTTCGGTGAACTTCTCGATGCTGTTGAAGAGTTCCAGCAGACTCTGGTTGAATCTCAAGTTCTTGACCGGTCTCTTGATCTCGCCATTCTCGACGAGGAAGGTCCCGTCCCGGGTCATGCCTGTTAGGGTCTTTGTTCGCGGCTCGACTTCTCGGATGTACCATAGTCGTGTGAGCAACAGTCCCTTGTCCAGCTCTCCCACAAGGTCTTCGGTAGTCTTTGTTGGACCCTTCCCTCGGATAACGAGGTTGGTAGGGGTCTCGCCGAGCGGGTTCGGCAGCGGCAGCTCGTGTCCGGTCGCCTTTGCGTCCTGGTATCTGTGCGCTGAGATTCTGCTCGAGGCCAGAGACCGCAGTTCGCCATTCTCTACTAGGGTCAGTTTGCTCTTTGGGTATCCTTCCCCGTCGAATGGAGGCCCCATCTGGAGTGGATGGTAGACGTCGTCTTCTAGGATGACATTCTCGCCCATTATCTTCTCTCCAATCCTCCCTGACAGGTAGCTTCTCCCTTCCTTGTACTGTCTCGTCCCGAAATCCGGCGAATAGCCGGCGCTGGCCGATACTATGAAGAAGAACAGCATCTCGCTCCAGGCGTGTGGATCGATGACAACATCGAACTTGCCAGGCTGGACCTCCGTCTGTGCCTTGTTTAGCTTGGCGCGTTCTAGTGCCGTCTCTGAGACGTTTCGCGCGTCCAGTTCAGTGATGTCGGCGAAGGTGGAGAGCGCGTACCCGGTCTGGTTGCCATTGTCAGCGTCCATTGTGAGTGAGAAGTAGCCGCCAGTTCCCCTATAGTGAGACTCCAATCCTGAAGTGTTAATGATCAATCCCTCGTCGACGCTGGTTCCCAGGACACCGGAGGCGAGAAGCTTGTTGTCCCGGGCCAGCTCGATCGCTCTTCCAACATAGCCCGCCTTGGTCTCTGCAGACTCTTCCACCGTCCTTGTATGGTACCGGCTTACCGTCTGGTAGGATTGTTGCCCCAGCATCGGTAGATAGTCAGGATCCTCGGGAGAGGTCTTCAGTTGCGAGACAGCTTTCTCGACTGCCTTCTGGATGAAGCTCTCTTCGAGACGGCCGGTGGTCGTCCGTGCCTGCTTCTTGCCGGATGAGAGTCTCACTGAAAGCGTGCGGTTCTTTGTGGACTGTGACTGTCCCAGCTCGTTGTTTCCAAACCGGAGATACTCGCCTGTTGTGGAGATTAGGCTGATCTCGATCTCCTGGGCCCCCCTGGCAAACTTTCGGACCATGTCAAATACGCGATGCCCTCTCTCGGTAAGCGGGATCTGTTTCTGGAGACTCTGTGACATGGCTAGGAGGCTCCGAAGACTCGTATGTTCCTAAACCTTGAAGGTGAGGCGCCGTGGCCTGTGCCCATGACCTGCTGGGGTTGTCCTTTTCCACAGTTCGGTGTACCCCAGAGGCTCCAGCTCTTCTCGTTGCAGACAGCATCGCAGGCGTTCCAGAACTCGGGGGTTATCCCGGAATAGCCCGGTCCCCTGATCAATTCTCCTATGCTGCCGTTCTTTATCCGGTATCCTTTCTCGCAGTTGAACTGGAAGTTGTACCGTTTCTGGTCGATGCTCCAGCCGTAGTTTGCGACCATTAAGATTCCATCCTTCGTGTCCTCTATCAGCTCGTCATAGTCCCAGTCCCCAGGCTCCAAGCTCACGTTCGTCATTCTGATGATAGGAAGCTGGTAGGTGTCGGCTCGCATGCAACCATTGCTTCGGGGTTCTCCCACGCTCTGCGAGGTCCCGCGCGACATCAGGTATCCTACAAACTTGCCCTTTCTTATCGCGTACTTTCTCTGAGACTCAACTCCTTCATCATCGTATGCGAATGTTCCCAGGCCTTGCCCGTGAGCCACCGTCGCGTCCATTACGATGTTAACATGCTCGCTACCGTACTGTAGCTTTCCCAGCTGGTCAGGCGTCAGAAAGCTTCTGCCGGCAAAATTCGCCTCGTATCCCAACACTCGATCAAGCTCGATAGGATGACCACATGACTCGTGAACCTGTAGGCCCAGTTGGTCTGCGCTGATAATCACATCGGACCGTCCCTCTTTCAATCCTTGCGCTCGGGTTAGCTCTAGAACCTCTTTCGTCATAACTGGGGCTTTTCCGGGAAGATCCATCCCATCAATGAGTTCGTAGCCCTCCAATGCGTACTGTTGCTCGGATCTTCTCTGTATGCCCGAAGGTCCCTTCGCTGCAACAACGATCTGCGCGCCGGTCTGGGCAAGGTCCTGATAGATCTTGGATCCTTCCGAGTTTGCGAAATACTTTTCGATCTTCGTTGAGATTATCTGCCCCCTTCTAGCCACGACGCCCTCCGCTTTCATTCGGCTGGTTACGTCTCTGAGAACTTCGAATTTCGTCTCGATAGAAACGGCCAAGGAATCCTTCTTTCTGGGCGATTCCCAACTGGCCACATGGGTAGGCTCTTTGGCGAGCGTGAGCTTCGATCCGATCTTTGCAGCACCCCTTGCCAGTGAGAGCGCTTTCCTTGTCGTCTCCCGTATGTTTTCCGGATCTACTTCGTCGGTGCTGGCAAATCCCCAGCCACTGTCTTGGTAGAGGACTCTTATCCCGGCTCCGAGATCATTCGATTCCTCAGATGCAGGATTCTCGTTGATCATGCTAACGGTCTCGATCACCGTATTCACGAGACGAATGTCGGCGTAAGTCGCGTTGTCTCGCGAGGCGGTCTCAAGGCATACTTTTGCCAGCTGCTCTCCCAGATCCTTTGTAGAATTCACGTCAGCTTCCGAATCCTCGGTTGGCTTTAGAGCTTTCCGGCCCACATCACGGTAACGTTGGGATGGTTACCATTGAGTCTTCTTTATTCCGAGCCGATAAGCACCATAGTTTGTTGCTAGGTGCACTGGGGGCGTTACGAGAACCATGAGTAACACGGAGATCGGTTCGATCGGGAAGAACAAGTACCCGAGAACGAGGCCTCCAACGATAAAGTCGAGCTGATCGAGAACTGGAAAGGCTCTGCCAGGCTCTACACGAAGCCTACGCTTTATGAAGGCGCCGAGAAGATCGCCTAGAACCGCTCCCAAGCTGATCATGAAACCTCCAACAACAAGTCTGGGGTCGACGAGAGCCTCGCCCCAGCCGACTATTGTTCCGGCGACTATTCCGGCAAAGACTCCTCGAATTGTTTTGTGGGAGCCGAAGATTGGCTGGCCGTCGGAGAGTTTCCTGCCGCCATCCAGTGTTGGGCCTCCACCAAACAAAAGAGGTGCAGCATTGGCCACATAGGATGGACCGATAAACAATAGAGCGGAGGTGAGTAGTCCTACCATTCTATTCCAGACGCCTAATGTCGCAAGATGTTCATGGTTAATAATCCAGACTAGGCTTCCTCGATCCCCTCGTCTGTTATCTTGAAAGGGCAATGATTCCCGGAGACATCCAGCCCATTCTTCTTCTCGAGAAAACAGTCTCGAACATTTGACCTCGGCGTCTGAGTCAATCTAAGAATTAGATCTGACCAGTGTCTAAGGGTCCGAGTAGCAACAGGCTCGACCAACCATTCCCCTCCCGTGGGCGAACTGTGGACCTGTCCAGTCAGCAATATCCACGCGGCGAAGCGTGACGCGAGAGCATCTAGCTGTGCAAGTTGACGATTCAGCTCTCGATCGCGACCGAAATATCCTTCGGGTTTGACCTGTCCTCCCCTGTACAGTCCAGTAATGGAATCGACAACCACCAGCGTCGGAGTCTTTGTGAGGAGGTTCTCAATGTTCTCCACGATGCGCCCCTGTTCATCGAAATCTTCTGGACGAAAGAGGACGATTCTCTCCGCAAGTTCTCTACCTCCGGCGAGCCCTTCCATCCTATTGGCTGAGAATGACTGGTCAGAGTCAAGATAGAATACCTTGTATTCCTTTCGAGCTGCTTCCAGAACACACTGCATGGAGAGAATCGTCTTGCCAGTTGCTGCCTCTCCATATAGAAGACTGATCTGGTGAAACGGAAAACCTCCTCCAAGCAGCCTGTCTATTGCATCAGATCCGGAGCTCAGGAAGTCCAATAGTGAATACGAAACTCGTCATCGAAAGCCGGGTAAGAAGGTTAGCAACCCTCTCGTCCTAGACCAGGTCTGACTGATTTGCACAGCAGACGTTGATGGTTCAGAAGGATTCGGCTACTGATATGTCGCGTTTTGCGTGGACGTCGAAAGCTTCGCGTTCGGATAACACGTTAAATGAATCTGGCTCGTTTCGGAATGCGGGATTGGATCCTCCTGTCAGAGCAATTACACACAGGATCGGACAAGGTCACACTATTCTGCTGACCGGACCGGTACAGTTCAAACTCTCGGAGGGTAGAGCCGAATGCTTTGGAGCACCCATCACCCCGGATACTTGGATAACAGTCGAAGAACTTCGACAGGAACCGATACTGGCCACGGAACCGGCCGCCCTTGAAGTCAAAATCGGCCCCGACGGCTCTTGGAAGGAACTGGTCGAGTCAACTATACCGACAGGGTGGACAGAGGCGGCTCACATCCTCCAAAGACAACAAGGAGTCGCAGTAATAGTTGGAGAGGCCGATTCAGGCAAGTCCAGCCTCTGCACATTCCTAGCAAACATGTGTGTCCAGAATGGACTGAAGGTTGGAGTGATAGACGCCGACGTTGGTCAGGCCGACATCGGACCACCAACAACTATCAGCTCCTCACTTGTATCCGAGCCAATCCTGACGTTGCAAGACCTACGACAAGAGACATCCTTCTTCATAGGTGACACCAGTCCTTCTTCGGTCCCGGACAAGCTCACGCGGTTGATCGTCCGTCTGAAAGAAAACCTCGTCGGCTACAGCGAATTAGTGCTGGTGAACACTGACGGCTGGGTCGGAGATTCAGCTGCCTTAAGATTCAAAGATGAACTGATACACGAGACCCGGCCTGACCTGGTCCTCGGGCTGAGTAGGGGATCCGAAATCGACCCTCTCCTCGGCATGGTTTCCTGTGCGTCCATTCGACTGCCAAGTTCCATCTATGCAAGGACGCGATCCAAGGAGGAAAGGAAAAGTGCCCGGGAAACGGGCTACCGGCGGTTTCTCCTCGACTCCAAGAGTATGAAGATCAACCAAGGGAATACAACATTGAGAATGTTCGATCGGTCCGAACAGCAAGTCCTACGCTGGGATAGGAAGCTCAAGGGATTTCTTTCTGGACTGCTAGATGATCATCAAGAGCTTCTTGGCATAGGGAGGATCAGGGAGATGGTTGACGGATATGCTCTGGTCGAGTCGAGGACGACGGAACAGCCGAGATTTCTCGAGATTGGAAATATCCTGCTCTCTTCGAAGTATGAAGAGATGGGTTATGGGATGCTACATTGAGTAGGATTCTGGAATCGAGTATACGTATATCGTGTGCTCGTTGTAGTTCTCTTTCTTTGATGGCTTCCAGCCGTTGATCATAAAGTCGTGGCTCACGATCCGCGCGCCGGGGCGGGCCTCTGCGCGCAGTTTTGGTTTCAACCTCTCGTTTGCGTAGGTCGTTAGGTAGAGAGTTATCAAGGTCGCCTCTTTGAGATCGGCCTGGAAAAGATCCCGGTTGTAGACGCGCGCCCTGTTTCCCAGGTTCAGCTTCTCGACTTCGCCCGAAGCGGTCTTGAAGAGATCCTCTCTAATCTCATAGCCGAACGCGGCCTTCACTCCGAAGTCTTTGATGGCGGTTGATAAAATGCGCCCATCGCCGCACCCCAAGTCAACCAAGACATCATCTTTGGTGGCTCTCGCGACCTCAAGCATTTTACGGACAACGTCATGTGGAGAAGAGACGAATGGTGCACAACTCATCAGTGGTTCAGACTCTTGTAACTGAAAAGTGGTTGAAGGGAATCAAACTATTTAAACAACTCTCCGAGAGAATCGTCGAAGACTCTTTTCATCTGGCCCCTTATGATGAATGACGATACGAGGATTCACGAGCTCTCCAAAGTCATAATGAAGGAGCCCGTGTTGATCCAGGGTCTCCCCGGACTCGGCTACGTGGGAAAAGTCGCCGTCGACTATTTCATAGAGAAACTGAAACCGAAAAAGTTTGCAGAGCTGTATTCCAGCTATCTCCTCTTTCCAGACGGCAACCTCGGCATCAACATCTCTGAGGACGGAACCTACTCTCTTCCCAAGTACGAGTTCTATGCGTTCAGCGACAAGGACCCTAATGTAATATTCCTCACAGGCGACGCTCAGCCCAGCGTAACCGGCCAGTACGAAGTGGCCAGCAGAGTTCTCGACTTCGCACAGCAATTTGGATGCAGAATGGTATTCACAATGGGAGGCTACGGGACCCGTTCAGGCAACGACGTTGGGGCCGTGTACGGAGTCGTTGGAGACGCAATCATTGGTGAACGGCTGAAGAAGCTGGGGGCCAAGCTTGCAAAGGGAGGAGCCGTGACCGGGGCCGCTGGAGTGATTCTAGGCATCGGACGGCAGAGAGGACTTCAATGCGCAGGACTATTGGGCGCGACGACGGGGGTATACCCTGACCTGGAAGCGGCCAGAGCTGTAATACAGATGCTGACCGGCTTGGTTACCATGCCTGTCGAGCTTAAAGATCTGGATAACGAGATTGAGGATATGCGGAAGAAGATGGAAAAGCTCCGTCGAACCGATCTCGAGGAGTCTAAAGAAGGCGAAGAAGAGAAACCCGAAGAAGGAAAGGACCGCTACATAACATAGACTATTCCAGAACGGGATCCGCATTGCAGGAAGCAAGCACCGAGCAAGACGGAAGAGTTCTCAAAATCAACCTTCTGCAGATGGATAACGCCGTACTTGCTTTGTGCTTTGAGGGAACGATTAAGATCGGGACACTGGCTATTGCTACTCCCGGTCTCAGAGATGGAGCAGTGGGCACATCATCTGTACTTCTGGGTGGAAAATACCTCATCGCAGCCCGAGCCCTCGCGGAAAGATCCGCGGCCATATTCAACAAGATGAGTCTCGTCTCACTCAACACAACCTTCGCCGAGGGAGAAGCGTTACGAGGCTACTCGTCGCTCCTTGACAAAGTCAGAACAAAATAGACGTGACTGTTATCCGAGGTCAAAGGTTGAACAAGAATCCAAGGGCTATCGTCATCATAGTGGCGGCAAAAGCGAGCGCCGCCACTGCATCGTCAAACTTCTCGACGCTCATCTTATTGTCACTGTCAACCGGATCATCGAGAGGAATATGGCAACTTTGAGAGACCTGTCCTGCGTATTCTTCCCCATTTCCCATCACCATCATCGAGAATCTTTTGAGCTATCGTTAACCCCGATGTAACAATACAGCTGGACGCTGATCGTCCAAGATTCTTTAATACAATGAAGACTGTTTCACAAGTTGGGCGTCGCGTGGCCTCTAGTTGAGAGATTTACTTCTAGAAATCGTGGAAACTAGCGCCAAGCGTTTAGCTTGGTTGTGGGAGTTTGCTGGGTTTCTGACCCGTTGTGGCCCGTGACCCATTCAGGAACGATTACTGCCCTGATCAGCTCCTGGATGGAGATGCCTCTCCGCTTCGCCAACTTCTCCAGTTCCTTGTATATCGTATCGTCGAGAGTTTGCATAAACTTGGGCAGCGCAAGCACCACGGTTTCTTCGGATATCAATATCATTTCGAGGGTTGCGATTTAGTGCTGATGTAACTTCGAGAATTCCGAACCAGTGACAGCGATCGGTGACGAGGGGAGAGGGTTTTGCTAGTATGAGACTTTGACCTCTGCGGGAGTCTCTCCCAAGATATGTCTTGCTGCAGACTCGACCCTGGATCGATACTGCTCCCTAGTGTAGACTCTTACCAGATTCATGAATTCTCTGAGGACACCAATGATTCTAGAGACCTCAGAAAGCTGAACGATCTCTTTCTTACCAGACGGGCCTCGCTTAAACACTGGTATATCGAGCGGTTGTATCTCGACAGCATTGTGGTAGGGCACCGAAGGAAGGGTTGGAACGTCAATGACCACCTCTTCCGGGCTGACCTTTGCCTTATTCGCAATTTCATTCTGGATGTTCAGCCGGACGCTATCCTTTGTGATCACGTTCGAGACGAGCTCATCCGGAGCATAAACGGTCTTTTCGTAAGCGCATTTGAGAAGCTTTCTCGCTTCTAGATCCTGCATTATTCTCCTAGACTTAGTACACTCTCTAAGGTCAGTCCAGACCTTGTAGTCATCGAGCCGCAGATAGTCGTCTGGCTCGTCGAATGACAGCAGATCGAGCTCATCCCTTGCCGCTTCGAGGGCCTGTACTATCATGATCTGGACCGCTCTTGATGCTCTGTGAAAGTAGATGGTCCTGAAGGATTCTAGTCTAGCTAGAAGGAAACTCTCTAGAGTTGCTACGGCTCTGCCGTCTACTGAGAGATTTCCGTTGATCACGTCCATGGTGTAGAGGAGTCTGTGAACGTCCACCGAGCCGTAACCAGCTCCTGTGTGGAAGGAGTCTCGAACGATAAAGTCCATCTTGTCAATGTCGACACTACTGCTGATGATCTGGTCCAGATAGGGCCTCTTCTTGTCCCTCAAACGCCCTACCGCCAGCAGTCCGACCCTGTGAGGGTTGAATCCGGCCTGTTCAAGCTTGTCAGCGACCTCCGTCTCGTTGACAATCCAGGGCACAAAGTCCTCGTGGGTCTTCTTGAGATGCCGGACCATTAGCGGTTCGAATACGTGTGAGAATGGACCGTGACCAATATCGTGTAGGAGAGCTGCCAGGCGCATCTGTTCCTGGTCATGCGCGTCGAGCTGGGTTGGGAGGACCTCGGACAAGGCACCAGCAAGATGCATTGCTCCGAGAACATGCTCGAACCGTGTGTGGTTTGCCGCAGGGTAGACGAATTCTGAGCCTGCAAGCTGTCGGAGCCTGCGGAGTCTCTGGACCGGCCGGGTATCTACGACCGTCCTCTCGGTCTCGCTTACTC
>WNFY01003214.1_pt1 | contig 18642 bp, 13 predicted proteins | sample 5400091 | NCBI WGS metagenome assembly WNFY01 (sample SAMN13153364, study PRJNA577476) | soil metagenome | isolation source: 60 cm soil or saprolite under grassland replicate 1 | place: USA:California | collected 2016-06-15
TGGATCTTCCTCGTCTGCGCCACAAGCTTTTGCGCCTCTTGGCGGAAGACCTCGGACGTCTGGTCGTTGAGTGGGGGCGCGGGTGGCTTGTTTTCTCCTTCCCTCAAGTCCAGACTCGGGAACTCAGCTAGATGGTGCAGGTGTAAATCCACTTGCGTGTGCCAGCAATTCCCCAACTTACCCACATAGTGGGGAAACACCAGCAAGTCTCGTGCACGCGTACAGGCAACGTACAGCAGTCGGACACGCTCTTCGCCGAGTTCTCGGTTCTCGACCTCCTTGAGCAAATCGTATTCCGGCGGGTTTAAGGTTCTCAGGCCGAAATGCAGGGTATCGTCCGATGCACGGTGAAGAACTCCACTGGCTGACCGCGTAATGGTCACCAAGTTGATCGGGATTACGACCGGCCACTCCAGGCCCTTAGCACTGTGAATAGAAATAATATGGACCGCGTCGTGGGTAGCGTCAGCTCGGCCTTCGACTTCGCGTTCACCCTCCTCCCAAAGTCGGGTCATGTCGTCCGCAAAAACACGCAGGCCACGCACCGAATATGGTTTTGCCATTTCGAGAAAACGCTCGACGTTGGCTAGTGCGCGCTCAACATAGCGCGGGTGCCGCTGGGCCAATATCGCCCGCACTTGAAGCTCTTCCACAGCGGCAGACAAGATGTCGAAAGGCGAAGTTTGATACGCTTTTCGCGCGAGGCTCTGCAGGACCCGGATCACTTCGGCAGCAAGCGGATGCTTGATTTCGACCGCGTCCGTCCAAAGCCGCAAACGTCCGTACTCGCCGTCGTGTTGTGGCAACCCAGCAACAATGTCCAATATCTCCTGCTCGGTAAGTCCAACCAGAGGTCCGCGGAGCAGTGCTCCCAACGCTAGCGTGTCGCGGCTGTTCGAAAGAATTCGCGCAATCGCCACGAGGTCATGCACCTCCTGGCGGATGAAAAACCCCTTACCGGCCTGGGTAGCAATAGGAATGTCCATGTCCTCAAGAGCCCGCTCGTATATCCACAGGTCTGTTCCGGTTGGAGCGAGCAGGGCGATGTCTCCGGGGCGGCAGGGAACCAATTCGTTGTTTTCACGCACCGTGAATCTGCCGATCAGCTTTCGGCAAAGTTGGGCTACCGCTTGCGCTTCAAGTTCGCGCCACTCATAAACCTTGTACTCTGAGCCTTCGCTGCCTACCGGGATGCGCCCTATCGAGAACAATTCCTTACTTCCGGACTCGAAGGTAGAGACCAACGGTTCGTACCCGATTGAGCTCAATGGAACCGCAAAGCGTTGATTGACAAAATCGAGAATCGGTCCCCGCGAGCGGAAATTATCTGTGATGGGGAGCACATTCTCGGGCCATTGTCGCTGGATTGCAGCTTTCGCCTCTTTGTAGGAGCGGATATCCGCACGGCGAAACCGGTAAACCGATTGTTTTGGGTCTCCGACCAGGAACAGTTGCCCTGGCCGAAGCCGCTGTTCGGGCCAGGGTTTGTCGGCGCCATCTTCGCCGCACAAGAGGAACAAGATCTCGGACTGCAGCGGATCTGTGTCCTGGAATTCGTCGACCAAGATATGCTGGTAGCGATCTGCGAGTGCGGCACGAACGGCAGGACGCGTTCGCAGTAGATCGCGGGCGAAGTAAAGTAGATCGTCGAAATCGAGCAGCGCGGATTCACGTTTGAATGCCCGGAAAGAAGCCTGGAAATCATCGAGGGCTGAAATCAGTTGCGACTGGGCGGACTCGGCGGCTAGGCCAACTAATCGCTCAAGGGCCCCCGCAACCTCGTCGTAGAGATTGCAAGCCTCCTCGTTATATCGATCGGCCTTAGCTTGGGACTCACCGGTGAATTTCGCCGCTTCCCTCCATTTTCCCTTGCACTTGTATCGCTTGAATTCGTAAGAATCCTTCTTCATCGCCAAAAGATGCGGGGGGTGGGCATAAATCCATAACTGCCGGAAGGTGGTTTCCTCTCGGAAGCCGGGGGCGTACAACTGATCTAGCATCTCGAATTGAGAAATGTATTCTGTTGTCGTGGCTTCTTCAAGACCTTGACTCTGCACTCCCGCATACCATCTTCGGAAAGAAACAACCGCTTTGTGGAATTGGTCTATCCGGTTCTGCGACAGCTTCGGTTGCGGCGCTGTTGCCGTCCGCCGCGTCCTGCGCGCTTCAGCGAGCTGCTCGACTAACCTTAGACCTTGGTCTCCTTCGATCACCAACAGTTCGGCGAGCGGATTGTCTGTCTGAGCACCTTCCAGACGATGGCGGAGCCACTGCCGCAACAGAGTCTTGTGGTTCAGATCAGCTTCGCCCTCGTCCATCATTACCGCGCCTGGGTCGACATTTGCCTCGATGGGGTAGGGCGTAGTCAACCGCTGACAGAATCCATGTATCGTTGTACACGTCAATTCGTCCAAGGCGGCTGCAGCCAATGAAAGAAATTCCATCTGTTTGTCTGTGAAGCCGTTTGCCGCGGATGCAGCCAATGAAAGGGTCTCCATCTGCCCGCTGGTGACATCCTCTGCCATCGCAATCTCTAGGGGCTCCGGAATGTTTCCGTTCAGAACGTCCCGGACGTACTCTTGAATTCTTTGGAGTAACTCGCTAGCGGCTAGCTCAGTGAATGTTATTGCTGCGACATTGCGAGGATGTATTCCGGAGGCTAAGAGCAGCGCTACTCGTCCGGCTAGCAGAGATGTCTTGCCCGTTCCTGCCCCAGCCTCTACAAGCAGCGTGGACGAGTGGTCAGTAAGCGCACGGCGCCTATTTGTCTCGTCAGTCAGGTTCGGCATCAGTCCTCTCCCCAGAGATTGCGCAAATCTCCTGCCATCGCGTCCCGCGCCGCAGCCTTTTGCGAGAAATACACACCCTCAGCGTTTGCGGGAAGGGCAAAGGCCAGGTCGTTGTAGCGGCTCTCCGCTCCCGTGCCGAAGACACATCGGCCCGACCGAAGCAGCTCCTCAGCGAGTTGAAGGAAGCGAATGAGTTCCTTGGTTTGCACGCTCGGGTCAGAGAGCGAGTACAGATTTCCCTCGGAACCCGGATAGAGCAACGCCGCTTCAACCGCAGTAACTTGTCCCAGAAGTGCCTTAACGGCTACCGCGTAGAGGCAGCGTTGTAACTCCTTACCGTTGTCAAGTCCAGGTTCTCCATCCGGACAGCGCCCGGTCTTGTAGTCGATCACGCGCGCGTTTGTAGATTTGGCATCCAGATCAAGGCGGTCAATCTTGCCTCGAAGTTTGAGATCCGAACCGGGAATGGCCACAAGAGCATTTCGATCCCAAGGCGCGGTGTCTTCGCCACCCTCAAGCCCCCCGAATGGCACCTCAACATATGTCCGTTGATCTTTGAACTTAGGCAACGGCCACGTCAGGGCCGAAAATGTGGTTTCGCGAGCCTCTATCAATGTTCGCTCCCAGAGCAGGGTTGGCGGCAGTGGCTTCGTCAATTCCCACTCCAGGACAACCTGGCTGGCAGCTTCCGCGAGGGCCGACTCGATCCGCATCCGCGTGGCTGCCGCGAACCCTCCGTTTGATTCCAGGGATGCAGCCGTCAGACGCAGCAATTCGTGCACCAGTATCCCGTAGGCTAGGTTGTCGAGGGCGAGGGGCTCCTCCTGTGATAAAGGGGATGGTGGCTTCCAGCCGAGTGCGTAACCCCAAACGAATCCAAGTGGGTCGGTCAGCATTTGGCGGAGGGATGTCGCAGAGTGCGCCCGCATGATCGCCGCTTCGATTACCGGATGCCCGGAATTCAGTAGACCGTCGTGCGCCGTGATCGTGGGGCTGCGCCAGTTTCGATAGCAGCCGACTGCTGACTTTGCTTTTTCAGTCTCAGAAAACTCCTGTCTGCGCGCGAGAAGACGATCGGACTCGCTGAACGCGTGTTGTGGTATTCGCGACCTTTGCAAGTGTTGCGCAATTATCTCGGAAGGCGCCAACGGGCTGGTCCCAAGGAGTCGCCCCTCACTATCTCGACGGCTGCGCGAATAGACGATCTCGTTGGCACAATCACGCACCACGGCGAAGTGAGTTCTGTCCTGCATCGTCACACTCGCCGGCTCCAGCAATGCCGGATCCAGAATGTGCGACGGAAGAAGAGCGTCTTCGCGACTCTGCCGAGGCCAATGACGGCTGGTCAGGCCCAGTATAAATGTGAACGGACGCGGAGCACTCGCCACAGACTGAGCCGGTCCCCAGACGATGTTCGCGTTCGGATCGGATTCGTCCGGCACGCGAACCTGCCCGATAGAAGTCAAGAGCGCTTCCGGGGGTCCATCGAGCAGCGCTCGCCGCCAGATCGCTCGCGCTTGCCCATACAGTAGCTCCTCGCCAACTTGCTCCCCCGCTGGAGCGCCCTTCGACAGGAGGTCGAGAATCGGTAGCAGAGTTGGGCGAAAATCCGGTCTCTCGGAATCCTCTGCGAGCTTGTCCAGAGCGACCCGCCAGTGGCCGAGTTTCAACAGAGGGGCATCCGGGTCTAGGTCTGTGTACCAGTCACTAGGTAAGCTCTTCAGCTTCGAAGTGCTGTGCAGAAGGCGCAACGTCCGAACCACGCGATCATGGCTCAGCCCCTCAAGCAGGACGGTGGCGAGCGAACTGGCTTGCTGGCCGGGAAAGGTCGAGGTTGCGCTGCGACCATGGACAAAGTGCAGCGGCAATTGGCTGTCGGCAACAAGTACTCGGAAATCTTCGTCCCAATCCTCGGTTGCCGAAGCGACAATCGCAATTTCGTGTGGTTGGGCACGACCAGACACGATCAATTGTCGCGCCCAACGGAGCGCTTCGACCACTTCGTGCTTGGGAGTCGCGCAAACGACCGAGCTCTGCCTCGGCGTTCGCTTTGGCTTGACAACCGCCCGAATGGCGGAGTCACGGACCCAGTTCAACGATTCTCTTAGCGTCTCGATTGAATGCCACTCGATCGATGTGCTCCCGGCCAAGGCAAGAAACAGTCTTCGCCAGCAGGGTGCTACGAAGACGAATCCCGACACGCTCACTGAGCCCAACACGCAATCCGCATTCTTCAAGTTTCCGATCGCAGCGGATACAAGTTCACGCTGCAACATCATCCCGCTTGGCAGATTACCCCGCACGTAGGCTTCGATCCGCGCTAGATCGCCGATGCGTGGCGCCCCGGCCGCAAGTGCTTGCAGTTCCATATCGGCATCCCAGACCTTCATCAAGGTCGCGGAGATGGCCTTGACTGCCCCCGGCATTTCTCGGAGTTGTTCAAGTTCGGCAAACTTAAGGTCAGCCAACGCGCCACGCACGAGCACATGGCATGTGTCCCGGGAGGCCGCCTCCAGAAAACCGCCAGCCAGTCGACCCGCAAGCTGCGCCGGTGTGAGGATCTGCAGGCTGAGCGAGTTCTGCTCGGCAGCCCGAAAGCGCTCTTCGTGCCAAGCCAGACGACTCGGGACAACAATGGTTCTACGCTTCATCGAGTTCCTCGACAGTCCAGGAGATGGTAAACGAAAGCGTGACAGAAGGGGCCGGCGTCGGTGCCCCCAGGCTAGCTTACCGTGAGGGAATAGCTGGATCTGGATCACCAAAGAACCGGTCTAAGTTAATTAGTTAATTCACGACGTTGAGTAGCGAGCCAGAGGGCGAAATCGCTCTGATCAAAGCGGAAACCCTTTTCGTCGTGCACAATGCCTACATGATGGAAAGCTAGAAACTGAGAGAGCTTGACGCCCGGAATCAGCACGATACCGCTTGCCTCAACGCATGCAGTCGCCGTCCCTGCAAATGACGCTGTCGTCACAAAAACGCCTAGGAAAGGTTCGTCACGGTCATAATACGACTCTGGCACCCGGTGAGAAGGTGGGCGCTGATTTCCCTCATATTGTTTCATGCAGTCTTGAACCTGTCCCTTAAACAGCTGGATATCTGGTCGTCCCACCCGCACGTGGCGTTGGTAAAGCTTTGCTTGGCCCAAGACCAACAGCTCTTTAGGAAGTAGTGTGGTATGTAATATGCCCTTTGGTATTAGGGCCGAAGGCTGCCTTATCGGGAGCCGCCCATAAAAATCTATACCACCCTCGTCGCCCGTGCACAAAGCCTTCATCTCTTGACCACCGGACAACGCCATGCTTGCTGCGGAAACGACCTCGAAATCATCCGGCGTCAGATCTAAGAGAGCGTTCAGGAGTTGGATAGAGAGTGCCTCGGCATTTCTAGCAAAAGCTGTATCAGCGTTGTCGCGGACACCGATGCGGGCCTTGCCGACGAGACGTTTTCCCCCATCGCAAAGCCGAAAAGGAAGATCCTCCGGTTGACGCTCCTCGAGAAGCCTCGCTACCACACCCTCGACCTTCCACGCAATTTCTTCAGATCTAAACTGCTCCAATCCGCTGCTGCGTAAGAGTTTGATCAGGGCGTGGTCTAGACGGACCTCTGCGTGCCTGTTAAATCCGGCTACGAGCCGGTCCGCTAATTCGCTGGGCGACAGTGTAATCACGTTCGAGAATTCGCGAGAATCCTGAGGTGCCGGTCACAAAGTTCTCTCACGTGCTTAAGGAGTGCCTCATCTGCGTCATTGGCGCTCTCTAAGTCCACCGCAGGCACCTGGTTCAGAATGCTTAACAGATTTTGAACATACTCACGCCATGGAATGGCAGGTTTCGGTCCGACGACTCCCTGCATCGCTTCGTCCAAACCGAGCGCCGGGTTGTCGCAAAATTGCTTGAACCGGACTGCATCGTTCATCAACTGCGGAAGTTTCCGGATTTCTTTTGGGTCGTTAATCTTCGGGGGATACTTGTTCCCGTCCTCATCTTCAGCGCCAACCAGCCATGAGTATAAAAGTTTTCGTTCGCGCTCGTTAAGAAAGCGGCCATTGTCATCGTCCCATCCAAGCCAGTCGTCCCTCAACTTGGGAAGCTTAAACGTCTCATCAAATGCACTGAACTGAACAGGCTTCGCTTTATCTCCGTAATCATCGTCCTTCCGCATCTGCTCTAGTGCGCGGAAACACCGTCGCAGTATATTAATGCGTCGCTTCGGAAGACCGAGTACTTCACAAATTTCAGCTTGATCCTTGCCGTCGTCGAGCATTAACGCTACGACCTGCGCCTGCTGATACGGCCCCCAAGGGCGGATGCCGGCGACATGCCTGACTCCTTGAAGGACTCGAGCGAAATGCTCCCGCTTCGCCAGCTCCGGTTCATCTATTACTAATACAGGAATCGTCCGTAGTGAAGTTTGCACTGCCTCTGTAAGGTCGGCTTCGCCATTTCTGTGATCTTCTAAGAGAGACTGGATCGCGCCTAGTCGCCGATTACCCTCGATGACCACATATCTATCCCCACCTAAAGGCGTCACTACCAACCGGTCGACAGTAAGGAATCCGATGGTCCGAATGGAATCCTTCAACTGTGAAACCTCAAAACGATCATCCAAGATTCTGGCGAGCGCCTTTTGTTGAACGCCCTGTTCAGTAATACGGTCCGGAGCAATTGGTTGGAGCCTATCTTGGAGATCAGCAAACCGCGGATTATTCGGGTCCAAATACAAACAATCGACCGAAACTACTGACTCGCGAAGTGTTGTCATTATTCGACTCCTGTCACGTACAAGCTCCGGATCATCCGCCAGCAATGCTGAATTGGCTCTCTGTGTTGAGCCTACGGAGTATCGCCGGAGCCAGTCCTTCGGGTCAACAGACCCCACGTAGGATGGCCGGGAGCTTCACGCACGAAAGCTGTCCCACTACGCCTCTTCCGGCTGGCCGCCGCTTGGCCGCGGCTCGGACGGGCGTTTCGGACTGTGCCGGTTTCGCGCCAAACTGAACCCAACCCCGTTTGGCACTCACCGCGCTTTCACTCACGCCCTGCCACCCTCCTTCGGCCTCCGTTCTGTCCCTTTCACCGTTCCGCCTTGTTTCTTCCCGCTGCCGCTCAAGTGAAGGAAGAAACAAGCCGGAAACGGCAGAAAGGGAAAAACAATGAAATTAGAAGAAGTCAACCAACGAACCAAGGAGGCCGTGGATTTCCTCGTCGCAGCGCTGGAATCCGGTCACAGTGAAGTCCTCACCGCATACCTCGGAGCAATGGCGAAGTTTCACACCTACAGCTTCGGCAACATCATGCTCATCGCACGTCAGAAGCCCGATGCTACCAACGTTGCCGGACTTCGGTCATGGAACTCGCTTGGCCGCTTCGTTAAACGGGGAGAAAAAGGCATTTTCATTCTCGCCCCGATGGTCGGAAGACGAAGCACGAAGGATGTAGCGACCGACGAGCCGAGTGAAGACGCAACAACGGACGGTCAGCGGACGCTGTACGGATTCCGGGCCGTCTATGTTTTCGATGTCAGTCAAACCGAAGGCAAGGAACTCCCAACACTGACCGAAGTCAGTGGCGACGTGACCGGATACCGCGAACGCCTGTTCAAGTTCGTGGGAGCGCAAAGCGTCGAGCTTAGCTTCTCCGAGCGAATTGCTCCCGCGAAGGGTCTTTCGCATGGCGGGAAGATCACGCTGCTTTCAGGGATGCAGCCAGCCGAGGAGTTTTCCACGCTCGTGCATGAGATTGCTCACGAAATGTTGCATCGTGGCGACCGCCGTACCCTGACCACCAAACAAGTCCGTGAGACCGAGGCCGAAGCCGTGGCCTTTGTGGTCTGCCACTCTGTCGGGCTTCAGAACGGAACTTCATCCCAGGACTACATCCAGCTCTGGCACGGAGACGCCAGTCTTCTGCGTGAGAGCTTGGAAGCCGTTCAACAAACCGCTGCCGTAATCCTCGGGGGCATTGCCCCCGAGCCAGCGGCACTCGCGGCAGCGGCATAACACGCCAAAACCTGCACCGTTTGGTTTTTAGGCCCGATGTGTGCGCTGAGTCCACCAACACATAACCAAAGACACATGAGAGGAGAAAAGATCATGCCTAGTACGCAAAATGCAGTCAACAACCATGAGTATCGCAGCGTTCCCATCACCGCGCTTGCAGAGTCAGCAACCAATCCCCGCAAACGCTTTGATGCCAAGAGCCTCGAAGAACTGGCCGCCAGCTTCAAGACGCAAGGGATTCTGGCCCCTCTTCTGGTACGAGAACTGGAGGAAAGCACTTACGAGGTTGTAGCCGGGGCACGTCGCCTAAGAGCGGCTAAACTGGCGCAACTCGAAAACCTTCCCGTCCGCGTAGTCACGCTGACCGATGCTGAGGCCATCGAAGCCCAGTGCGTTGAGAACCTGCAACGCGAGGACATCCACCCGCTTGAGGAAGCTCTGGGTTTCAAATCGCTTTTGGAACTCGCAGAACCTGCCTACAGCATCGCCACCATCGCCTCACGTGCTGGCAAGAGCGAGGCGTATGTCTACGGTCGCATTCGACTCGCCGACCTCATCCCGCCCGTGGCCGAGGCATTCCTGAAAGACCAGATCACCATCGGGCACGCTTTGCTGATCGCCAAGCTCCCGGCTTCGCAACAGCAAGAGGCATTCTCGGCCGCTTTCCGGGGCTTATGGACAAGCGAAGGCAACAGCCAAGTCCTGATTCCAGCGCGGGAGCTGGCAGCGTGGATTGAATCGAACATCTTGCTACAACTGGCGTCTGCGCCATTTGACAAGCAGGATGAGACACTCGTCCCCGAGGCAGGTTCATGCGTCAACTGTCCGAAGCGAACTGGATTCAATAAACTACTTTTTCCCGAAGTGCGTAAAGATTCATGCACGTCGCCCGACTGTTTCCGGGCCAAGATTGACGCTTCCGTGAAAAAGACTCTGGACACCAAACCGCAGCTAATCCAGATTTCGGCGGGGTGGAATTCCCGCGAGGGCGCTCCTCTCGGACGGAATCGGTATGTGGAGTTGGAGATCAAGAAGCCGAAGGCAAACGGCGCAAGCACCAAGCTACCAGCTAACCAGAAGCCCTGCGAGAAGATGGCAGAGGCCATCGTCATGGACGGCGGAAAGCGCGGACAGGTCGTCAAGGTTTGTGCCGATCCCGCTTGTCGTGTCCACCATCCCGACACGCCTTCTCCGCAGCAAGTCGACCGGGAGCGGGCGGAGGAACGGAAGCGCATCGAAAAGGAGAAACTGGCCATTACGACTCGCCATCGTATCTTGGCTACGATCCTCCAACGCGTATCGGCTCCGTTAAAGAAGGCTGACTTGCTGGCGGTTGCTCACTACCTGATCGGTCATCTCTCCTACAGCCAAGTCCCGGCGCTGGCGAAGCGGCACAAGGTAGAGACGAAGAAGGATTCTGCGTCGGCGCAGGAACTTCTGGCCAAGCAAGTAAGCACGTATGACGAGCCCGAACTCTGCAAGCTGCTCCTGGAAATCAGTCTGCTGGATTCGGCTTATCAGCGATCTACCGCAAGCCGCGACGACGTTCTCATGGATGCCGCGAAACGCTACAGAGTGGATGCTGAGAAACTCCAGAAGGCTGTAGCAGAGGAGCTTGCGGCCAAACGAGATAAGAAAACGAAGGGCAAAGGAAAGCCGAAGGCCCGCAAGACGGCGGCATGAGCCAATCACCCTTAGATTTCTGGCGGAGCGCGAATTTGCACCCCGCCATTTTTTTTGGATCGGAGGCTGGCGGCACAATCTGGGTCCATCGCTCCCAAGCACGCTCACCATGTCATTGCGCTACAGCAGGCAGTGGACCTGGTATCGGAGCGCTTAGGCGTTGCTATCCTTACCCAACCAACCTTCGGCGACTGGCTTTCATGCTGACAGTGTGGCCGTAAAGCCGCTTTCCGATCTATCGTTATGCTTCAAGACGTGCGTCATCATGAGAGCCCTGCCACCAAAGCGAATGAAATTGTCGCTGTCCGCCTGAGCCAGAAACACCGTCCCCATGGGATCCACCAGGTCATCCGTCAAGTAGCACCAAAGTGGTCTATGCTTCGTTGGCTGAGACTGGTAGATAATGGTTCCGACCGAGGGGGCCAGGGGGGATACCCGTACAGGGGATATCCCCCATCCCCCTTTGTTTTTTGGCAGCGAAATGACTCAAAGCGAAAAGAATCATCAACCGGGAAACACTCAAGTCCCTGGGCAGTTGCTAGGTTATGGTCTCCAGTACACCCGGATGTTGTCGCTGCTTTTTGAATCCGACAGCAGCTCTGTTGTTTCGCTTGAGGTTTTCGAAGATGTAGGAGTAGAAGGTAACCAAGGCACTCTCGCTTCGCAAACGAAAAGTAGCACTACCACAAATCCGGTGAGCAACAGCGCTCAGCCTTTGTGGAAAACGCTCGGGAATTGGCTTGATGCGATCAAGAATAAACAGCTTGAGACTCATAACACTGTTTTTGAGTTGTACGTGTTTGGTAATTTCGATGGTGACATTTGCACTCTTTTTTCCGACGCAAAATCTGAAGCCGAGGCCCGATCAGCTCTGTCTAAAGCGAGACAGGTCCTGCTAAACGGTTCTAAGGACCTGCCGAAGTACATCAGCGACGTGCTGGGAGCCGGCGACAATGAACTTGTGCCGCTCATCATGCACTTCAGATACGAACACGGTAGCGGTCAGTCGATTGAGGACCTGAAGGAGAAACTGACCGCCACAATGATCCCCACGGAATTCGTCGACACTGTTCTGACTTACGCTTTGGGTTGGGTAAAGAAAGAAGTCGATATTCTGCTGGAACAGAAAAAAACTGCGGCAATCTCGGTTGCCGCGTTTCGGAAAGAGATCGCCGCTTATGCTCGATCGATTGTTTTTTCCGTCTGTTTCGCTGACCTGGCGGGTCCTGCTCGTCCCGAAGATATTGAAAAGAGTCGATCGCAATGTTACGTTCGCCAGCTTGATCTAATTTCGATAGACGACGACAGGAAACTCCACGCTATCAGCGCGTACCTGAGGTCAAGCGTAAATCGGGCCAAATGGGGCATTCTGGGTCTCGTGCACGACCATAGTCTCGACGACTATGAGAGCAGGCTTACAGAATACTGGAAAAATTCCCGCGCCCAATGCAACATTGAACTCAGCAGACATGACGAGGTCGAACGGGGACAATTCCTGCTTTCCGAATGCATGAAATTTAGTCCCCCCTTACAGGGGGCCCCGGTGCCATATGACTTCACGGAAGGGTGCTTCCACGCGTTAGCAGATGAACTGACGATTGGCTGGCATCCAGCTTTCGAGGATCTGACAGCCGGATGGGAGTGAAATGGGAATCTTGAGCCAAGAAGTACGAGCGGTCCAGAATCCGGCCCTCGGTGCAACCCTAATAGCTGTCGCGACACGCGGCTTCAGCGCTGGCAGCGGTGTCCACGCTGGAATGCCGTTGCCTCTAACCTTCTTGATATTGCCCATCGTGCTGCATGAAGCCACAGACCGTCTCGTAGCGGGAACAATGAAGAAATCTGGGTTGAGATACTTTGCAGATAAGTTCGGCCAATCGAAGAACGCTCAATCCGATTTGGTACTGGCGATCCAGGGGCGGGCCGTAGCTTGGAGAAACACGACCTTCGAATCTTTGGACCTGATGCTGCACTGTGGCCTCGCAGTGCTTGACTACAAAAAAGCCGAGTTGTCTTCTACCAGCGCTCTCGCGACTGTCCTCGCCGAAATTGGCGCAGGGGAACATCTGTACGAAGACTCTGAGAAACTTGGGTATTGGTTCGGCCAGTTGAGCCCTTTTGAGTTGACCTCAATCTTAAGGGTGGCTTTCTAAATGTATTTCCAGATCAAAGAAGTTGTCTTGTGGCCGAAGAGGGCAGGGCTAGCTCCCCGTCGTGTGAAGTTTGATCTTGGCAAGGCAAACATTATCACCGGGGAATCTCGGACCGGGAAGTCCGCGATCATTCCAATCATCGACTACTGCCTCGGAGCAGACAAGTGCACCATACCTGTCAACACGATTCGCGATGCTTGTGAATGGTTTGGAATTGTCATTCAGACCGACTTCGGCCAAAAGCTGCTGGCACGGCGTGAACCTGGGAATAAGGCATCGACCTCAGAAATGTTTGTTCTCGAAAGTGAGGTCATCCAACTTCCAGAGAAGATCGGTGAGCGGAATGCCACCTCCGATGTGGTCCGGGGAATGTTGGACGAATTAGCCGGTCTTACCTCGTTGGACTTTGAGCCGAATTCTGTATCCGGATTTAAGGGGCGACCTAGCTTCCGGGATCTTGTCGCCTTTACATTTCAACCCCAGAATGTAGTGGCGAACCCCAACGTTTTGTTTTTCAAGGCAGATTCGTACGAGCACCAAGAAAAGCTCCGAACCGTGTTCCCGTTTGTTTTGGGGGTCGTAACAGCAGAAGTGCTCGCCAAGCAACACGAACTGACTGAACTACGACGGGAACTTAGGCGCCGGGAGCAAGATCTGCAAAGCATCCTCGAAGTATCGGAACGCTGGGTCGCAGAACTCCAAACTAATGTGTCCAAAGCTGTGGAGTTCGGATTACTCGCCGGGTTCGACTTCTCAAGTTTCGACCGTGATCGCGCAATCCGGAGCCTCCGGCAAATCGTAACCCGTACCGCACCAGTCCCGCAGATAAAGTCCGGTAACCTCGCTGAAACCTCTGCACGTCTGCGCGAACTTCGTGACCGCGAAACCGAACAATCCCTGAACTTGGCAGAGCTGCGTCAGCGGCTTGTCGAAATGGATAATTTGCGGGATGCATCTACTGCGTATCGCCGCTCTGTGGAAGTTCAGCAAGGCCGACTTGAAGTCTCACGCTTTGTTTCAGCTGTTGCCACAGGAAATCAACCCTGTCCGTTGTGCGGTAGCGATACGGGGCATCAACACGATCGGCTCATCGACCTTGTTGACGCGCTAAAGAAATACGAAGCGACTGCGGCGAAGTTCCAAATATTGCCTGCGACCTTTGATCGAGAGTACGAGCGCGTCCGAGGCGCAATCGATAGGTCGACGGAGGCACTCGGCAACCTACAGGGGCAAATCCGCTCGCTTCAGGAGGTATCCGAATCTGAGAAGCAACGGCGGTACACCGAGTTTAACATTGCGCGCTTTGTGGGTCGTCTAGAGGCTGATTTGGAGATTTATGATCGGGTCAGCACGAGCGGGGAACTAAGGGATAGGATCAATGAGCTAAGGGAGAGGATTGCGAAACTCACGGCGGAAGTGGCGGAGGCAGCTCTTCGGGACAAGTTAAATCGAGCTCTGGAGTCAGTAGCTACCTTAGCTGCCAAATTTATCTCGACACTAGACGTTGAGCGGCCTGATGACCGCATTTCATTGTCGATAAGCAGTCTGACTGTCAAAGTTCGTGGGGACGAGCGTGACGATTATCTCTGGGAGATCGGCAGTGGTTCGAACTGGCTCGCGTATCATGTAGCGACATCGCTAGCGCTCCAGCTCTTTTTCCTGCAGAAGATCGATGAGTCGCCCGTGCCAAGCTTTGTCGTGTACGACCAGCCGAGTCAGGTCTACTTTCCTAAGAGACTTGCGGACGACGAAATTCCAGACGAAGCATTGGACCCGAAACTGGGAGACACGGATGTAAAGGCGCTGCGCAAGACGTTTGCGGCGTTTGGGAGCGCCATCACCAGCAGCGGCGGGCAGCTTCAGTTGATCATCCTAGATCACGCTGCTGAGAACGTGTGGTCAGGGATCGACGGCGTTCACGAGGTTGAAGACTGGCGACTGGGCCGTAAGCTGGTTCCCGCCGACTGGATTCGATAGACAAGGGGTGGCCGCCCAGGGTTGCCCATGGGACGCAAGCATCCGCGTGAATATCCAGCTTTGCTAAACGCGCAAATAATCTCCCATTAGTTTGGACTGCCGCAAGTGGCCCACATCAATCTTGTTGATGACCACCCGGCAGGCATGTGCAAAATCATCGTAGAAGTCTTCAATGAACAGGCAAAGGCGGCCGTCTGACGTTCTGCCGAGGTGCTGCCATCTCTTTCCCGGTCCCTCCGACCTCTGGCTGAGTTCGAGCTTCCGTCCTGGGCGGAACTGATGCGCAAACCCGTTCCTCAGATCGATCGCTAACTCGTCAGTGAACGAATGATACTTGTTAGGAAACAGACTCTGAATCGCATTTCGTACACGCTTCCGTGAGAGACCGGTCTGAGCAAAGGGAGAGGAATCCAAACACGCGCCCAGGAATTCGATGCCAATTCCAATCAAGGCAAACGAGATGTACGCGTGTTGAGGAACAATCTGCGCGTATTCGGCCAGGAAAATTTGGTTGATGAAGTCTCTCGGGGTCATATTTCACCGGATGGTGCGTCCACCAATTTTATCCAAGTCCCTAATCATGTTCACGGCGACGCAAATAGGTTTCGGGGAAACCGGGAGACGAATTGGGCAAGGAACCGGTGCACTGCCTAGTGGGGAAGAAAAGGCGAATATGCTATTCTTGCGGTGTGGTTCTCCGAACGTGCACAGTTGCGGTAAAGGATTCCAGCAGCCGCCCGTAAAGCATGAGGTCCAGAATGAAAGACTTCCTCGCTTGGCTTGGACGCCAAGGCGGTTCTCCCGCAGAGGTCATGCTCAGGCAAAAGCTGGAGAAGATATTGGGCAAGGTGAGCCACGCGAGGACGTGACGGAAAAGGCTACGCAGGCGAATCAGCACAAACAGAGATCTCCGACAGCCTCACTGACTCGGAGTCCGAGCCGCTTTGCGGGAGTCCTTAGCTTGTTGCCCCGCTTGCCCAACACCCGTTTTCACGGCTGGGGGTTGCGTGATGGTCGCACTTGGCGCGAAGGGGTTCTTTCCTTCAAGCAGCGACGATGCAACGAAACCAACGAGTATCATCCCGCTCAGCAATCCCCACACGAGAACGACTGGCTTCCAGGGAACGAGAATCAGCATGGCAGAACCTCCGGGGACGAAGTGCGGCTTACGATTTACCGCTATTGTACTGCCAAAAACCCCAAACTTGTTTCGTGAACATCTTGTTCATCGTGATTGTCGGAGAGATTGCCTGCTTGAGGTAGAGGCTGAATTTTTGGCCATCTGACAGTAATGCACAAAGAGTCCCTACACCAGTTAAGGAACAGTTCGAAGAGCAAAGGCATCACAATATTTATTTGCGAAGGGCTCTTGACTGCTTGTTCGCGCTGGTGAGAACCTCTCCACCAAGTCTGCTTCGTCGATTCGAGTGAAGTCTGGGGTGTTTCGTTGGAGAGCCCGAACCTTGGCCCTGAGTGGGTAATCGGTGGCCCAGATGACGAAGCTGGGAACCGCTCCAAGAGTCATGAGCATTTATTGGACGCTGCGCGGAGCGCGTGGCCCAATGTGCTTTCGTACGCACGTTTAGCGGATATTCCTGACTGTGAGTACCTGGCAACTGAGGTTTGGGAAGAGCTTCTTCGTTCCGTATTGAGAACGATGCGTCGGCTTGGAAACCTGCATCATGTTACGAATTTGGAATCGTACCTAATTGGCGCTTTCCGCCACCGGTTTCAACGCGCCTTGGTGAAAGAAAGGCAATACCGTCAGAAAGTTCTCTTGACGGATTCGGTTGAAAAGCTTGAAAGCCTCGGCCGCATTCCAGATTGGAAACCTGTCGAACAACTGGAACGCGAACTGCAAGTCCAGCAGGCGCTGAAGCTCATGGATCCGTGGACACGGCGGGTGTGGAACTACGTCAAGTACGGTTATTCGATCAAGGAAATTGCGCGACGCCTCGATCTAACCGAATTCCAAGTTGAATTCCGCTACCGGCGGAGGATCGCGCGATTGCGAGAATACCTCCGTCGTCGCGGTGGAACCGCCGCTTAGTTGAAGCACATTGCGGTCATGATGGAACCAAATGGACGGTCGGCCACGCCGATATCGAAATGGTGGAATCTTGATTAGCTTTATGCACAAGAAACGACAGAAAGACGAAGACGGGCGGTTCTTGAAACTCCTCGATCGAGAGTTGGCAGAAGGATTCCCGAATCCGAATCGAATCGGGTGTCCCGACTCGGAGATTCTGCGACGCCTGGCGCGCCATCAGATCCCTATCGCTGCAATTGATTCGTGGATCGATCATCTCGGTGCCTGCAGCGAATGCTTTGCGGACTTCAATCGGTTCAGACTCGCTTCTAGGGTACGCCGGCAGCGATTCATTTTGTATGGTGCTGCAGCGTGCATTGTTCTCGCCAGCGCAGGACTCCTCTGGAGGCAATTGAGCCGGGGGCGGGAAATGTCCACGCCGGTTGCGGGTGTGGCTGCAACAAGCCCTTCCGTGTTATCAGGTGATCGCAGTGGCCGGCAGAATGTAGCTAGCACAGGAGCGGATAGGGAACCAATTGAGGTGATGCTCAATCTCACGCGGTCCGCGACGCGCGGCGAGAAAAGCACGAATGGCGGCGAGATGATCCGAGTACCATCTCGACTTCTGGAGTGTCGCATGACACTGCCGCTTGGCAGCTCTGATGGACTGTACTATGTTCAGGTTCAACGCGCTGTTCAAAGCGAGGTCCTAAAGACAGCTCAAGGAAATGCGACTATCAAGCACGGGGACGTTCGGCTCGACGTTGAGCTGGACCTGTCGAATATGGCGGCGGGAAGATATTTGTTGTCCTATCGCCATGCTGGCGAGTCCTGGCATCCCGTACCAATTGTGATTACGAACCTCACAAATTAGGTTCATCCGTGATTCTTTAAGTCTTTCATCCGCCTACCTATTGGTGAGAACGACGGCGGTTTGGCTCGGCATCCAGCCCAAGTTAGTCTTGAACAGGTAACCCACGATGATCCTGCTGCCCGGACCGTTCTGAGCTAGAACGGCCGCCAGATCCCGAGTCGAACGAATAGGTCGGCCGCCTACAACCGTTATGACGTAACCAATACGCAGGCCAGCCGCGTCTGCAGCACTGTCCGGCGCTACATCCAAGACTTCGACGCCGTTCACGCCACCTTGCGTCCAGTTCGCACCTGAAACGCCGAGTACCCCGGCTCTATGCGTTGGCGTTTGAGATTCCATGGCTTCTGCCGCAAGGTTGTTCTTCTCAGATGCAGACGTCAGGGCCCCGACAGTTGGCAACTCCGGAGCAGAGGACGGTGTAGACGTCGATGCCGGAGCAGGGAGAGGAAATTGATGGATTCTCGCCCCAAACGTGATTCTCGCCATGCCGGAGCCGAATGACTTGTCTCGACTGAAGCACAATTTGCCGGCAAACCTAGAACCCGGGAAGAGAGTTGTGGTTCCGAGATATTCATGACCAATAACACCTGCGACGGCCTGCCCGCGTGCGGCGAGAACGTCGGCCCGAGCTAACCACCGGGCCTGTGCTTCGTAATCCGGCGTGCCCACCGCTTTTGCCGAGCCATAAAAGGTCAACCCTGCACCGATATTGGCAACGACTTGGCCCCAGAAAACACCGCGACCCACGGCCCTCTGTAATTCGCGCTCCGTTTTGAGCCGGAGTTCTTCGTCCTTCGGTGAGGTCTGATGAAGGGTGATGTTGGTGGGAACAACGTTGACTGGATCATCGGAGTCGTTCACCACGTAAACCGTCAGCCAGTTCACTTTGCCCTCGTCCTTGAGGCTCACTGTGACGGTTACGTCGTGATCTGTTATCTGTTCCAGCGACTGGCCGTCGACGTAGTACACCCGAAGAGAGTCCTGGGCAACAGCCATCCGCGCCAGCAAAAGCATAAAGAAAATGTAGATAGCGCATGTAAATTCCTCAGGTGTTGTGTGAGCAGGGCGCAGGGAGGTGCGCTCATTATGTCACGGACGCAACGAGCTTGGAGGGAACATTCTCTTGGCCATTGATG
>WNFY01002387.1_pt1 | contig 18630 bp, 14 predicted proteins | sample 5400091 | NCBI WGS metagenome assembly WNFY01 (sample SAMN13153364, study PRJNA577476) | soil metagenome | isolation source: 60 cm soil or saprolite under grassland replicate 1 | place: USA:California | collected 2016-06-15
AGTTTTTCTTGGAAGCGGTCTAGGCTCTTGAGGGCGTATTTCTCGGTTTCCGGCACTAGCTCGCCGTGGTCAAGCTGTTCTTCGACACGGCGCATCGCGGGGGTAAGGCCGCTCTCGCCGTAGCTGCCGAAAACACTCCGTCCCTCAGCCAGCCGGCACCGGCCAAGAGCTCGAACGGCGATCCTGACCTGTTCCGCGGTGAGGCGTTCCGTTCGCCCGGCCTGGGGGTGCTCGGCGGCGGGCGGCTTCCGGTCGTCGATGATCGCTTCCTGGTCCTGGGTGGCGGGCTCGTCATCGTCCAGGCCGCCGTCGTGATCCTGGCTGAGCTGCTCATCCGGGCTGAGCCAGTCATCCGCGCTGAGCCAGTCATCCGGGCTCAGCTTGTCATCCGGGCTCAGCTTGTCATCCGGGCTCAGCTTGTCATCCGGGCTCAGCTTGTCATCCGGGCCGGCATCCCGATCCGGCGCTGGTTTCTGATCATGAGTCAGTGAGACGTGCTCCCGCGTCGCCCACGGATTCCAGGAAACAGAGTCCCGCGTCGCCTGCTGATCCTGGACGGCGGATCCCTGATCCCAGGGTGCGGGTGTCCAGGCGGAGGGCTCTGCCGCCGCGGATTCCCGGACTGCGGGTAGCGGGACGGCAGGCCTCTGGATGATAGGTTCCCGCTCCCTGGGCGTGACCGCTGACCCGGGTAGCGCGGCCAGTGCTTCCCGGGATCCGGCTGCTGACTCGGGTGTCGCGGTGGCCGGCTCTCTGGGCGCGGTCGCTGACTCGGGTAGCGCGGCCGGTGCTTCCCAGGATCCGGTAGCTGACTCGGGCGGCGTATGGATGATGGGTTCCCGCTCCCGGGGCGCGGGGGTCCATGCATTGCCGCCCTGGGCGGCGAAATCGAGCCTGGCGCCGCCAGGACCGCGCCTGGCGCCGCCATTGGGCTCGCGCTCCTCGCCCGGCAGCGGCAACTCGAGATTCTTCAGCCGGACGAGCCGAGCCCCGGCCTGGGCGATCGCCCGGTCCGGCGAAGTCCGCTCTCCGCGCCTCGTCCTGGCTCCTCGGCTGCGGTCGCTCGCGCTGCTGTCTGTCGTCCCGGAGCCCGGGGGAGTCCCGGAGCTCGGGGGAGTCCCGGAGCCCGGGGGAGTCCCGGAGCCCGGGGGAGTCCCGGAGCCCGGGGGAGTCCCGGAGCCCTGGGTCGTCGTGGAGCCCTGGCATCGCGCCATCTCCCGCAGCGTCGGCAACTCGCCCCATGGTAGTGGCGATGAGGGGGATCGGGGCCGGGCCCGCCCGGCTTCCGCCCGCCCGGCTTCTAGCTGGCCGGCTGTAGCGCCGGAACGACCTTGCCCCGGGCTTCGCCCAGGCCGACCCGCGTGCCGTCGGCCCCCCGCGCCGTCGCCGCGATGACGACTTCATCGCCGTCCTGCAGCCATGCGCGCTCGGTCCCGTCAGGAAGCGTTACGGGCTCCTGGCCGTTCCATGCCAGTTCGATCAGCGAGCCGCGCTGATCCGCCCGCAGGCCGCTGACCGTGCCGGACGCGTAGAGGTCGCCGGTCCGCAGCGTCGCGCCATTGACGGTCATGTGCGCGAGCATCTGGGCGGGGCTCCAGTGCATCGTGGCATAAGGCGGCCGTGATACGACGTGCCCGTTGATTGTGACCTGATAGCCGATGTCGAGGCCCCAGTCGGCGGACTCGGTCAGGTAGGGCAGCAACTCGGCGTCCCGCGACGGCGGCCTGAGCCGCGCGTGCTCCAGGGCGGCGAGCGGCACCACCCAGGGCGACACCGTGGTGCCGAAGGACTTGCCGAGGAACGGGCCGAGCGGCGCCGTCTCCCAGGACTGGATGTCCCGGGCGGACCAGTCGTTGACCAGGCACACGCCGAACACGTGCTCAGCGAACTTGCTGGCCGGGACGGGCTCGCCTGGCCGGCTGGGCACCCCGACGACGAACCCGAGCTCGGCCTCGAAGTCGAGTCGTGCGCACGGGCCGAACTCCGGCCCGCCGCCACCTGGCGACCTGAACTGGCCGCACGGGCGGCGCACCGGCGTGCCGGACACGACGACGGTCCCGGCCCGGCCGTGATAGCCGATCGGCATGTGCCGCCAGTTCGCCGTGAGCGGCTCGGCGGCATCGGGCCGGAAGATCCGGCCAACGTTGCTGGCGTGCTGCTCCGATGCGTAGAAGTCGACGTAGTCAGCGACCGTGAACGGCAGGTGCATGGTCACGGCGGCGGCGGTCACGAGCAGGTCCTCGACCGCGACCCGGTAGGCATCACTCGACAGCCAGCTGACGATATCGGCGCGGACCTGTGCCCAGGCGCCGTCCCCGGCCGCGAGGAACGCGTCCAGCAGGCCGGTGCCGAACAGGTCCGCGCGTCCCGGCAGCAGCCGGGCAGTGGCCGCGCTGAGGTCGAGCACGTGATCCCCGATGGCGACGCCGACGCGCTGCTCGCCCGGCCGGTCGGCGGTGGTGAACGAGCCATACGGCAGCGTTCCCAGCCCGAAAGGATGATCCGCCGGGATTCCGAGCCAGGCTGCCGCCTGCGCATATGGCATGACTGCCCTCCGTCGCGGCCGTAGCCGCACTTTGTCAGCCCCGCCGGATTAGCTTGACATCAAGATATCTGGCTGGCTAGCCTGATGGTTAATAGCTTGATATCGAGATACTAACGCTAAGACCCGGACCCGTCCGGGACCGGCACTGGCCGGGACAGGCCAGCGGGCTGCATGGACCGGCCGGGGGCGGGCATGTCACCCGCGCCGGACTGCGGCAGGATGCAAGAAGCGGCACGGGGCAGGACACGGCAGGAGGCCAGGACACGATGACGGCGAATAGCTTCGGCAGCCGCGCCACGCTGCGGGTCGGCGAGGCCAGCTACGAGATACACCGGCTAGACGCGGTGACAGGAGCCGGCGAGCTCCCGTTCAGCCTGAAGATCTTGCTGGAGAACCTGCTGCGTAACGAGGACGGGACGAACGTCACCAGCGACCATGTGACCTCTCTCGCCCAGTGGGAGCCGAAGGCCGAGCCTGCCACCGAGATCCAGTTCAGCCCCGCCCGGGTGATCATGCAGGACCTGACCGGCGTGCCCGCGGTGGTGGACCTCGCCACGATGCGCGAGGCCATGCAGGCGCTGGGCGGCGACGCCGCCAAGATCAACCCGCTGGTGCCCGCCGAGCTTGTCATCGACCATTCCGTCATCGCCGACGTGTTCGGCCGGCCCGACGCCTTCGAGCGCAACGTTGACCTGGAGTTCCACCGCAACCGCGAGCGCTTTGCGTTCCTGCGCTGGGGCCAGCAGGCGCTGCGCCAGTTCCGGGTGGTGCCGCCGGGCACCGGGATCGTGCACCAGGTCAACATCGAGTACCTCGCCCGGGTGATCATGACGGCCGGCGCCGACGGCAACGACGGGGGCGCCAGCGGTGACGGAGCCCGCAGCGCCTACCCCGACACCTGCGTCGGCACCGACTCGCATACCACCATGCAGAACGGGCTGGGCATCCTCGGCTGGGGCGTCGGCGGCATCGAGGCAGAGGCGGCCATGCTCGGCCAGCCGGTGTCGATGCTGATCCCCAGGGTCGTCGGGTTCAAGCTGACCGGCGAGATGCAAGCTGGGACCACCGCCACCGATCTCGTGCTCACCATCACCGAACTGCTCCGCAGGCACGGCGTCGTCGGCAAGTTCGTCGAGTTCCACGGCGACGGCGTGGCCGCGGTGCCGGTCGCCAACCGGGCCACGATCGGCAACATGAGCCCGGAGTTCGGCTCCACCTGCGCGATCTTCCCGATCGACGAGGAGACGCTGATCTACCTCAGGCTGACCGGCCGCAGCGACACCCACATCGCGCTGGTCGAGGCGTACGCCAAGGAGCAGGGCCTGTGGCATGAGCCGGGCGCCGCGGGCGCCGCGGCCCGCTACTCGGAAGAACTCGAACTCGACCTGTCGACCGTGGTGCCGTCGCTGGCCGGCCCGAAGCGGCCGCAGGACCGGGTGTCGCTGACCGACGCCAAGAACGCGTTCCGCGACGCGCTCGGCAGCTACGTCTTGGCACCGAGCCTGGACAACGGCCTCGGCGACACCTTCCCCGCATCCGACCCGGTGGCGGCCGGGTCCGGCCGCAGGCCGTCGGAGCCGGCCGAGGTCACGCTGGAGGACGGCACGAAGACCTCGGTCGACCACGGTTCCGTGGTGATCGCCGCCATCACCTCCTGCACCAACACCTCGAACCCGTCCGTCATGGTCGGCGCCGCGCTGCTCGCGAAGAAGGCCGTCGAGGCCGGCCTGGACCGCAAGCCGTGGGTGAAGACGACCCTCGCGCCGGGGTCCAAGGTGGTCATGGACTACTACGAGCGCGCCGGGCTGACGCCGTACCTGGAGAAGCTCGGCTTCAACCTGGTCGGCTACGGCTGCACCACCTGCATCGGCAACTCCGGGCCGCTGTCCGGGGAGATCAGCGAGGCCGTCGCGGAGAACGACCTCGCCGTGGTCTCCGTGCTGTCCGGCAACAGGAACTTCGAGGGCCGGATCAACCCGGACGTCAAGATGAACTACCTCGCGTCGCCGCCGCTGGTCGTCGCGTACGCGCTGGCCGGGACGATGGACATCGACCTGACGACCGAGCCGCTCGGCACCGGCGCGGACGGCAGGCCGGTGTACCTGGCCGACCTGTGGCCGTCGCCGGAAGAGATTGCCCGCATCGTGCATGGCGCGGTTGCCGCCGAGATGTTTACCCGCGGCTACGCCGACGTGTTCGCCGGCGACGACCGGTGGCGCGAGCTGGAGGTGCCGCCTGGTGACGTGTTCGCCTGGGATTCCGCGTCGACCTACGTGCGGCGGCCGCCCTACTTCGACGGGATGCCGGCCAAGCCCGCGCCGGTCACGGACGTGCACGGCGCCCGGGTGCTCGCGCTGCTCGGCGACTCGGTCACCACCGACCACATCTCCCCGGCGGGCGCCATCAAGGCCGATGGCCCGGCGGGGAAGTACCTGCAAGACCACGGGGTGCAGCGGCGTGACTTCAACACCTACGGCTCGCGGCGCGGCAACCACGAGGTGATGATCCGCGGCACTTTCGGCAACATCCGGCTGCGCAACCAGCTGGCACCCGGCACCGAGGGAGGAGTCACGATCAAGCTGCCGGACGGCTCGCCGATGTCGATCTACGAGGCCTCCCGGCAGTACATCGCCGAGGGCACCCCGCTGCTCGTGCTCGGCGGCAAGGAGTACGGGTCGGGATCGTCGCGGGACTGGGCCGCGAAGGGCACCGCGCTGCTGGGCGTGCGCGCGGTCCTGGTGGAGTCGTTCGAGCGGATCCACCGCTCCAACCTGATCGGCATGGGCGTGCTGCCGCTGCAGTACGAAGATGGTGAATCCGCGGCGTCGCTCGGCCTGACCGGGCACGAGGTGTTCGACGTGCTCGGGATCGAGGCGATGAACAACGGCGAGACGCCGCGACAGGTGACGGTGCGCGCCGACGGCCGCGAGTTCCGCGCCGTGGTCAGGATCGACACCCCGGGCGAGGCCGAGTACTACCGGCACGGCGGGATCATGCAGTACGTGCTGCGTTCGCTCATCACCGCCGGGTGACAGCCCGCAGGCCTGACCTCAGCGGCGAAGCCAGCGATCCCGGCGGGGCTGGCGAGGCTGGCGATCCCGGCGGGGCCAGCCGGGAACCGGCCGGCCGGCGCGCAGCCATCCTGGGCGCGGCCCGCTGGCGCGGGCTCGGCGCCGCCTTGCTGGTCGCCGGGATCATCGCGCTTGCCGTCAACCTGCGGGCCTCGATCACCAGCCTGCCGCCGCTGTTCCCTGAGCTGGCGGCCAGGCTGCAGCTGTCGCCCGCGACGCTGGCGGTGCTGGCTGCGGTGCCGGTGCTGTGCTTCGGGCTGTTCTCCGGCGTGGCGGCGCCGCTGAGCCGGCGGCTCGGGGAGGAGCGGGTGCTCGGCTCGGCGCTCGTGCTGCTCGCGGTCGGCCTGCTGATGCGCAGCATCGCCCCGATGTCCCTGCTGTTCCCGGGCACGGTGGTCGCGGCCGCCGCGATCGCGCTAATGAACGTCCTGCTGCCCAGCCTGATCAAGCGCCGCCGCCCGGACCAGGCCGGCCTGGTCATCGGGCTCTACCTGATGTCGCTGGCGGCCGGCGCGATCGTCGGCTCGATAGCTGCCGTCCCCCTCTTCACAAGGACAGGGGCGGATTACGGGGCCGTCCGGCTCACTCTCGGCATCTGGGCGCTGCCTGCGCTGGCGGCTGCCCTAGCCTGGATCCCGCAACTCCGCTTTCGCACCTTGCCTGGTTCGGACACCGCGCCGGGAGCTGCCGGGCACCATGGCGTGCTGGCGATGGCCAGGTACGCGCTGGCATGGCAGGTGACGGCCTTCATGGGCCTGCAGAGCCTGTCCTACTACGCCGCGCTGTCCTGGTTCCCGACCATGTTCCGGGACCGCGGCGCCAGTGCCGTGCAGGCCGGCGATCTGCTTGCCCTGATGAACTTCGGCAACGCCGTCACCGCCATGCTGCTCCCCGTGCTCGCCCACCGGGCCAGGGATCAGCGCGTCCTGGTCGCCGTGTCGATGATGGCGACCTGCGGGGGCCTGGCGGGCTCTGTCTTCGCCCCGCTCGGCTCGGCTCCTGCCTGGGTGCTGCTGCTCGGCCTCGGCCAGGGCGCGACGCTCGGCCTGGCGATCTTCCTCACGATGGCGCGCGCGCCGGACCCGGCGACCGCGGCGTCCCTGTCCGGCTTCGCGCAGGGCGCCGGCTACCTGCTGGCCAGCACCGGCCCGCTGCTTGTCGGCCTGGCGCACTCGGCGACCGGCGGCTGGGCCGTGCCCGCCGGGTTGCTGCTGGGCGTCGCCGTGCTGCAGTTGATCACCGGCTGGCTGGGCGGCCGGGCGCTGACCCTCCCGCCGCCGCGCGCCCGGCCGTGAGCGCGTGCCCGGCCGTGCGCGCTGGCCGGCGCGCGGGAGGTCAGCCGGGCTGGCCGGGTTCTGCCAGGCCGGTGAGCTCCGCGCTGATCGCCCACAGCCGCCGGGCCGTTGCCGGGTCCCTGGCCGCGCCGGACGGCGCGCGGAGCCTGCGCTTGATGTAATATCCGCCGGTCGCGCCCGCCACGTCCGGCGAGCTCGCGAGGTAGACCACGGTGTCCGCGCCCTGGGCGGCGGACAGCAGGAACCGGCGGCCGATGCCGCGGCGGAACCGCGGCATCGAGCTGCCGTCGCGGCCGAACCGGGTGTTCACCGTGCCCGGATGCACGCAGTTGGCGGTCACCCCGGTGCCCGTCAGCCGGCTCGCCAGCTCCCTGGTGAACAAGATGTTGGCCAGCTTGCTGTTGGCGTACGCGCGCCAGCCGTTGAAATGCCCGGTCAGCTGCAGGTCGGCGAGATCGAGGCGGGCAGCACGATGCGCCGCGGACGAGACGGTGATCACCCGCGCGGGCGCACTCGCCGCCAGCTTCTCGCGGAGCAGGCCGGTCAGCAGGAACGGCGCCAGGTGATTCAGCGCGAAGGTGTACTCGAAGCCGTCGGCGCTGACCTGCCGGCGGGCCAGCACCAGGCCCGCGTTGTTGATCAGTACGTCGAGCCGGTCCAGCCGGGACAGCCGCCCGGCGAGCTCGCGCACGTCCCGCAGCGACGACAGGTCGGCGAGCTCAAGCTGCCGGATGCTCGCCGGGGCCACGGCGCCCACCTCCGCCAGCGCGGCCTCGCCGCGGGCCTTGTCCCGGCAGACCAGGATGACATCGGCGCCGAGCCGGGCCAGGGCCAGCGAAGCCGCCTTCCCGATCCCCGAGCTGGCCCCGGTGATCGTGCAGACCTTGCCGTTCATCGGGCGTTCCGGCGAGGGCATCGGCCAGCTCCATCCTGCCGGATCAGGCTGCCAGCTCGGGCTGCCAGCTCAGCCGGCCAGGCTCAGGTTACGCGGCCTGGCCGGCCATACCCTGCGCAACTGGCGCCAATGATTCGGCCGCATCCTGCGCAATTGGCGCCAATGATGCTGAACCCGGCGGTCAGCGGATGCGTTCTCCTGGACAGAGGCGTAGCGGCAGCGCGGAGGTGCCTGATGCAAGTGCTCAGCGTGCGACAGCCCTGGGCATGGGCCATTGCCCGCGGCCACAAGGCGGTCGAGAACCGGACCTGGGACACGACCTACCGGGGCGTGCTCGCGATCCACGCATCGCTCCGAGTCGACCTCGACTCCCTGGAGAATCCGCTGGTACGAGCCGCGGGCTGGGATTCATCCGACCCGGTGGCCGCGACCGGCGGGATCATCGCCGTCGTCACGCTGGCGGGCATCTGCGGCGCCGCCAAGGCGGCCAGGCCGTGCGGCTGCGGCGAGTGGGCGGAGCCGACCGCGTTCCACTGGCAGCTCAGCGACGCCCGCGCGCTGCCGCAGCCAGTCATGACACTCGGCCAGCCCGGGCTGTGGACGCCAGGGCCCGTGATCGCGGCCGAGCTGGCGAAGGCGCTTTCCGGCCAGGCTGTGCCGGCCGGCCGGAGCTGACCGGTGCCTGCCCGCCGGAGCTGAACCAGAGCGGGACCCCGCCAGCAAAGCCCGTCTGATAGCCGGGAATCGCGGCAGGTTTGGTAAAAGGCGGTCAAAAGAATAAGCGCAGCGCGCACCAATGCCGGACGGCCTGACCAGGGTGTATCGCCGGACCGGCTGGCTGGCGCTCTGACACTTGAGTCAGCTATCAGGGAGCGCCGGAGTGCGCCCGTGGCACCTCCCAAATAGACTCGTTCGGGTTCGGCCCCGCCGGCGACCACGAGGGAGCAGACCAGGTGACACTGCTGGAGTCCATCTCGGGTCCGCGCGACCTCAAGGAACTGACCCCGGACGAGCTGCCGCAACTGGCGGCGGAGATCCGCGATCTGCTCATCAAGACCGTGTCAAGGACTGGCGGGCATATCGGGCCGAACCTGGGCGTCGTGGAACTCACGATCGCATTGCACCGGGTATTCGACTCGCCGGCCGACCGGATCCTCTTCGATACCGGCCATCAGTCCTACGTGCACAAGCTGCTGACCGGCCGGCACGCCGCATTCGCCAGCCTGCGACAGCGGGGCGGCATCTCCGGATACCCGAACCAGGCTGAATCCGAGCACGACGTCATCGAGAACTCGCACGCGTCGACCAGCCTGTCCTACGCCGACGGGATGGCGAAGGCCTACCAGCTGCGCGGCGAAACCGACCGCTCGGTCGTGGCGGTGATCGGCGACGGGGCGCTGACCGGCGGCATGGCCTGGGAGGCGCTGAACAACATCGCCGGGGCACCGGATCGCCGGGTAGTCATCGTGGTCAACGACAACGGCCGGTCTTACCAGCGGACCATTGGCGGGCTGGCCGATCATCTCGCTGCCGTCCGGGTTTCGCAGCGGTACGAGCACGTGCTGGACTACATCAAGACCACACTGTCGCGCACGCCGCTGGTCGGCCCGCCGCTGTACGAAACGCTGCACGGCATCAAGAAGGGCCTCAAGGACGTCTTGCAGCCGCAGGTGCTGTTCGAGGATCTCGGACTCAAGTACCTCGGCCCGGTCGACGGTCATGACGAGCAGGCTGTCGAGCATGCACTGGCCAGGGCACGCGACTTCGGCGGCGCGGTGCTCGTGCACGTGATCACGACCAAGGGATTCGGCTACCCGCCGGCCGAGCAGAACGACGAGGACTGCCTGCACCAGGTCTCGCCGGCCGCGCCCGCGGCCAGCGCGGCCCCGGCGGCGGCCGGCGCGGCGACGGCCAGGAAGCTCCCGCTGACTCAGGTATTCGGCAATGAGCTCGTCGCCATCGGCGCCGGCCGCCCCGACGTCGTCGCGATCACCGCCGCCATGCTGCACCCGACCGGGCTGGCGAAGTTCGCCAGCGCGTACCCGGACCGGGCATACGACGTCGGGATCGCCGAGCAGCACGCGGTGACCAGCGCGGCCGGCCTGGCGCTGGGCGGCATGCACCCGGTCGTGGCCATCTACGCGACGTTCCTGAACCGGGCCTTCGACCAGGTGATGATGGACGTGGCGCTGCACCGGCTGCCGGTCACGTTCGTGCTGGACAGGGCCGGGGTCACCGGCCCGGACGGGGCGAGCCACCACGGCATGTGGGACGGATCGATCCTGCAGCTCGTGCCGGGATTGCGGATCGCCGTGCCGCGCGACGCTACCCGGCTGGCCGAGCTGCTCCGCGAGGCGGTCGCCACCGGCGACGGGCCGACCGCGCTGCGGTTCTCCGGGAAGATGGTGCCAGCGGAGATCCCGCCGATCGGCAAGCTCGGCGCGATGGACGTGCTGGCCCGGCTCGGCCCGGATTCGGGGGTCGGCGGCGCCACGGCGTTGGAGCGGGACGTGCTCCTGCTCGGCGCCGGCCCGATGGCCGGCGTCTGCGTCGAGGCGGCTCAGCGGCTGGCCGACCAGGGCATTGGCGTGACCGTGGTGGATCCGCGCTGGGTCAAGCCGCTGGACGAGGCGCTCGTCGCGGCGGCGGGCAAGCACCGGCTGGTGGTCACCGTCGAAGACAACGGCCGGGCGGGAGGGTTCGGTGACGCTGTCGCCAGGCTGCTGCGCGATCATGACGCGGCAACCCCGGTGAAGACGTTCGGCCTGCCGCAGCAGTTTCTCGAGCATGGTGAGCGCGCCGACATCCTGGCTGAGCACGGGCTTACCCCGCGGCATCTCGCCAGGGAGATCACCGCGGCCGTGGTGCGCCGGACCCCGGAATTGGCGCACGGTCCGCGCGCCTGACAGGGGACAATCTTCAGTCATGGACACGCTCGAGGTCGTCATCGTCGGGTCGGGGCCAGCGGGCCTCTACACCGCCGAGGCGCTGATCAAGCAGGCCGCCGCCGTGGATTCAGGCCGCCGCATCCGGGTGGACGTGCTCGACCGGCTGCCGACGCCGTACGGCCTGGTCAGGTACGGGGTTGCCCCCGACCACAAGTCAATCAAGTCGATCGCCGAGTACCTGCGCGGCGTGCTCGAGCACGAGGGCGTCAGCTTCTTCGGCGGCATCCACCTCGGCGATGATGTTACTCGCGATGACCTGCTGGCCTGCTACGACGCCGTGGTGTACGCGACCGGTGCGATGCGCGACCGCCGCCTCGGCATCCCCGGCGAGGACCTGCCGGGCAGCTTCGCCGCCACCGACTTCGTCAACTGGTACTGCGGGCACCCCGACATCGACCCTGGCGCGTTCACCCTGGACGCCGAGTCGGTCGCGGTGATCGGGGTCGGCAACGTGGCCGTTGACGTGGCCAGAATCCTGGTCAGGGATCCCGCCGAGCTGCGCGAGACCGACGTCTCCCAGCCGGTGCTCGACGCGCTGATGGCCAGCAAGGTGCGCGAGGTCCACATGATCGGCCGGCGCGGCCCGGCGCAGGCCAAGTTCACCACTAAGGAGCTGCGCGAGCTCGGCGAGCTTGCCGGGGTGGACATCGCGGTCGGCGACGGCGAGGCGGACCTGGCGGCGTTCGACCCGACCGGAGAGAGCGCCCGGCTGGCGCAGTCCGACCGGCACGTCCGCGGCAACTACAACGTGATCGCCGACTGGGCCGGGCGGCAGCCGGCCGGCAGCGCGCGAAGGCTCACGGTTCGCTTCTGGCTGCGGCCGGAAGAAATTCACGGGGTGGAACGAGTGTCTGGTCTCACCCTGGAGCGGACGAAGCTGGACGAGTTCGGCGCGCTCACCGGAACCGGCCAGCGCGAGACTCTGCCCGTGCAGATGGTGCTGCGCAGCGTGGGGTACCAGAGCGTCCCGCTGCCCGGGGTGCCGTTCGACGAGCGCTCGTCCACCGTTCCGAACGCCGAGGGCCGCGTGCTCGGGCCCGACGGCCAGCCGCTGCCGGGGGAGTACGTGGCGGGCTGGCTCAAGCGCGGCCCGACCGGCGTGATCGGCACCAACAAGTCGGACGCGGCGCAGACCGTCCGGTCGCTGCTCGCCGACCTGGCAGGCGGCCCGGGCCCAGACGATGTGCCGCTGCCCAGGGCCGGGCTGCTGCCCTATCCCGAGCCGGCGGCGGCCGAAGCGGACGGGGCCGGCTCGGATTCGCGTTTCGCCGCGGAGCTCGCGCGCCGCGGTATCCGTCCGGTCAGCTACGACGACTGGCTCGGCATCGAGACAGCGGAGAAGGAGCTTGCGGCCTCGCTCGGCCGCGGCGCCAGGGTCAAGCTGCCCAGCCGGGACGAGCTGCACAAGGCCTGCGGATTCAGCAGGCCCTGACCAGGATCCCCGCTTACCAGCTAACGGCAGGGACCCGCCGGGCGGCCGGCGGCCGCCTCACCGGATCAGCGACTTCAGCAGGACGCGGGTGCGCTTGGCGTCGTCGCGGGCGGCGAACTCGCCGGCCACGAAATCGGTCACCCCGGCGTCGGCAAGCGCCATGATCCGGCTGCCGACGGTCTCCTCGTCGCCGATGATGGCGACGTCCGCTGGTCCCGCAGCGCCCTCCCGGTCGAGCATCGCGCCGGACTATCCGTCATAAATCGCTTGTCCGATCGTGACGGCCTGGACTGACCGTTGCAAGCGGCACCGCCGCCCAGCGAACTGGGCAAACTGCTGGCGAACAGATAAAGCTCGCAGGACCCGCCATCTTTGACTGCCGCGGCGCTGGGGACAATAGGGGCATGAGTGCCGGTCAGGTCAGCTCCCAGCGAGGCGATGGAAAGAAGAACGCGGTCAAGGCGCCCGCCAGGCAGCAGGACTGGGACGGCCAGGCGGGGCGGGACCCGGGCCTCAAGCAGGATGGCGGACCCAGCCGGGACGCTGGGGCCAAGCGGGACAGCGGCCCCAAGCGGGACGCCGGCCCCAAGCGGGACGCCGGCCCCAAGCGGGACGGCGGGCCCAAGCAGCACGCTGGGTTCCAGCAGGATGACGTCGCGAAGCGGGACGGCGGGCACCAGGACGCCGGGCCGGCCCAAGACGCCGGGCCGGCCGGCGGCGATGCCGGGGAATTGCTGCCCGACCGCTATCTCGACCGTGAGGAGAGCTGGCTCCGGTTCAACCAGCGAGTACTGGAACTGGCCGAAGACGAGTCCATCCCGCTGCTGGAACGGGTGAAGTTCGTGGCGATCTTCGCCAGCAACCTGGACGAGTTCTTCATGGTCCGGGTGGCCGGCCGGATCCGGCGGATGGCCACCGGGCTGCCGGTGGAAAGCGCGAGCGGGCTGCTGCCGCGGCAGATACTGCAGAACACGCTGCAGACGGCCAGGGAACTCGCGCGCCGGCACGCCGAGTGTTTCAGCCAGAAGATGGTGCCCGCGCTGGCCAGCGTGGGCATCGAGATCCTGCGCTGGAAGGAGCTGTCCGCGACCGAGCAGGATGAGCTGCACAAGCTGTTCCGGGACAGGGTTTACCCCGTACTGACGCCGCTCGTGGTGGATCCGGCGCACCCGTTCCCTTACATCTCGGGGCTCTCGCTCAGCCTGGCGGTGATGATCGCCGATCCGAAGACCGGCGGCACGATGTTCGCCCGGGTCAAGGTCCCGCCGCTGCTGCCCAGATTCCTCACCGTCGGGCAGTACCGGTTCGTCCCGCTCGAGGACGTGATCGCCGCCCATCTGGGCGAGCTCTTCGTCGGGCTCGACGTGCTGGAGGAGCACGCGTTCCGGGTGACAAGGACCCGGGATCTCGAGATCGACGAGGACGTCACGGAGGACCTGCTGCAGTCGCTGGAGCGCGAGCTGATGCGCCGCAGGTTCGAGCCGGCCGTCCGGCTTGAGGTGGAGGAGTCAATCTCCAGCGACGTGCTGGACAAGCTCGTGACCGAGCTCGGCATCGACAGCCACGCGGTGTACCGGGTACCAGGGCCGCTGGACCTGTCCGGCCTGATGGCCATCGCGGACCTGGAGCTGAACCAGCTGAAGTATCCGGCGTTCGTTCCGTCCGAGGCCGTGCTGCCGCAGGACACCAGCATCTTCACCGCGCTGACCGAGCACGACGTCCTGGTCCACCATCCCTACGACTCGTTCACCACCACGGTGGAGCGCCTTGTCGTCTCGGCGGCGGCGGACCCGAGGGTGCTGGCGATCAAGCACACCCTGTACCGGACCAGCGGCGACTCCCAGGTCGTGGACGCGCTGATCGACGCGGCCGAGGCGGGCAAGCAGGTCGTCGTGGTGGTGGAGATCAAGGCCAGGTTCGACGAGCGCGCCAACATCGCCTGGGCGCGCAAACTGGAGGAGGCGGGCTGCCATGTCGTTTACGGGTTCGTCGGGCTGAAGACGCACTGCAAGATGGTGCTCGTGGTGCGCGAGGAGTCGGACGGCTCGCTGCGCCGGTTCTGCCACATCGGCACCGGCAACTATCACCCGACCACCGCGCGGCTGTACGAGGATTTCGGCCTGCTGACATCCGATCGCACCGTCGGCCAGGACGTCACCGACCTGTTCAACCATCTCACCGGGTATAGCAGGAAGACCGAATACGAGCGGCTGCTGGTCGCGCCCGCGTCGCTGCGTTCCGGGCTGGTGGCGCAGATCTCGGCGCAGGTGGCCAGGCACCTGGACGGAAAGCCGGCCAGGATCCAGATGAAGTGCAACGCGATCATCGACGAAGTGATCATTGACTCGCTGTACCGCGCCTCACGTGCCGGGGTTCCGATCGACCTGCTGGTACGCGGGATCTGCGGGCTGCGGCCCGGCGTGCCTGGCCTGTCGGAGACGATCAGGGTCCGCAGTATCCTCGGCCGCTTCCTCGAGCACTCGCGGGTATACGCGTTCGGCGCCGGGGATGACGACGGTGAGGTCTGGCTCGGCAGCGCCGACCTCATGCACAGGAACCTGGACCGGCGGATCGAGCTCCTGGTCCGCGTCACCGACCCCGCGCAAAAGGCTGAGCTGCGCGGCCTCATCTGCGACGCGATGGACGAGCGCACCTCGTCCTGGTGGCTCGGCCCCGATGGCGTATGGACCAGGCATCACCTGGACGAGCGCGGCTCGCCGCTGCGCGATCTGCAGAGTCACCTGATCCGGGTCCGGCAGGGCCGCATCGCCGATGCCTGATCCGGTCGCGGAGATCCTTGCGGCCGGAGCGGTGCTGTGGCGTCGCGGGCCGGCCGGCGACGAGGTGGCGGTGATCCACCGCAGCCGCTACGACGACTGGAGCTTCCCGAAAGGCAAGCGCGACCCGGGCGAGCACATGCTGGAGACGGCGGTGCGCGAGGTAGCCGAGGAGACCGGGATCCGGGTCATACTCGGCCGGCGGCTCGGGCAGGTCAGCTATGAGCGTCTTGGCCGGACCAAGCGGGTCGAGTACTGGGCAGCGCGTGCCGCCGACCCGGATGCCACCTCAGGCTTCGTGCCGAACGACGAGGTGGACGCCGTGGAGTGGCTCTCCGTGACGGCGGCGGCCGGCCAGCTGAGCTATCAGCGGGACGTATCGCTGCTGGCCGAGTTCGCCGCCTGGCCGGCCGACACCATCCCGCTCATCTTGCTCAGGCATGCCTCGGCGGGCAGCAAGCGAACCTGGCCGGGGGAGGATCTGGACCGGCCGCTGGACGTCGGCGGTGCCGCCGATGCCGGGCGCCTGGCCGAGCTGCTGTCGTGCTTCGGGTCGTGCCGCGTGATCAGCTCGGCCGCTGAGCGCTGCGTGGCGACCGTCCGGCCCTACGCTGCGCTGACCGGAGCGGTGATAGAGATCGACGCCGACTTCACGGTGCCGCATCCGGGCGGAGTCAGCCCCGATCAGCCGAAACGTGCGGGCCAGATCGTTGACGATGGCCAGCCGGCCATCATCTGCGCCCACGGCGAGAACCTGCAGCGGATCCTGCAAGTGGTGTGCGACCGGCTCGGCGCCGAGATCCCGGCCGGGCCGCCGCTGCCCAAGGCGGCCTGGTGGGCGCTGCACGCTGCGGGCGGTGCCCTCGCTGGCGCCGAGCGCTACCAGCCCGGAGACGACTGACCAGCGCGGCGGCCGGCGCGCAGCTGGCCTGCGGGCGGTGCCGCCGCGCCCCGCTCACGTGGGCAAGCCGGTCGGCGTCCAGTCCAGGGTAGGCGGCAACGCCCCCTCGAATATCAGCAGCCAGCGCTTGAGCTCGGGACCGATCCCGCCGCTGAAGCCGCCGAGCCCGTTGCCGGCCACCACGCGGTGGCAGGGCACGATCACGGGAACCGGGTTCGAGCCCATGATCCGTCCTATTGCCCTGGCGGGCAGTTCCGTGGTATCGGTGCCGACGCCGGCCCGGCGGGCCAGCGCGCCATAGGTGATCGTCTCGCCGTACCCGACCGAATCGAAGAGCACGGACAGCACCTGGTGCTGCAGCCGGGAGGCGCGGGCCCAGTCGATGGGCAGGTCGAACGAGCGCCTGCGGCCGGCGAAGTACTCCGCCAGCTGGGCGCCCGCGCTGGCCAGCAGCTGCTGCCGCGCGGCCGGCTGGCCGTCAGCCGGGGACGGTCCGTCAGCCCCGCGCGGGCCGGCCGCCGCTGCCGGGGGCTCGCCGAACCGGACTGCCGCCAGGCCGGTGTCGCTGCAGCCCACCGAGAGCGGCCCGGCAGGCGTGCCGATGGTTGTCCAGGAAAGCACTCGCACCCCACCATTCTGCCCGGCCCCGGCGTCATTTCCGCCGGCCCCTGCTCGGGCTCAGTTACCTAGCGGGCATTGTGTTGTACCTAGCGGGCATTGTGTTCTTCTCGCGCCGCGGCTGACGGCCGGTAGTTCGTCATGATCCGGAAGATTCCGGCGGGTCCGCGCCCCATCTTCCGCGATCATGAACCACCTGGTCAGGGGTGCCGCCAGCGGACCGAAATGTCAGCGGCGGGCGATAGAACTAGGTCATCGGAGCACCGGACGGAAGGAGCGGTCATGACGGAAAGCCTGGCGGATGCGGTGGAGGCTGAGCTTGTCGACCTGTCGTACCGGCTGACCGAGCCCGGGGAGCGCGAGTGCCTGCGCTGCTACCTGTTGCGCATGATCGAGCAGTTCGGCTGCGACAATACCCACCGGTGGACGAAGCGATGGCGGGACCTGCGGTCACCGCGGGCGCGCGGCTTAATCCGCCGCCTCGTGCGGCAAGGCGCCTGCTGCTGCGACTGCGAGGTCATACTCAACGTCTACCCCTACTACCCGGATTCCGGCCGGCTGCTGCCGTGTGCCGGAGTCCTGCGGGCCGGATCCTCGGTGCCCTGTGACCTTTCGTCCGGCCTGCGCCGGAGCGCCTGACCGGCGTGCTGTGGCCTGGGCCGGGGCGCGAGTCTGGGCGGGGGCGCGCGAGTCTGGGCCGGGGCGCGCGAGTCTGGGCCGGAATGCGCGACCGCCGGCCGATGCGTCAGCCGACGCCCTTCTCGATGAGCCGTAGCAGCGCGCCGGAGATCGGCGTCGCCGTGACGCCCACCTGCCACGGACGGGCGCCGTAGCGGGCCAGGTCGGCGCCGACGGCGGCGGGGCTCACCGGATCTGGCGGCTGCCAGGCGAGCCTGCGCGCGGCGTCCGGCGGCAGCAGGTTCTCCGTCGGCAGGCCGTGCTCGTCGGCGAGCGCGGCGACCGCGGCGCGGACAGCGGTCAGCCGGGTGGCCGCGACCGGGTCGCGCTCCTGCCAGCGGTGCGCGGGAGGCGGCCCGTTACCGACCGGAGCGGACGGCTCGGGCAGCCCGGGTTCCGGCTGGGCCCTGGCCCTGTCGACCGCCCGCAGCCACTCGGCCGCGTGCCGTCGCGCGCTGCGCCCGTTGAAGCCGGTGATCCCGGCCAGTTCCGCGGCACTCTTCGGCAGCGACCTGGCGGCCTCGATGATGGCGATATCCGGCAGTACCCGGGTTGGCGACAGGTCACGCCGCTGGGCGATCTTGTCGCGTTCCAGCCACAGCTCGCGGACGACCGCGAGCCCGCGCCTGTTGCGCACGCGGTGAATGCCGGAGGTGCGGCGCCAAGGGTCGGTGCGCGGTGGCTGCGGGCCCGCGGCGAGGATGGCGGCGAACTCCTGACGCGCCCACTCCGCCTTGCCGGCGGCCTCGAGCTGCTGCGCTAGCGCGTCGCGCAGCTCCACCAGCACCTCAACGTCGAGCGCGGCGTAGAGCAGCCAGTCGTCCGGCAGCGGCCGGGCGGACCAGTCGGCCGCTGAATGGCTTTTCTGCAGCCTCAGCCCGAGCACCTCCTCGACCAGGGTGCCGAGCCCGACCCGGGGATAACCGAGCAGGCGACCGGCCAGTTCGGTATCGAAGAGCTTCCTTGGCTGGTATCCGATCTCCGCAAGGCACGGCAAGTCCTGCGAGGCGGCGTGCAGGACCGCCTCGGTGCCGGCCAGCGCGTGGTCGATGCCGGATAGGTCGGGGCAGGCTACCGGGTCGATCAGCACCGTGCCCGCCCCGCGGCGCCGTAGCTGGACGAGAAAGGCTCGGTGACCGTAGCGGAAACCGGATGCGCGCTCTGCGTCGATGGCTACCGGGCCGTGGCCGGCACCGAGCGACCGGGCCGCCGCGTCGAGCGCGTCTGCGGTCACCACCAGCGGGGGAAGGCCATCGTGGGGTGCGAGCAGGGGCACGACCTCGCGTTCCTCGGCCTCGCCCGCCCCGGCCCCGCCTGCGGCTGCGGGATCCGGCCCCGGCTGGCTGTCATCGGCTGGCGCGCCGGGGTGAGGGCCGGAGGCTGACCTGGCCTCGCTGTCGTCCGGCACGGGTCCGCCGCTGTGTGCGCCGGGTACCGGTCCGCGGCCGTGTGCGCGGGGTGCGGGTCCGC